>Ga0070752_1001475_pt1 | contig 16460 bp, 10 predicted proteins | sample VirMetDEL_Aug_30_FD_77440 | JGI IMG/M metagenome (GOLD analysis project Ga0070752, IMG submission 77440) | Aqueous microbial communities from the Delaware River and Bay under freshwater to marine salinity gradient to study organic matter... | ecosystem: Environmental > Aquatic > Marine > Coastal...
ACCGAAACGCAATAACCTCGCGGGCATCGTTAAGTCGTCGATCGAGCCCGCCATGCGCCTCAAGCTGCTCACCAACCTCAATACCCTGCTGCTGGTCACCGTCTGCGTCGCCCTGGCAGCGACCTTGTGGTGGTCACAGCGTGCACTGCAGCAGCCGGTGCAACTGATGGAGCGCTACCTGGCGCTGTCCCAGCAGTTCCAGCGCGAGGTTGCCGACAACATCCAGGCCTATCTGGCCAGTGGCAACGCCCTGCAGCACAGCACGGCGACCCAGGCCATCGACACGTTCGACGAGGCTCTCGAACAACTGCCACAGCAACTGGCCGACGAATTGCGCCCCAGCCTTGAACAGCTGCGTGACTTCAGTGCCAATCAGCTGCTGGCGGCCGGCAAACTGGCTGGCGACCCACAAGGCCTGCTGCTACAGGCCGAACGCGAGATGCTCGCCGCACTGGAACAACTGAACCAGTACGCCGCCGAGGCCAACATCCCTGCCGCCAGCGAATATCGCAAGCCCCTGCAAGACGCGGGTTCGCGCCTGCTGAAGCTCGCTCACGCCCGTGAACGGTTCATCAGCCAGGGCCGCAGCGAGCTGTTCGGCGATGTCGAGCGCGAACTCAAGGCCCTTGCTCAGCAGGTTGAGACGCTGGACAAGCTGCCCCTGCTGGGCGTGCAACAAAGCGACAGCTCCGCCAACATCGGCTTTGCCGCGTTGCTCGGGCTGGATGACGCCCAACAGGAGCAACAAGCGCAGGACCGCGGCATCGAGCTGAAACGCGAACTGGGCACCCTGGTGCGCCGCTACCCAAGTGAACTGCAGCGCACTCGCGAGCTGGTCGAGCAGCGCCAGCAACTGGCCGAGACCACGACCGAGCGCGTGACCCAGGTGCAACAGGAACTGGCAGCACTGGAGCCGCTGGTCAAGGGTGAGTACGCACGTATCCAGGGCGAGGTGCGGCTGATTCAGGGTCTGATGATCGGTCTGATTCTCTTGATCGCCCTGCTCATCGACCGCATCCAGCGACGCCTGGCGCAGGTGCTCGGCCGCCTGGTTCCAGCGCTGTCACAGTGGGCCAGCGGGGATTTCGCCGCGACGATCAGCATCAATTCTCGCACCCGTGAACTGCGCGATATCGAAGACTCGCTCAACCATCTGCGCCGCTATCTGGTGGAGCTGGTCGCCAGCATCCGCGGCCATGCCGAACAGGTAGCAGGTTCCAGCCGCACCCTGGCCGATCTCAGTGGCGGCCTGCACGGCGGCGCCGAACGTCAGGCCGACGACACCGCCCTGATCCGCGACGCCCTGGGCGAGCTGGAAGCGACCATTGGCCAGGTCGCCCAGGATGCCAGCCAGACTGCCGACGCCAGCCGCGACGCCGACCGCGCCCTGGTCCAGGGCCAGCAGGTCATCGGTCAGAGCCTGGAAGGCCTGCACGCTCTGGTCAGCGAAGTTCAGGATAACGCCCAGGCCATCGAGCGGCTGGCCGACGAAACCGCCACCATAGGCAGTGTGCTGACGGTGATCCGTGGCATCGCCGAACAGACCAATCTACTCGCCCTGAATGCCGCCATCGAGGCAGCGCGGGCCGGTGAGGCCGGGCGAGGTTTCGCCGTGGTCGCCGACGAAGTGCGCTCGCTGTCGCAACGCACCGGCAGCGCCACCGCAGAGATCCAGGACGTGATCGGTCGTCTGCAACAAGCCGCGCACCAGTCGGTGCAAGCCATGCGCGCCCAGGTCGAACATGCCGAAGCGACAGCAGGCAAAGCCGAGGCAGCGGACGGAGCACTGGACGAGATTGTCAGCGCCATTCGTACCATCGCCAGCATGGCCGAACGCATCGCCGAGGCCAGCGCGCAACAGGGCGACGCGGTCAGCGAGATTCGCGAACACGGGGAGCGCATCCATCAACTGGGTGACGACAACCTTGGCCTGATCGCCAGCGGACGCAACGAAAGCGAACGCCTGCTGCACCTTGGCGGCCAGTTACACAGCGCCGTACAGGCGTTTCGCGTACAGCCGCCTGCGACACGGCGGCGCAGAGCGCTTTTCATCGGGAACTCGACAAGGCCGGCATTTTCCAAGGTTCCGCTCATCCCCTGCATTCGACGCTCCGGCGTGGCGACCGCGATGCAATTGGGCACTTTCCGGTATCATGCCGCCCTCTTTCGCCGAGATATTTCCCCGATGTCACTGCGTCGTCTGTTGCTTCCCCTGCTCCTGCTCTGCCTGAGCCTACCCGCCAGTGCCGGCCTGTTCGATCAGCGTCCGGCCGCTTCGCCGATTGGCGCGCCGCTGAACAACAGCAGCGATTTCCTGCCCGTACGCGAAGCCTTCAAGCTGAGCCTGGTGAGCAGCGATACGCAGAGCGTGACCCTGCGCTTCGTCGCAGCCGAGGGCTACTACCTCTATCGCCATCGCCTGAATTTCAGCGTGGAGCCAGCGGACCTGACACTCGGCCAGGCCGAGCTGCCCGCCGGCCAGGCCAAGCACGACGAGTTCTTCGGTGATGTCGAGGTTTATTACGGCGTGCTGGACGTGCGTGTGCCGCTGGATAACCCGGACAACCATCCGCTGCGCCTGCAGGTCGGCTACCAGGGTTGCGCCGACAAGGGCCTGTGCTATCCGCCGGAAACCGAATTCATCGAGATTGGCGAGATGCCCGCTGCCATCAGTGGCGCTGCGGCACCCGTGGCAACCGGCTGGACCTGGAAAGACCTGGCGCTGTTCTTCCTCGCCGGGCTGGGCCTGACCTTCACCCCCTGCGTGCTACCCATGCTGCCGATTCTCTCCGGCGTGGTGCTGCGCGGTCGCCCGAGCAATGCCCGCGGGCTGGTCCTGTCGCTCGCCTACGTGCTGCCGATGGCGGCCTGCTATGCCGTGCTGGGTGCGCTGATGGGGCTGTTCGGCGCCGGTCTCAACCTGCAGGCCATGCTGCAGTCACCCTGGGTCCTGGTGCCCTTCGCCGTCTTCTTCGGCGTGTTCGCCATGGCAATGTTCGGTGTCTTCGAACTGCGCCTGCCGGCCTTCATACGCGACCGTCTCGACCAGCGCGCCAGCCAGACCCGGGGCGGCACCATCGCCGGGGCCGCGACCCTGGGCGTGCTGTCGAGCCTGATCGTGTCGCCCTGCATCACCGCGCCCCTGACCGCCCTGCTGCTCTATATCAGCAGCACTGGCGACGCCGTCGGTGGCGGCCTGCAACTGTTCGCCCTGGGCCTGGGCATGGGCACGCCGCTGGTGCTGTTCGGCGCGGGCGGCGGCGCCCTGCTGCCGAAGTCCGGCCCGTGGCTGGTCACCGTGCGCAACGCCTTCGGAGTGATGCTCCTGGCAGTGTCCGTCTGGCTGCTCGAACGCGTGCTGCCGGGCAGCCTCAGCCTGGCCCTGTGGGGCCTGCTGGCCGGTGGCGTAGCAGTGTTTCTCGGCGCACTGGAATTCGGCCCCAAGACGCATCGGCAGAAGCTCAGCCAGATCGCCGGTCTGGCCCTGCTGGTCTATGCCCTGGCCGCCTGGGTTGGCGCCCTGCAGGGAGCGACCGACCCGCTCAAGCCGCTCGGCCAGCTGCAGGCCGGTGTCAGCCAGGGCAGCGCCAAGAGCGGCGCCTGGCAGACGCTGAGCAGCCCGGCCGAACTGGACGCGGCCCTGGCCGAAGCCAAGGCCGCTGGTCAGCCGCTGCTGCTGGACTGGTACGCCGACTGGTGCATCAGCTGCAAGGTGATCGAGCGCGAGGTGTTCGGCAATGCCGAGGTCGGCAGCAAGCTGGCCGGCTGGCGCCTGATCCGCTTCGACATCACCGAAAGCAACGCTGCCCAGCGCGCGCTGCTGGACCGCTACAAACTATTCGGCCCACCTGCCATCCAACTGTTCGCCGGCGATGGTGACGAATTGCTCGATCTGCGTGTCGTAGGTGAGGTCGATGCCGCCACCTTCGCTGCACGCCTCGATCAGGCTCCCCGCTGAGAAAACCCTCAGGCAATCATCGCGTGCGCCTGGCAGCGACCAAAAACAGCGCTATAGTCATATTTTTGCCGCAAACGGCAGGCATCGTGTCGACTATTGCTGACATCGCGCAGCTGCGGCATAGTCCTGCGCAGCTTGAACAAAAGGAACGCGTACATGGCCACCCTACTGGTGCTGCACGGCCCCAATCTGAACCTGCTGGGCACACGTGAGCCCGACAAATACGGCGCGACCACGCTGGCCGAAATCAATCAGGATCTGGAGCAGCGTGCCCGCGAAGCCGGCCATCATCTGCTGTATCTGCAAAGCAACGCCGAGTACGAACTGATCGACCGCATCCATGCGGCAAAAGGTGAAGGCGTCGACTTCATCCTGATCAACCCTGCCGCTTTTACCCATACAAGCGTCGCATTACGTGACGCGTTGCTGGCAGTGAGCATCCCATTCATCGAAGTGCACCTGTCCAACGTGCACAAGCGTGAACCATTCCGCCATCACTCCTACTTCTCCGACGTTGCAGTAGGGGTGATCTGCGGCCTTGGCGCCAGCGGTTATCGGCTGGCCCTGGAAGCGGCACTCGAACAATTGGCCGGGCGCGCCTGACGCGACGTTCGGTAGACAAGTCCTACCTCACCTCTGGGAGTTGAACCTTCATGGATATCCGTAAAGTCAAGAAACTGATCGAGCTGCTGGAAGAGTCCGGTATCGACGAGCTGGAGATCAAAGAGGGCGAAGAGTCCGTACGCATCAGCCGTCACAGCAAGCAGCCGGCCTATGCTCCGCAGCCGATCTACGCCCAGGCACCGGCTCCGGCCGCCGCGCCTGTCGCTGCTGCCGCTCCGAGCGCTGAAGCTGCTCCGGCTGCCGCACCGAAACTGAACGGCACCGTTGCCCGCTCGCCGATGGTCGGTACCTTCTACCGCGCCGCTTCGCCGACCTCCGGCAACTTCGTCGAAGTCGGTCAGAGCGTGAAGAAAGGCGACATCCTGTGCATCGTCGAAGCGATGAAGATGATGAACCACATCGAAGCCGAAGCCAGCGGCGTGATCGAGTCCATCCTGGTGGAAAACGGCCAGCCGGTTGAGTACGACCAGCCCCTGTTCACCATCGTTTGATGCACGGGGAGCCCGCAATGCAGAAGTTGGAAAAAGTCCTTATCGCCAACCGTGGCGAAATCGCCCTGCGTATCCTGCGTGCCTGCAAGGAGCTGGGTATCAAGACGGTGGCCGTGCACTCCACCGCCGACCGCGAACTGATGCACCTGGGCCTGGCCGACGAATCCGTCTGCATTGGTCCGGCAGCTGGCGCACAGTCGTACCTGAACATCCCGGCCATCATCAGCGCAGCTGAGCTGACCGGCGCCACCGGCATCCACCCGGGTTACGGCTTTCTTGCCGAGAACGCGGACTTCGCCGAGCAGGTGGAAAACTCCGGTTTTGCCTTCATCGGCCCGACCGCGAGCGTGATCCGCCTGATGGGCGACAAGGTGTCGGCCAAGGACGCCATGATCAAGTCCGGCGTACCGGTGGTGCCTGGCTCCGAAGGCCCGCTGCCGGAAGACGAGGAAGAAGCCCTGCGCATCGCCCGTGAAGTGGGCTACCCGGTGATCATCAAGGCCGCTGGCGGCGGCGGTGGTCGCGGCATGCGCGTGGTGCACAAGGAAGAAGACCTGATCAAGTCGGCCAAGCTGACCCGCACCGAAGCCGGTGCAGCGTTCGGCAACCCGATGGTCTATCTGGAAAAATTCCTCGGCAACCCGCGCCACGTCGAAGTTCAGGTGCTGTCCGACGGCCAGGGCAACGCGATTCACCTGTATGACCGTGACTGCTCGCTGCAGCGCCGTCACCAGAAGGTGATCGAAGAGGCTCCGGCCCCGCAGATCGACGAGAAGGCTCGCGCCGAAGTGCTCAAGCGTTGCGTCGATGCCTGCGTGGAGATCGGCTACCGTGGCGCTGGCACCTTCGAGTTCCTCTATGAAGACGGTCGTTTCTACTTCATCGAGATGAACACCCGTGTCCAGGTGGAGCACCCGGTCACCGAGATGGTCACCGGCGTCGACATCGTCAAGGAGATGCTCAGCATCGCCGCTGGCAACAAGCTGTCCATCAAACAGGAAGACGTGAAAATCCTCGGCCATTCCATCGAATGCCGGATCAACGCCGAAGACCCGGACAACTTCATGCCCAGCCCCGGCAAGGTCAAGCACTTCCACGCTCCGGGCGGCAACGGCGTACGCGTCGACTCGCACCTGTACAGCGGTTACAGCGTGCCGCCGCACTACGACTCGCTGATCGGCAAGCTGATCACCTACGGTCGTGACCGTGACGAAGCGATGGCGCGCATGCGCAATGCCCTGGACGAAATCGTCGTCGACGGCATCAAGACCAACGTGCCGCTGCACCGCGATCTGACCCGCGACAAGGGCTTCCTCAAAGGTGCAGTGAACATTCACTACCTGGAGAAGAAGCTGGGTATGGACAAGCACTAAGTCCTGACTCGCTGCATGACAGGGGCTGCCTTCGGGCGGCCCTTGTCGTTTCAGCGGCCGAACTGGCAAGCCGCCTTGCCCTTCAAGTAAGCTGCGCGGCCAAACGCGCGCCCTTCACGAGGTTTCTCATGCCCTGGTTACAAGTCCGTCTCGCCATCACTCCTGAGCAGGCAGAAACCTACGAGGACGCCCTGCTGGAAGTGGGCGCCGTATCGGTGACCTTCATGGACGCCGAGGATCAGCCGATCTTCGAGCCGGACCTGGGCACCACGCCGCTGTGGTCGAACACCCATCTGCTCGCCCTGTTCGAAGCCGATACCGACGAGACCGCACTGATCGCCCACCTGCAACTGCTGTGTGGTGGCGCGCTGCCAGAGCATCACATCGAGCGTATCGAGGACCAGGACTGGGAGCGCAGCTGGATGGACAACTTCCAGCCGATGCGTTTCGGCCAGCGCCTGTGGATCGTACCGAGCTGGCACGCGGCGCCGGAGCCGGACGCGGTCAATCTGCTGCTCGACCCGGGCCTGGCCTTCGGCACCGGCACGCATCCGACCACCGCACTGTGCCTGGAATGGCTCGACGGCCAGAAACTGGACGATTGCAGCGTGATCGACTTCGGTTGCGGCTCCGGCATCCTCGCCATCGCCGCCCTGCTGCTCGGCGCCCCGCAGGCGGTCGGTACCGACATCGACCCGCAGGCCCTCGAAGCCTCGCGTGACAATGCTTCGCGCAACGGCATCGATCCGGCCCGCTTCCCGGTCTATCTGCCTGCCGACATGCCGCAGCAGCCTGCCGACGTGGTCGTCGCCAACATCCTCGCCGGCCCGCTGGTGGCACTGGCAGCGCAGATCACCGCGCTGGTCAAAGGCGGTGGACGCCTGGCGCTGTCAGGCATCCTCGCCGAACAGGCCGAGGAAGTCCGCGCTGCCTACGCCAGCGCCTTCGACCTCGACCCGACGGCCATCAAGGACGGCTGGGTGCGCATCAGCGGCGTCAAACGCTGAACCGCGCGCAGTCGTTGCGTTAGACTAGCCGCTTGGATTTTCCGGACCCGCGCATGAGCGAAAGCCACGTCACCCAGTGCCCCCATTGCCGTACCAGCTTCCGCGTCAGCCAGGCGCAGCTGGCTGCTGCCCATGGCGCAGTGCGCTGCGGTGCCTGCCTGCACGTGTTCAATGCTGCCGAACAACTGTTCGGCGCGCGCGGCGCCACACCTGCGCCAACGCCGGCCAAGACGGCAACCGCACCGACCAAGGCTCAAGCTGAATCCACCGCCAAGGCGCCGGCGACCAAGGCGGCTGACGATACGCTGTGGATCCATGACGACCTCGACCTGGACAGCCTCGATCTCGACGAGGAGCTGGCCAGGCTGGAGGAGCAGGAACAACAGCTGTCGCAGCAGTTCCTCGCCCTGGAGCGAGCGCCGCGCTACGCCGAGAATTTCGATACTGGTCTGGCGGACGAGCACGAAGCCGCACACGACGAAGCCTGGGCCGAAGCGCTGTTGCGCGACGAGCAGGTAGAACGCGAGCGCGCCAACTTCGAGCTGCAACCCACCGACAAGCAGCCGGCGCCCGGCCTGGCCGAGCCCAAAGCAGCCATTGAATTCGTCGCTCCCATTACACCGCGACAGCAGCACACCGTTACCGATGACCTCGACGAAGCTGACGAGCCACGCCTGGGCAATATCGCTGACGCAGCGGAAGAGCCAGAGCAGCCGGATGAACAGCCAGCAGGCAGCGAGCGCGAAGAGCCGAAAGTGACGCGCAACGAGCCGGGCCTGCGCGAGGAGCGCCTGTTCGAGCTGGACGACGAGCCGCTGCAGCTCGACTGGCAGCAACCACAAGGTCGCTCCTGGGGCCGCCTGTTCGGCTGGGGACTGCTCAATCTGTTGGCAGCGGGCGGCCTGCTCGCGCAATACGCCGCCTACAACTTCGATGAACTGGCGCGCCAGGATCGCTATCGCCCCTGGTTCGAACAGCTGTGCCCGAACATCGGCTGCACGCTGCCGTCGAAAGTCGACATCAGCCAGATTCGCAGCAGCAACCTGGTGGTGCGCAGCCACCCCGAGTTCTCCGGCGCCCTGATCGTCGACGCCATCCTGTATAACCGCGCCCCTTTCGCCCAGCCCTTCCCGCTGCTGGAAATGCGCTTCGCCGACCTCGGCGGACAACTGGTCGCCAGTCGTCGCTTCAAACCCAGCGAGTACCTCGCTGGCGAACTGGCAGGACAGCACGAAATGCCGCCACAGACGCCCATTCACATCTCCCTGGACATCCTCGACCCGGGCCCGCGCGCTGTGAACTACAGCCTCAGCTTCCACTCCCCCGAGTAGCCTGCAGACGCCGCGACCCGTGGTCGCAGGCCGTCTATCTAACTACTGGCGATAAGCCCATAGCTGTTCAGAATTTGTTCAAAACGACCTTTATCCGGTCATCCAGAGCGGGTATCATGCCCACCCTTTCGCGAGCACCGACCCACCATCGTATCCCCCGAGGACACAGTGGAGGCCAGGTGTTGATCGCCCTTTGTCTCAACTGCGAACCAACCAGCAGGGACGCCCCATGTCGGCCCCACGTATTGGCCCCTACACATTGCCCAATCGGTTGATCCTGGCCCCCATGGCCGGTGTAACCGATCGCCCGTTCCGCCAGCTGTGCCGCGATCTTGGCGCCGGCCTGGTGGTGTCGGAGATGGTCACCAGCGATGTGCGCCTGTGGAATAGCCGCAAGTCCAGCCTGCGCCTGCTGCATAGCGGTGATCCCGAGCCGCGCTCGGTGCAGATCGCCGGTGGCGACCCGCAGATGATGGCCGACGCTGCACGCAAGAACGTCGAACTGGGCGCACAGATCATCGACATCAACATGGGCTGCCCGGCCAAGAAGGTCTGCAACAAGGCCGCCGGCTCCGCCCTGCTGCGCGACGAGCCACTGGTACGTGAGATCCTCGATGCGGTGATCGGTGCGGTGGACGTGCCCGTGACCCTGAAGATCCGTACCGGCTGGGACCGCCAGAACAAGAACGGCGTCACCGTGGCAAAGATCGCCGAAGATGCCGGCATCACTGCACTTTCCGTACACGGCCGCACCCGCGCCGACCTGTACACCGGCGAAGCCGAGTACGACACCATCGCCGCCATCAAGCAGGCGATCAGCATTCCGGTGTTCGCCAACGGCGACATCGACTCCCCACAAAAAGCCAAGGCCGTGCTCGACGCCACCGGCGCCGATGCCCTGCTGATCGGCCGCGCCGCTCAGGGCCGGCCGTGGATATTCCGTGAAATCGAGCACTACCTGCGCACCGGCGAAACCCTGCCGGCACCGAGCCTGCTCGAAGTGGAACGCATCCTGCTGGAACACCTGGCCGCACTGCACGCCTTCTACGGCGAATTGATGGGCGTACGCATCGCCCGCAAGCATGTCGGCTGGTATCTGGCAACCCTGCCGGGCGCCAGGGAGTTTCGCGCCCAGTTCAACCGTCTGGACAGTACGGACGCACAGTGCGCCAACGTTCGCAAGTTCTTCCGCGAACGGCATAACGATGGAAACGAGGTGGCCGCATGACGTTGATGACAGAGACCCTAGTGAGTGGAATTGCACCCGTGAGTGACAACACCAGCCTTAAACAGCACCTGAACACGCCGAGTGAAGAGGGCCAGACCCTGCGCGGTTCCGTGGAGAAGGCGCTGCATAACTACTTCGCCCACCTTGAGGGCGCGGACGTCACCGACGTGTACAACCTGGTGCTCACCGAAGTCGAAGCGCCGCTGCTGGAAACCGTCATGAATTACGTGAAAGGTAACCAGACCAAGGCTTCCGAGCTGCTCGGCCTGAACCGTGGCACGCTGCGCAAGAAGCTCAAGCAGTACGATCTGCTATAACCCTGAATTCCCGAAAAGGGCGGCCCGCATGAGCCGCCTTTTTTGCTGATATCCCCGCTCTGATGGATAGTGAAATGACCGACCAGACCACCCTTCTGCCTGTGCGCCGCGCGCTGATCAGCGTTTCCGACAAGACTGGCGTCCTCGAATTCGCTCGCGAACTGGCCGCACTCGGTGTCGAGATTCTCTCCACCGGCGGCACCTACAAGCTGCTCAAGGACAACGGCGTAGCCGCAGTGGAAGTGGCCGAGTACACCGGTTTCCCGGAGATGATGGACGGCCGCGTGAAGACCCTGCACCCGAAGATCCACGGCGGCATCCTCGGCCGTCGTGCGCTGGACGGCGCGGTGATGGACGAGCACGGCATCAAGCCGATCGATCTGGTAGCGGTCAATCTGTATCCCTTCGAAGCCACAGTGGCCAAGCCTGACTGCGATCTGGCCGATGCCATCGAGAACATCGACATCGGCGGCCCGACCATGGTCCGCAGCGCGGCGAAGAACCACAAGGACGTAGCCATCGTGGTCAACACCGGCGATTACGCCGGCATCGTCACCTCGCTGAAAGCTGGCGGCCTGAGCTACGCCCAGCGCTTCGACCTGGCCCTGAAAGCCTTCGAGCACACCGCGGCCTACGACGGCATGATCGCCAACTACCTGGGCACCATCGACCAGGCGCGTGACACCCTCTCCACCGAAGGCCGTGGCGCCTTCCCGCGCACCTTCAACAGCCAGTTCGTCAAGGCGCAGGAAATGCGCTACGGCGAGAACCCGCACCAGAGCGCGGCGTTCTACGTGGAAGCGAAGAAGGGCGAAGCCAGCGTCTCCACCGCCATCCAGCTGCAGGGCAAGGAACTGTCGTTCAACAACGTGGCCGACACCGACGCCGCGCTGGAATGCGTGAAGAGCTTCGTCAAGCCGGCCTGCGTCATCGTCAAGCACGCCAACCCGTGCGGCGTGGCAGTGGTTCCGGAAGACGAAGGCGGCATCCGCAAGGCCTACGACCTGGCCTACGCCACCGACACCGAGTCGGCCTTCGGCGGCATCATCGCCTTCAACCGCGAGCTGGATGGCGAAACCGCCAAGGCCATCGTCGAGCGCCAGTTCGTCGAAGTGATCATCGCGCCGAAAATCTCCCAGGCGGCCCGCGACGTGGTCGCTGCCAAGGCCAACGTGCGCCTGCTCGAGTGCGGCGAGTGGCCAGCCGAACGCGCTGCCGGCTGGGACTTCAAACGCGTCAATGGCGGCCTGCTGGTACAGAGCCGCGACATCGGCATGATCAAGGCAGAAGACCTGAAGATCGTCACCCAGCGCGCGCCGAGCGAGCAGGAAATCCATGACCTGATCTTCGCCTGGAAAGTGGCCAAGTTCGTCAAATCCAACGCCATCGTCTACGCCAAGAACCGCCAGACCGTCGGCGTCGGCGCCGGCCAGATGAGCCGCGTCAACTCTGCGCGCATCGCCGCGATCAAGGCCGAGCACGCTGGCCTGCCGGTACCAGGCGCAGTCATGGCCTCCGACGCCTTCTTCCCCTTCCGCGACGGCATCGACAACGCCGCCAAGGCCGGCATCACCGCAGTGATCCAGCCCGGTGGTTCGATGCGCGACAACGAAGTGATCGCCGCGGCTGACGAAGCCGGCATTGCCATGGTGTTCACCTCGATGCGTCATTTCCGCCATTGATTGGCTGGTGGATGGCTTCGGCCATCCACCCTACGTTACTCGAAATGTGTAGAACGTAGCCCGGATGAAATCCGGGGGACACCCTAATTGAAAGCCCCGGATTGCATCCGGGCTACGCTCAGGAGAACCCCATGAACGTATTGATCATCGGCAGCGGCGGCCGTGAGCACGCCCTGGCCTGGAAAGTGGCGCAGGACCCGCGCATCGAAAAAGTCTTCGTTGCCCCAGGCAACGCCGGCACCGCCGTCGAAGCCAAGTGCGAGAACGTCGCCATCGACGTGCTGGCCATCGAACAGCTTGCTGATTTCGCCGAGAAGAACGTGCAACTGACCATCGTCGGCCCGGAAGCACCGCTGGTCAAAGGCGTGGTCGACCTGTTCCGCACACGCAAGCTGGACATCTTCGGCCCCACCGCTGCTGCTGCCCAGCTGGAAGGCTCCAAGGCCTTCACCAAGGATTTCCTGGCACGCCACAAGATCCCCACCGCCGACTACCAGAACTTCACCGAGATCGAGCCGGCGCTGGCCTACCTGCGCGAGAAAGGCGCACCGATCGTGATCAAGGCCGACGGCCTGGCCGCCGGTAAAGGCGTGATCGTCGCCATGACCCTGACCGAAGCCGAAGAGGCTGTGCGCGACATGCTCGCCGGCAATGCCTTCGGTGACGCAGGTTCGCGCGTGGTGATCGAGGAATTCCTCGATGGTGAGGAGGCCAGCTTCATCGTGATGGTCGACGGCGAGAACGTGCTGCCGATGGCCACCAGCCAGGATCACAAACGTGTCGGCGACGCCGATACCGGCCCGAACACCGGCGGCATGGGCGCCTACTCGCCGGCTCCGGTGGTCACCGCCGAGGTGCACAAGCGCGTGATGGACGAGGTGATCTACCCGACCGTGCGCGGCATGGCCAGCGAAGGCAATGTCTACACCGGTTTCCTCTACGCCGGCCTGATGATCGACAAATCCGGCGCGCCGAAAGTCATCGAGTTCAACTGCCGCTTCGGCGACCCGGAAACCCAGCCGATCATGTGCCGCCTGGAAAGCTCCCTGGTGCTGTTGGTAGAAGCCGCCCTGGCCAAGGCGCTGGACAAGGTCGAAGCGACCTGGGACCCGCGTCCGACCGTGGGCGTGGTGCTGGCTGCCGGCGGCTACCCGGGCGACTACGCCAAAGGCGATGTGATCGAAGGTCTGGATGACGCCGCACAGCTCGACGGCAAGGTGTTTCACGCAGGCACCGCACTGAAGGACGGTCAGATCGTCACTGCTGGCGGTCGTGTGCTGTGCGCCACCGCCATCGGTGCCAGCGTGGCCGATGCCCAGCAGCAGGCCTACCGCCTGGCCGAGAAGATTCGCTGGAACGGCATGTTCCACCGTAACGACATCGGCTATCGGGCCATTGCCCGCGAACGCGGCGAAGACTGAGGCCGCTTGGGCAGTACGGCGCAGCAGGCCAATAAAATGCCGCGCTACGCCGTATTCCCCCGAGCAAATGCTTGGCTATAATCCGGCCACTCATTTAGAAGGATTTGCCCGTGCGCCGGCTCAGGATTGCCATCGGACTACTCGCCAGCCTGCTGTTCTTCGGCCTTGCCCTGACAGCCACTGCGAACACAGCCCAGACCAGCGTACAGGGTTGGTCCTACCTGGTTGACGAAAGCGCTCGCCTGGGCCTGGAAGAAGTGCGCGCCCAACGCCAGCAGTTCAAGCCCCTCAGCAAGCAGTCCTTCACCTTCCCGCCCAGCGACCACGCCGTCTGGCTTCGCGCCAAGCTCGCGCCGCAACAGCAACCAGCCTGGCTGTGGATCTTCTCGCCACGGGTGCAGTACCTCGATTACTACCTGCTCAAAGACGGCGAACTGGAGCAGAGCCTGCACACCGGCGAGGCCATGCCACTGGACTCGCGGCCGCTACCGTCGCGTTTCTACCTGATGCCGCTGCCAAATGATGGCCAGGCCCGCGTCGCCTATCTCCGCCTGACGTCCAACCACCCGCTGATGACCTGGTTCAAGGTCATGGATCAGGCCGAGCTGGTCAGCCTGGAAAAACCCGCCTACCTCTACGGCATGCTGTTCGGCGCCCTGCTCCTGCTGACCCTGTACAACCTCATCCGCTTCATCTACAGCCGCAGCGCCAGTGGCCTGTGGCTGGCCGGGGTGAACATCGGCCTGGCGGTGTGCTCGTCGGCCAACCTCGGCATCTTCGCTCAGTGGTTGCCCAGCCTGGGCTACAACCAGTCCTTGATCGCCGACCTCTCTGCCCTGTTCGCCGCCTTCAGCGCCTTGGCCTTCGGCCTCAGCTTCATGCACCGCACGCCGGTGCAGCACAGCCCACTGAACCGTCTGCTGCAGGGCAATGCCTTGCTGATCCTGGTCTATGCACTGTGCATCGTCGTCACCGGCCTGTTCTGGTTCAGCTCGCTGGTCTACCTGCTGGTGGTCCTGAGCGCGATCAACCTGCTGGTGGTAAGCGGCCTGCACTGGCGCGCCGGTTATCAGCCGGCACGCCTGATCACCATCGGCATGCTGGTCTTCAACATGGGCTTCGGCTTCTTCGTGCCGGTGCTGCTAGGCTTCGACCAGCTCAACCCGGGTTGGCTGGTGCTGGGCGTGTTCAGCGTCGCCACCCTGGCCGGGCTTATCCTCAGCGTGTCGCTGACCGAGCGGCAGCGGCAGATCCAGAGCGAAACCCTGCTGGAACATACCGCCCTCGCGGCCAGCAGCGCCGAACTGCGCGCCAAGGCCGAATTCCTGGCCAAGATCAGCCACGAGATCCGCACGCCGATGAACGGCGTATTGGGCATGACCGAGCTGCTGCTGGGCACGCCCCTGTCGGCCAAGCAGCGCGACTACGTGCAGACCATCCACAGCTCGGGCAATGAGCTGCTTACGCTGATCAACGAAATCCTCGACATCTCCAAGCTGGAGTCCGGGCAGATCGAACTGGACGACGTGCAGTTCGACCTCGGCGCCCTGATCGAAGACTGCCTCGACATCTTCCGCGCCAAGGCCGAGCAGCAGCGTGTGGAGCTGATCAGCTTCATCCAGCCGCAAGTGCCACGGGTGATCAGCGGTGATCCGACGCGCCTGCGCCAGGCCCTGCTGAGCCTGCTGGACAACGCCTTCAAACAAACCGACGAAGGCGAGATCCTGCTGGTTGCCGCCCTGGACAGCAGCGACGGCCAGCATCGCCTGCGCGTCGCCGTGCAGGACAGCGGCCGGCCACTGCTGCCGGAAGAACGCGACGCGCTGCTCAATGCCGAACTGCAAAGCCGTGACTTCCTGGCTGCCACCCGCCTCGGTGGGCGTCTTGGCCTGATCATCGCGCGCCAGCTGGTACGCCTGATGGGCGGCGAGTTCGGCATTCAGGGCAGTGGCAACCAGGGCACCACCCTGTGGCTGACCCTGCCGCTGGACGCCGCCCGTCTGGAACAGCCGGAAACCGATCTGGACAGCCCCCTGCAGGGCGCGCGCCTGCTGGTGGTGGACGACAACGACACCTGCCGCAAGGTACTGATGCAGCAATGCAACGCCTGGGGCATGCAGGTCAGCGCGGTGCCCTCCGGCAAGGAAGCACTGGCCCTGCTGCGCACCAAGGCGCACATGCGTGAGTACTTCGACGCGGTGCTGCTCGATCAGGACATGCCGGGCATGACTGGCATGCAGCTGGCCGCCAAGATCAAGGAAGACCCGAGCCTCAACCACGACATCCTGATCATCATGCTCACCGGCATCAGCAATGCGCCGAGCAAGGTGATCGCCCGCAACGCCGGGATCAAGCGCATCCTGGCCAAGCCGGTGGCCGGTTACACGCTGAAGACCACCCTGGCCGACGAACTGGCCCAGCGCCCCAACGACACCCCGGCGCAGGCTGCACCGACGCCGGTGAGCACGCCGCTGAACGTGCCGGAGGACTTCCGCATTCTGGTGGCCGAAGACAACAGCATCTCGACCAAGGTGATTCGCGGCATGCTCGGCAAGCTCAACCTCAAGCCGGACACTGCCAGCAACGGCGAGGAAGCCCTCAGCGCGATGAAGGCGCAGCCCTACGACCTGGTGTTGATGGACTGCGAAATGCCGGTGCTCGACGGCTTCTCTGCCACCGAACAGCTGCGCGCCTGGGAAAAGAGCGAGAAACGCCCGCGCACCCCGGTGGTGGCGCTGACCGCGCATATCCTCAACGAACACAAGGAGCGCGCGCGCGCCGTGGGCATGGACGGGCACATGTCCAAGCCGGTCGAACTGTCGCAATTGCGCGAACTGATCGAGCACTGGATCGCCGAGCGCGAACTGCGTCGCCAGCGTGACGCGCTGCCACACTGATAGTTCTTCTTACCTTTACTGCCTTTCTGCGAGTCTGCCGCCATGGCATCCGAGTTGTTCAGCCTGTACCTGAAGATGCTGGTGCTCTACAGCCCCTTCTTCGTCCTCTCCTGCTTCATCGGCCTCAGCCG
>Ga0070752_1001477_pt1 | contig 16430 bp, 30 predicted proteins | sample VirMetDEL_Aug_30_FD_77440 | JGI IMG/M metagenome (GOLD analysis project Ga0070752, IMG submission 77440) | Aqueous microbial communities from the Delaware River and Bay under freshwater to marine salinity gradient to study organic matter... | ecosystem: Environmental > Aquatic > Marine > Coastal...
AGGTACTGATGAAAGAAGATTAGCTATAATAGAATTACAAAAAAAATATCCTGAATATTTTGCAAATTTAGATAGTGAAAAAACAAAAAATGATGAATTAAAAGGAGCTTTAGAATTAGCAAACGACCAATATGTACAAAGAATAATTTTAAAACAAAAAGAAGCTGAAATTGATAATCTTAGTCAAGAACAAGCAAAACAATCTAATATAATAGAAGAAGAGTCACTTAAAGCAAGACAAGCAGCTTTAAAAATTATTGAACAAGAAGGATTAGATTTAGACATTACTAATATGAAGCTTGAAGAATACAGAAAAATCATTAGAGATATAATGGTTGAGAGATCAAGAACTACTGGTTATGAAGATGACCCTTTAACTGTTGAATTATCTAAATCTGCTATAAAAGTAGGAGTTGCAACAAAAAAATTTAATGAATTAAAAGGAGAAACTATAAACTTAAGAGAAGAATATAAAAAATTAAAAGAAGAGTTTAAAATAGGTGATGGTGAAGCTACTGAAGGTGGTGATGATGGTTCAGACGCTTTACCAGTTATTGTAGATAAACTTGCAGAAGAAACAGAAGCATTAAAACGAAAGCTAAGAGAAGACATTAATGCTGAAAAAGAAAAATTAATAGAAAAAGGAGAGTTAACAAAAGAAAATAAAAAAGAACTTGACCAAATAATTTTTGATTTAGAACAAGCACATTTAAAAGAATTGCTTAAATTGAATATAGCATATGGTGAAGACACATCTCAAATACAAGCACAAATTTTAGATAATGAATTAGAAAAACTAGATGAAATAGCTAAAAAGCATAAGAAAACCAGAAAAGATCAAATTGATGATATTGATGATTTAGGTGATGCTTTAGTACAATTAGCAGGTGAAAATGAAAAGTTAAATAAAATAAGAGAAGTTGGTGTAGCAATAACACAAGCTGCTGCTGCTGCTGAAAGTGTTTTAAAACTACAAAAAACATTATCTGCTATTACTGAAGGTAAATTAACTTTAGCTACATTATTAGGTACAAAAGCAAAGGTTGCAAACACAGCAGCTACTACTGCTGAAACTGTAGCAACTGGAGCAAACACAGTAGCAACTACAGCTAATACTGTTGTTGAAACAGCTAGTATTGCACCAAAAGTAGCATCAGGTGCAGCAGGTCAAACTAAGCTACCTTTTCCTCTAAACATAGTTGCTGTAGTAGCAACGTTAGCTTTACTATCAAGAATTGTTAAAAGTTTTGGTAATGGTGGTGTAATTGATACATTTGCTCATGGTGGTATGGTACATGGTAGGTCTCATGCACAGGGTGGTGAGAAGTTTGCAGTAGGAGGTAGAGTAGTAGAGTTAGAAGGAGGTGAAGCAGTTATAAATAAACGTAGTACAGCTATGTTTAGAAATCAATTGTCTGCAATGAATGTTGCAGGTGGTGGTGTAAAGTTTGCTGATGGTGGCTTAATGAATATGCCATCATTTGCACAATCACAGTTTAATGCAACAAGTCAAGCAGGTATGATGGGTGCAATTGGACAGGGAGGTAAAGTAGTCGTAGTAGAATCAGACATATCAGATGTACAAAATACTGTATCTGTAATAGAGTCTGAAGCAACATTTTAAAATTTAACATATGTTTGTTGATAAAAAAACTAAGTTAGAAAGATTAGCTATTTGTAAAAAATGTACTTTTTACAGGAATTTTTTAATGCTTAAAAAACCAGTTATTAATATAGGTTCAAGATGTAAAAAATGTTCTTGCTTCCTAGATGCAAAGACATCATTACAAGCTGACTGGTATGGCAAGTGTCCTGAAGGCAAGTGGTAATCAAAATAACAATATGAATATACAAGAAATAGCTAAATCTGTTGCAAAGACAGACAGAGAGATTATTATAAAATCTGTAGCTGACAATACAAGTTACAATGCAAACTTTGGTAAACACAAAATAGATGCAATGTATATTATGTATGACCAATGGCACAAATTATTTCCTGCACATAAGCAAGATATAAATTGTTCATCATGTAGAAATGCAGTTGCAAAGTTTTGGAACACAATGTGTGATGAGTGGTCAAAAGAAAAACGAAAAAAGAATGTCAAAAAGACAAAATAAAGTAGATGTAGTTTACGACTACTTAGAATTGTTAAATGTTGAGTTAACAAAAAGGTTTGGTGAAACTGCTACATATAAAGATATATTAAGACACTTAGTAGAAAGAGGTATGGTAGAACCTAAACGACTAAGAAATTATGTTTTAATAGCAGACTTTGATAGAAGATTAGTTCATAATAAAAATAATAGAACACATACTTTTATGGATTTATCTTATAAGTATAATATTAGTGAAAGTCAAGCACAAAATATAGTATATAAGTATAGAAAAAAAGCAAAAGCATCTGAAAATATATCTTATTAAAAGTTTTTTCCACAAATTAGGTAGATTATCAGTCTATTAGATTTTAATTTTGCATCTATGAATAAAAAATGGTACAATATACAAGGAAAAGCAACAGATGCTGTTGCAGAAGTTTACATCTTTGATGAGATTGGTGCATATGGAATTACTGCACAAGATTTTATTGCAGAGATGAAAGAGTACAAAGGTACTCCTGTTAATTTACGAATCAACTGTATTGGTGGTGATGTATTTGATGGGATGGCTATGTACAACATAATAAAAAAGAGAGAAGCAAAGACTACAGCATACATAGAAGGTATAGCAGCAAGTATGGGTAGTGTTATAGCTTTAGCTGCTGATGAGGTAGTTATGGCAGAAAATTCTCTTTTTATGATACACAATGCTTGGGGTGGTGCAATGGGAGAGGCAGAAGATATGAGAAAGACTGCATCAGTTTTGGAGAAAATTAGTGGTGAAATTGCTAATATCTACAAAAGAAAAACAGCATTGTCGTTAGATAGAATTACTGATATGATGGATGAAGAAACTTGGTTAAATGCTCAAGAAGCATATGAGCTTGGGTTTATAGATTCTATATCTGATTCTATTAAAGTAGCAGCTAAGTATGATGTTTCTAAATTCAAAAACATTACTACTGAACAAATACATAATAAATTAAATATTAACGTAAATAACAAGAAAATGACTGAAGAGTTAAAAAATTGGTTTAACAACAAAGTTGATGAAATTGTTGCTTCTGTAAAAGGAGCTGACAATAAATCAGAAGATGTTGTTACTGAAGTCAATGTTATGCTTTCAGATAATGAAGAAATATCAAACAAATTATCTTCTTTTGAAGCAAGTATTACTGACTTAAATGGAAAAATTGTTTCTTTAGAAGAAGAATTAACTTCTGCTAAAGGAGAAAACGAAACTCTTTCTGCAGAAGTAGAAAGACTAAATGCTTTATTAAACAAAGCAGATGCTAAAGGTACTGAAATAGAAACTGAAGGCGACCCTGCTGTAGTTGAAAATAAAACTGTTGATGCTAACGCAAGTTTTTACAATGCAATGGCTGATAGAGTTAGAGCAAAATTTAATAATTAATAATCTAAAATAAATAAAAAATGGCAAACGTAGCAAATAATAGTATAGCAGCAACTTATAGTGGTGCTAACTTAAACGAAATCTTTTATGAGCCAGTATTTAGAAGTGATGATTTAATGCGTAACTACAGAGTTATCCCTAATGTTAAGCATAAAATGAATGTTTACACTTCTGCTGCTCTAACTAAAATAGTACAACCATATACAACTTGTTCATCAACAAGTGGTTCTACTCAATTTAACATTGATGACAAAGTAATTACTGCAGGTAGATGTAGAGTTGCTTTAGAGCAATGTACTGATGAGTTCTTTGGAACTTACATTGAGGAGATGTACAGAAATGGTGTAGATGTAATGAATGTAGAAGGTACTCAATTAGCAGATGCGATTGTAAATCGTGCAGTTAAAGGTATTGGACAAGATGTTGTAAGATTAGCTTGGGGTGGTGATTCTACTACTGCAAATTATACAGCTTTTGATGGATGGATGAAATTAATGGGTGCTGATGCAACTGTATTAGCAGCTAGAGTAACTTATGCTGGTACTGAAGCAGCTCCAACTGCAGCTGATGCAATTGGTCTAATCAGAAAAGTATATGATGAAGCTCCTGCAGCTTTACAACAAGTACCTTCTTCTGACAAGAAGATGTTTGTAACTCCAAAAATCTTTAATGCTTACCTAGCAAACTTAGAAGGTTCTTCTGCAGATTTAGCTATTGTAAACACACAAGATGGTTACACAAGAGTTAGCTTTAGAGGAGTACAAATCGTACCTATGTATGAGTGGGATACAATCTTAACAGATACTGACCCTACTATTTTTGATGTATCAGGTACTGATTACTCTAATGGTGTATGTTACTGTGCAACAGAGAACTTAATTTTAGGTTCTGATGTAACTGACCCTGAAGGTTCATTCAAAGTATTCTATGATGATTTAGAAGAAAAAATGTTCTTTAGAGGTTACTTCAAGTTAGGAGTACAGTTCTTGTACCCTTCACTTGTTCAATGGGGACTAGTAATATAATACTAATGTAATATAGAGAGAGTGTAAAAGCTCTCTCTAATTTACTTTTTAATAACTTTTTAAAATAATAATAATATGGCTATAGATACAGGTTTAGGTGTTACTTGTGCAGATTTACAAGCAACAGGTGGTATTAAGCAAATTCTTTTAAGATCATGGGTTGATACTGATGCAATAACATATGGTGCAGCAGGTTCACATGATATAAGCAGTATACAAAGTGGTTCTCCTGCAGCAGATGCTGAATGGTTTGTGTATGAGTTTAAAAACGAAATGCCTTCATTAACAATAAATGCAACTAAAGAAAATGGTTCAACAGCTTTTGAATGTGCATTATCATTAATGATACCAAAAATGAACAAAGCAAGATTTGATGAGTTACAAAACTTATTAAGTACTTGCATGATGGGAATTATTGTAGATACTAATGATGAAAAATTTGTTATAGGAGCAAGTGAAAAATATGCTAATGAAGATGTAGCAGCAAAAAGTCAAACTTTCTTAAACTTAGTAAGTATGGAAGGTGGAACTGGTGCAGCTTATTCAGATGAGAATGGTTTAACAATCAACTTGACTGCAAGACAGTTTGAATTACCAAGAATATATACTGGTACTTTAACTGTAGATACTTCAGCATTAACTGCAACTACTTCTTAATACTAAAAAATAGATAATATAGGTTTGGTTCTACCTGTAAAATAACCTATACTATCTTTTTTTTTTAATTATGTGTGATTGCAACAAAAAAATTGTAGATTTATCACACTTAAAAATTTATACAATTATGGCAACTTACAAAGCAAAATTATCTTCTGGAAAAACTTATAAGGGAGATTTTACAATTAAATGGGCAACTGCTACACAAGAAGAATTAGCTCATGCATATGAAGATTTAGGCATAACTGATTTAATAGAAAAAATAACAAAAACAAAAGATGAGTCAGAGAAAACAAGCAAGAAAAAGTCAAGTAAGAAAGCAGACTCTACAGAAGAGTAGCACTTTTGAATTTGGTGTTTTTGATTTAGCAGTACCATACGATGTAGAAGAACCACAAGACTTATCTAAGGTTCTAACTAAATACATACCTTTTGGTAACAACAATTTATTTCCACAATATTTAGCAGAGCTAAAACGTAAATCTTCTACACACAGAAGTGTACTAGCACAAAAGACTGTATTTACAAGTGGTGCTAAATTTGTAACAAACAATCAAGATATTCAAGCATACATAAAAGATGTAAATGCTAACAAAGAAACTTTAAGACAAGTATATAAGAAGTTAGCTGATGATTACTATACTTTTGGAAATGCTTACTTAGAAGGAGTTTTATATGATGGTGGTGTAAATCTATATCACATAGATGCAACTACTGTTAGAATGGCTAAAAACAAGAAAGAAGTATATGTACACCCAGATTGGGCAAAGTACAACACAATGAAAGATAAAACACAGACTATACCTCTTTATCCTAATTTAAAAGGTAAAAGGTTTGTGATGCATTTTAAAGATTATGAACCAACATTTACTTATTATGGTTTACCTGACTATGTTGCAGCACTTGACCATATAGCTGTAGATTATGAAATAGGTAAATGGAATCACACTAAATTCCAAAATGGTTTTCAGCCTTCTGCTATTGTAGAAATATCAGGAGATATGGGAGAAGAAGAAGCAAAGAAATTAGTAAAAGAAGCACAGAAAAAATTTGTTGGAGAAGGCAATAATGGCAAGATTATGTTTATTGTAAAGAATGGCGATACTTCACCTGCAAATGTTTCTATAATAAAAGATGATCAAGATGGTAGTTGGCTAGACTTACAAAAGATTACTGACCAAAATATAATTACAGCACATAGATGGCAACCTGCTTTATCTGGTATTGTAAGTTCTGGTAAGATGAACAATACAGGTAGCGAGATTAGAATTGCATATGATATGGCAATGACAACTGTAATTAAAGACACATCTGATTTATTATTAGATGGTATAAAAGACATACTTTTAAAAGAGATGGGCTTTGCAAGAGAAGACTTGTTAATACAATATGAGCCACCAGTATCTTTTGCAACTCAATTAGACCCTACTAAGATACTTACAATAAATGAGCAAAGAAAAATGTTAGATGAAGACTTCCCTATGCTAGAAGAGGGTAATATGTTCTTAACTGACAGAGAGCAAATTATTGTAACAAGAGATGATGACCAAGATGGTATTGGAGATAGCGAGAGTGAATTACAAGTAACTGAAGTTGAATCAGAAAACGAAGAACAATAAATATGGCAAACGTAAATCAATACATACCTTTAGTAACTGCAGGAGAAGTAATTAGCAATAGTTTTACAAATGCTAACACAGACCCTGCTTTAATATCTGACAATACTATTTTATTAGCTGAACTTGCTCATATAAAACCAGTTATTGGTAAAGATTTTTACGAAGAGTTAAAGACACAACATAACGATGGTACTTTAACTGCTGCTAACCAAACATTAATGGATGATTTTATGACTAGAACTTTATGTTGGTTTGTAAGGTTTGAAGTTATAAATGAGGTGCAAAGCAATAGTAGTAGTATGGGTATTGTACACAATGTAGATGAGTTTGCTACAATTGTAGACCCTGCAGAGCTTAATGCATATAAACAAGACACTTATAGAAAAGCTGACATATATTTAAAAGACATGATTGATTATATGGAAGATTCTGACCAAAATGGTTTGTTTCCAACTTATGAGTCTGACAGACCTACAAGAGGATATGCCTACAAAAATCATGGTATAATTATGTATGATAGCATATACTCAAGACCAAGAACGTATAACTATAATAGTTGGAGAGATTTCTGTCCATGTGATGACTGTTAAAATTTAGAGATATGCCTTGTTACGAATGTGAAAATGGATTATGGAAATTTGGTGAAACTGGCAAGTGTCAGTATGAAACTAAAGAATCGTGTGAAACTGCCAACAAGGATTATTATGCAAAGACATACAATGACTATCCACAGTCTGCAACTAACAATGCTAAGAGAGCTATAAAATATAAAGAAGAAAATGGCAGTTCTTGTGGTACACAAGTAGGGTGGACAAGAGCAAGGCAATTAGCAAACAGAGAAAGTTTATCAAGAGATACCATAGCTCGTATGGCATCATTTAAAAGACACCAACAACATAAAGATGTACCTTACGATGAAGGTTGTGGAGGTATAATGTGGGATGCTTGGGGAGGTACAAGTGGTATTGAGTGGGCAATAAAAAAACTTGACCAAATAGACAAAGAAAAAAATATATTAGACATATTATTTAAAAATTATATAAATACACATGGCTGCTAACGAACACAAAAATTTAACTGATGTAAACAGACACAACCCAAAAGGTTTTGAGTCTGCTACTAATGATACTTTACTAAGCAAAACAGTAGGTAGTGGTACAAATAATACTGATGGTAGTTTATTGTGGGTAAAAAAGAATTTAATTAAAACAGATACTTTTGATATACAAGGGTATGCAACTTTAACTAATTCTAATTATCATTATGGAGCAAACATGACTGATGGTCAATCACCAAATGAATATAATCAAGATAGTGGGGTCTCTATTGTTGGTAATGCATCTTTAGATGTGGGAGATTTTTTTAAGGTTAAATCTTTTGTAATGCACAATGCTTGTAATTTAAACACAATATATATGTGGGCAAATGCAACTACATCAGCAACAATAACTGTAGCTTTGTGTAAACTTACTTTTACAGCAGGAGATACAAGTGCAGTAGAACCTGTACTTTTAAATGAATTAAGTATAACAGGACAGTCAAGTAACGATAATTTACAAGTAACAAGAAATTTAACACCAGAAACAAGTTTAGCAGCAGGTGATGTTTTATTTGCAATGGTTAAATCATCAGCAGCAGCAACAACTTTTTTTAAGTTAGGCATACAAGTTGGATATGATAATTAATAATAAAAAAATACAATGAAAGAGACAATTGAAGATACGATACAAGTGGGAGTGGCAAATGCAGGAGCAATAGGTATATCTTTAGCATCAGTTAATGAAGTGCTAACGACAGTATCTTTATTAATGGCAATAGGATTCTCAATTTATAAATTTACAAAAACAAAAAAATAATATGGCAAGTACAGTAACAGCAGCAGATTTAACAGTAACAATTACAGAATCATACACATTAAATGGTGTGAGCTATGGTAATACTATAAACAAAACTTATACTTCTCAAGGACAAGTAGATCAAAGAATTATGAATGTAGCTACTTCAGAAGTTACTTTGTTTAATTGGAGTACAGCAGATGATGCAGGAACAGGTGTTGCAAATGACTATGCTTACTTTAGAGTTACAAATTTAGATGATACAAACTTTATTTCATTAAGAGTATACAATGGAGCAGATAGCTTTTGGTATAAACTAGCAGCAGGAGAAAGTATGTTATTAATGAATAATGAAATGGATGCAGCTACTGGAAGTTCTTTTGGTGCATTTGCTGACATTTCTTTAGTTGCAGCTACAGCAGATACTGCAGCTTGTGATGTAGAATTTATTGCAGTAACAGCATAGTATGGCTAAGATACTATTTACTTTTAGAAAGAAGAAAAACAAAAAGAGAAAGGGAGTACATTCTAAAAATGCTAGTGTAAATCAGAATGGCTACAAAAAACCTAAAAGAGGACAAGGTAGATAATGAAATTTGAACACTTTAAGAAAAGCGAGTTTGCTTGTAAATGTGGTTGTAAAACTAACATGATTGATTTAGACTTTGTAGAAGATTTAGATAGAGCAAGGTCATATAGCAATATAAAATATAAAATAACATCAGGGTATAGGTGTCCAAATCACCCCCTGTCAAAAGAAAACCCTACAAGTAGCCATATAAAAGGAATTGCTGCTGATATAGAATGTAAAGACTCATATCAGAGAGCATTAATTTTAGGTGGTTTAGCTGAAGCAGGGTTTGTCAGAATTGGTTTGAGCAAGGAAGGGAATTTTATTCATGTAGATGCAGACCAAGATAAGGTACAACCAGTTATTTGGTTGTATTAATTACTAATTTAAATAAATAAAAATATGGAAATGTTAAAAAAGATGTTTAACTCAAAAAAGTTTTGGTATACAGTTTCAGCAGTTTTTGTACCATTTGCAGCAGCAAAGTTAGGTTTATCAGAAGCTGAAGTTGAGAAGGTTTACTATGCAATACTAACTTTAATTTTAGGTCAGGGAATTGCTGACATTAAAAAATAATGAGTAAGATAGTAGATATGATAACTGGTAGCTTAGTAAAACAAGCTATCAACCCTATTACTGAATTAATAAAATCAGTATTAGAACTTTTCAAAGACACTAAAGGTAAGTATTCTTCTAAAAGAACTATAAGTGGTGTTTTAGTTATAGCTGCTAGTGCAGATATATCTTTAAATGGTATCACACTTATGAATTTGGGTTTAAGTTTTTTAGCAATCTTACCACTATTGTTTTCAGTATTTGAAAAAAATTGTGATAAGTGTAATTGTAATCTGAAAAATTAATTATATTTGCACTTCTATCAACCAATTCTGGTTGTAAATTGTTTTTAGTTTCAAGAGTGGGGTGTTAATAACATCCCATTTTTGTTTTAAAAGCACCTATTATTTTGCATACATTTAGCAAAACTAAAAATTAAAAATCATGACAGAAAAAAGAAAAGGTAAAAGACTAAGACTATCTGCTGAAGAAGCAGATTTAATATATGAGTTCAGAGGAACTGATGTAGACAACATAAATGGCAATACTGCACTAGACCTACATTTAAAAGAGAGAGGTATAGACAAGAAAGATGTAGTTAGTGTTAAGCATTGGCAAAATATGAAAGGAGAACTTAGATTCTCTATAGTAACAAAAGAAGAGTATGGCATTGCTGAAGACCAAATATTAGACAAAATAACTGATCTAATAGAAGACTACTCACCATCCTACACAAAAATAGAAAGAGATAAAAATAGTAACCACTTACTTGTTGTAAATCCTGCTGATATACATATAGGTAAATATGCTAGAGAATTAGAAACTGGTAGTGCATATGACTGTGAAACTGCTGTAAATCGTGTTTTAGAGGGCATACAAGGACTTTTGCAGAAGTCAGAGGGGTTTGCTATAGAAAAGGTTTTATTTTGCATAGGAAACGATATTTTGCATATTGACAACGTATATAACCAAACAACAGCAGGTACAAGACAAGATGTTGATGGTAAATGGTGGGAGCATTTTGAGATTGCATTGATGCTTTATGTAAAATGTATAGAAATGTTAAGACAAATAGCACCTGTAGATGTGTTACATAGTATGAGTAACCACGATTATCAGTCAGGTTTTCATTTAGCTCATGCATTAAAGAGTTGGTTTAGAAAAGATGATGATGTACAGTTTGATATTAGTGTAGCACACAGAAAATATTATCAGTATGGTAGTAATCTAATTGGTTTAGAGCATGGTGATGGTGCAAAAATGATGAACTTACCTCTTTTGATGGCACAAGAGCAACCAAAAATGTGGTCTGAAACTAAGTATAGGTATTTTTACTTACATCATATACACCATAAAGTAAAGCATAAGTGGTTAGATGCTAAAGATTATGTGGGTGTTACTGTAGAATATCTTAGAAGTCCATCAGGAACAGATAGTTGGCATAGTAGAAAAGGTTTTACTGGTGTGCCTAAAGCTGTAGAGGGGTTTTTACATGAGAAAAAATCAGGTCAAGTAGCAAGAATCACACATTATTTTTAAAATTTTGTTAAAAAAGTTTGGTAGTTAATTTCAATTTTATACTTTTGCTCATTATTAACTAAAAATAAAAAAAATGAGTAGAAAAAATAAAACAATTGAACAACCAGAAGAAACAAAAGAAACTAGAAAAGATGCTTTAAGAAGATTATTCTTAGACAATAATTTAGTTGAAGAAGATGTATACAAAGACAAAAGAGGTTTTGTCATTATTACAAGAACTGGTATAGATAAAATTGTAAGCAAACAAGGTATTACTGTAGCATATGATGTTATTAAGTTGGATGCTGATGGTGTTGTAATAAAAGCTGTTGCTACAATGAAAACTAAAAACAAAGAAGTTCGTAACATGATGTCTTTTGGTGAAGCATCTGATGCTAATTTAATGGGAGGTGGTAAAAAGTTTCCTGTTGCAATGGCAGAAAAAAGAGCTATGTCAAGAGTTGTGTTAAAGATAGCAGGATTCTATGAGCAAGGTGTCTTTGGTCAAGATGAGATAGTAGATTAGTGAATGATGATTGGTTTGATGATTTGTTAGATGGTAAGCCATGCGAGATAACTTTATTTCAAATGGCTACCATTGAAACCAGATTACACAGGTCAGCTTTACCACTAGATGAACAACAAGAAATCTTAAATAAATTACCAACTTATACTGAACTAGAAGCAGAAGAAATTATATTGTATATTTTAGAGAACGAAGTACCTAGCGACCCTAAAGATCAATATAAACAGATGGTAAGAAATGGTATGTTTAAATGACAAAAAAATATAAATTCCAACAGATAAGAGAAGCTCACAATGAGTTTGAAGCATTTTTAAGGATTAAAGGAATGTCTACAAGACAGTTTTCTTTTTTACTTGATATAAGCGAAGTAACTGCTAGGAGATATATATTAGACACTACCTTGTTAAGATACTATCACATGAGAATTATATCCGACCACTTTAATATGAGTGTAAAAGATGTAATAGATATAATAGAATACGATTTAAAATAATAAAAGATGAACAATAAACGAAAACTAAAGTTTAGTAATTACTTTCACGATGTAATTATTAAAGAATTAGAAAACAAATTTAATGTAAAAGAAGATGAAATATTTTTAGGTTCAAGAAAGAAAAACTTTATACAAGCTAAACGTATGTATATTTTTGTGCTTAGAACAATATTTGATCTATCTTTAGAGGAGATTGGTGGGATAACTAATCTGCATCATGCATCTGTCTTGTATCATTATAGGCAAGTAGAGTTTTTCTACAAGACTTATATAACTGATTCAGAAACTTATAAAAAAATATTAAGTAAGATAGATAGTGTAACATTAGATGAAAAGATTGATGCTTTGGAAAAACAAAACAGAGTAAACAATTTAGAATTAACCAAATTATATAACTTAAAAAAACAAAGAAATGAAAAAAGAGAAAAATTATTTGCCTAGTAGCATAAAAGAAATACAAACTCAATATGGTTCTATGCTTGTAGCTAACTTTAAATTAGATGAATTAAAAGCTATAGAAAATAAAGGGTGGGTATCTCTTGTAATATGTGAAAGAAAAGAACCTTCTGAAAAAGGTGCAACTCATTATGCATATGAGAATACATATGAGCCACCTAAACAAGAAACAGTAGACAATACTAAAACAGAAGAAGATTTACCATTTTAATAATATAGAGGGGAGGTTGGCGATTTTGCCTAATAATAGTATTAAATGTTTTTGCCTTCCCTCTTTTTTTTAAAACTATGAAAGAAAAACCAACTTACTATGCTGTAATATCTGCAGATGTCAGATATGATAAAAATTTATCAGCTAATGCGAAACTGCTGTATGGTGAGATAACTTGCCTTACAAATGAAAATGGTTTTTGCTTTGCTACCAATAAATATTTTGCTGATCTATATGAGAAGAGTAAGGTTACTATTTCTAAATGGATAAGCGAATTAGTTGTAAATGGTTATGTATCAACAAGTTATACCTATAAAGAGGGTACTAAAGAAATTGATAAGAGGTATATAAGTATTCTTAAAGGGGGTATTAAAGAAAACTTAAAGGGGGGTATTAAAGAAAACTTTAAGGATAATAATACAAGTATTAATAATACAAGTATAATAAAAGAAAAAATAATAAAAAAGAAAAATTTTATTGTTCCTTCAGTTAGTGAGATAGAAGACTATTGTCGTTTAAGGGATAATGGAATTAGTGCAGAGCAGTTCTATGATTTTTATCAGAGCAAAGGTTGGATGGTTGGTAAGACCAAGATGAAAGATTGGAAAGCTGCTATTAGAAATTGGGAGAGAAACCGAAAAAAAGATGTAAAGGGAATGAGTAAAATTCATTCACACTTACAAAAAAACATGAATGTTAAATTAAAATTAAAAAACAAATATGAATCATTTGAGTAAATTAATAGAAACCTTAGTTTTATATAGAAAAAACGAAAGAATTTTAAGCGATGTAATGAGAGAAATAACAATTTCATACAATGATAATTTTATTAAAGAATTAGAAGACATTTTAACTACTAATAATAGTATTACACTAAAAAATAAAATTTTAAATAAAATTGAACAAATTAAAAAAGATCAAGAAAAAGAAATTGAAAATAAAAAAAAATTAAACCATGAAATTAATTAAAACAATGACAAAAGCAGAATTGGTTATAGGATCAATTGACATACTAAGTAAAACCTACATAGAGTTAGGTCAACACAATGTAGAAGAAGAAACACTAGAGGTATTGGCTGAAAGTTTAGCTGATGATTTACAAAGAGTATACAAAAACTTTTACTTTGAAGATGCTAAAAATGCATTTAGTTTAGGTGTGAGAAGTCAGCACAATGGTGATTTTGTACATCTTAATGTACCAACTTATATGAAATGGTTAAGACAGCACAAGCAATTGATATGGGATGCAAGAGCAAAGGTAGATCAAGGAGCTGACCCAAGAAGTGTTTTACATTACAGACCAGAACCAAAATTATTAAAATGAAAATATTAGAATTATTTGCAGGAAGTAGAAGTTTTAGTAATGCAGCAGAAGAATTAGGTTTTGAAACCTATTCAGTAGATATTAATAATTTTGATAATATTGATTATGTTACAGACATTTTAGATTTTGATTATAAAAAAATACCTTTTAAACCTGATGCTATATGGGCTAGTCCACCATGTACAGCTTTTTCAGTTACACAAATTGGAAGAAATTGGTTTCATGATAATACACCAAAAACTGAAGGAGCTAAACTTGGCATAAAACTTGTTTTAAAAACATTAGAAATTATTAATAAACTTGAACCAAAATATTGGTTTATTGAAAATCCAAGAGGTAAATTAAGAAAATTAAATATTGTTTCTGGTTTACCAAGAACAACTGTTTGGTATTGTCAGTATGGAGATAGAAGGGCAAAACCAACAGATATATGGACAAATCATTTAAGATCAGTATTTAATGTTAATGGATGGCAGCCAAGACCAGAATGTTTTAATGGTAATAAAAATTGTAATCACGATAAGCAACCAAGAGGTTATGCAGCAAAAAAAGCATCTAATGCATTAGGAAAAGGAACACAAGGATTAAAAAATAATTACGAAAGAAGTAAAGTTCCAAAAGAATTGTGTATAGAAATTTTAAAATCAATTAACAACTAATTCTTAATAAAAATATTTTATAAAAAATAAAAATTAAAAAAAAATATTAAGTTTGTAAAAACAAAAAATAAATTATGTCAGGAAAAAGTAAATATTATTACGAGTTTGATAGAAATATGTCAACAACAACAAACATTAACCCTAAAATGAAAATGAGTAAAGAAGAGTTAGGTTTAGAAAATAAGCATGAAACTGTTACAGGAGCATTATCCCCAACTGGTGCAAGAAGTATGGACAGCAAGAGAGATAACAGAGTGCCTTATTACTACATAGGTAGAAATGGTTATGAAGCAAGAAAAGTTTGTGATAACTTTGATTTGCCTTACCACTTAGCAACTGCCACGACCTACATCTTACGAAGCTATCATAAGCATGACACACCAGTAGATTGCTTAAAGAAAGCTATAGCTCATTTAGAATTTGAGCTAGAGAAGATAGAAGATGCAAAAGCCAATCTTTAGAGTATTTGTAAAATACAATATAAGAAACAAAGGAAAAGTTACTAGAGGTAAAAGTGGTGTAATAGACACATTTGCACTTACAGACAATATAAAAATAATTGAGAAAGATGAAGAAATACATAACAGAATTTGTTATCTTCATAAAAAAAGATTAGAAAACGTAGTGATAACAATTACAGATGTAGAGGTAGAAGATCAATATGGTTTTACAACAGATAGATTTTAATTATGCCTAAAATAAGAAAGATAAAAACATCAGACAGAAAAGATAGCAGAGGTGGTGGCTATGCTAAAAGAAAGTTTACCTTCCAAGAAGCAGAGGGGATAAGGGGGGAGTACCATAGGGGGGGTATATCAGTTTCTGCATTAGCTAGAAAGTACGAGGTATCACAACCACTAATGTATCAGCTCATCAAAGGCACAACATACAATGAATAAAGAAGCATCAGTACAATCAGCATTTTGTACTTATATGCAAATAAAATATCCAACACTAAGATACTGTGCCAGTTTAGGTGGCATAAGGACATCAATGAAACAAGCAATACTAGCCAAGAAGACTGGCTATGTTAAGGGTTTCCCTGATATGCAAATACTAAAAACAAACTCACAATATGCAGGATTGTTTATTGAGATCAAAGCAGATAAAAAATGTTATCCAACTAAACATCAGAAGCAATGGATAGAAGATTTAAACGAACTAGGTTACTATGCTGTTGTTTGCAAAGGTCTTGATGTGTGTGTTGAAACTTTAAAGTGGTATATGAAACTGCCATAAATACCCTGAAACTGCCCTGAAACTGCTGTGAAACTGCTGGGTCTGTCAGAAGAGTGATTTTGCAGACAAAAATCATAAACAACTAAAAACTAACTACTTATATTTTGCGACAAATTGTCTTATTAACATTTTTTTAAAATTAATGTTGATTATTAAATATTTTTTTATACATTTGTCAAAAAAAACAATTAAAAACTAAAAATATGTATAACTACGAACAACATTTTAAAG
>Ga0070752_1001478_pt1 | contig 16429 bp, 18 predicted proteins | sample VirMetDEL_Aug_30_FD_77440 | JGI IMG/M metagenome (GOLD analysis project Ga0070752, IMG submission 77440) | Aqueous microbial communities from the Delaware River and Bay under freshwater to marine salinity gradient to study organic matter... | ecosystem: Environmental > Aquatic > Marine > Coastal...
ATTCCACATTGTATTAAATAACCTTCTGGACTAATGTATATACCACCCCATTGATGGACGCATGTATCAGAGGTCATATCTCATATATCCATTTTTATGATGTGAATAATTTCCATCAGGAAGCTTATGCATCTTATCTGTAACACTATAAAATCCTACTTTCTTATGAACATGTGTAGAATTAGGACCAGCTAATGCCCAAATAAAATCATATGATGTAGAAGGAAAAATATTCTGACAATCAGAAATAGCATATCTTAATAGTTTCTCAGAAATACCTTGTCCTCTATATTCTTTCTTGACAAATAAACCACGAAATCTAATTGTACGATCTATTTTAAAATAAGACATACAACCTTTATTTTGGTATAGTAAGAATTGGGGAACTGATAATTCATAATCATAAACAGACATATCATTTCCACCATGATAATCTACACCATCATAAAATTTCATAGAACTTACTGGTTTAAATTCGGTATCACCCCACATTTCAGGATCTTTCCACATTTCCATTACATCATTAAAGTTAACTCTATCAATCATTAGTAATTATCTTTATTATTTTTGCATATTTATCCAATTTCATCATAACTTTCCCATATTTCTGTTTGATCATTGTAATTATAAAATATATCTGTTGGTCAATATTTAAGAACAGACCTATCCTTTAACCAATGTTCGTAGAAAACATATTTATCAGTTACGGGAATATTCCGTAGTGTGTTAAAATACACAGAACGATAGAAATCAGACAAATCATCGATATCATCCATATGTGGTGGTGTGTCTCCAACAATCTTCTCCTTTGATATCCCGCACAGCTGCACATATCCTTCTGGGTTTATATATATTCCAGCTTGTTGATGAACACAACTATCTGACATCGTAGAAATTCCTGTGGTATTTTGGATCTGTTGGTGTGTTTGGATCGTCTTTTCGAAAACGACAACTCGTGTGTATTCTGAATTTCACATTCCATTCTTTAGCCAGCCTCGCGGCTTCATCAATTTGATGTTCATTGAATCTCATTGGTATGAACTGCCATATTGGATCGCATCCAACTTCTTTGGTTCTACGCATAGCATGCGTTATTTCATTCCAGTCTTGACCAATGCGATGCATCTTGCTGGTATCTTCCAGTCCATCAATACCGAATAGAATTTTTATCCTGGTGCCACTCTTAACAACTGCGTCAAATAAATCTATGGTCTTATCCCACCAAGCCTTGTTGCGTCCAGTAGCAGCAAAATGAGCAAAATACGAAACGACATCTGCCTTGGCTAGTATCTTCAAAAATTCGTGATAGTGTCTATAGAATATGCTGTCGCCATATGAACCAACATCATCAACGATGTCCCATTTCTTGGACATCAGAACATCTTCGATACAGGCAATCGGCAAATCCGAATTGTGCAACTTCTCTACTGTTCTTGGACAATACGAGCACTTCAATGAACACCGATTGGTGAGTTCAACTTGGATTTCATTCACATCCCAAGTGTCTACTAAGTGTTGATTGAAGACGCTCATATCTTTGGAAGTGTTGACTTCACCATTCAACACCATGTCATCGATGACAATTTCATCGTGCGTTATCTTGCCTTCGTGTACAAAGAAGTTATTGCACTTCATCTTACACGGATGGTACTTTAGCACAAAAAGCTGTTCTAATGCCATCAGCCATTCGTCGCTGCTAACAATTTCGCGGTATGATTTCGTTTCCAAGTGAAACGATTTGCGCAAAAATATATTCTCAACCAACTCCCAATCTTCATTTCTGACTTTACCATCGGAATCATATCTTGGAATTTCTAACCAACAGCACGGCATTACATAACCGTGGCATGTGACAAACGTCTTTCTACCTGTCATGCATCTAGGAAAAAGCATCGCGTCCCTCTTTTAGCGTCGAGTTGTTTTATGTAATCAATGCACTTTTCATATTCACTATCAACGCGCGGTTTGCTCAATTCATGAAAAACGACATCTGGTACATCGTCAACGCCGCTGAGAATTTCTCGTACTTTAACTTTGTCCATATCCGATAAATTCTTGATGGATAGTTCCGGTGGGTATTGTACAATATTTCTCATCTCAACCGTCAAATTGAAGTTGTCTTTATAGTATCGAACGATTTCAGGAATGTCCTGTACGTTCAAAATGCCAACGCACGTGTGCATGGATTCTATGTACTGTTTGTATTCCATTAGATTGTTTTCAAACTCATCGACATCGATTGGGTATCTAATCCAAGCCAATCGATCCTTGATGTGATCTACAGATACGAACAGTTTAATGCTCTTAAAGTCGTCAACATAATCAAGCAGATGCCATTTTTTGTGATGAAGTGTTGTGAGGTTTGTTTGGTATCGCAAGGAAATTTTTGCTCGCATATCCTTTGGTATCTGATCCAGAAATTCCCAATGGGATGACATTACAAATGGCTCGCCACCAATTATGGTGATGTGATCAATCCACTCCAAATTATCCAGAACATCTTTTGCAGAAACCGCTGTTGCTTCATCATCAACTCTATAAAAATCGGCGGTGTGTTTGACGAATATGTCTGTGTCGATGTTTTGTATTTCCTTATTTTTGGTTGACGAATTGAATGGAAAGCACATGTAGCAACTGAGATTGCATGTAGAACCAAATATTCTCACTTGAACACCGATGCTATGAGGTTCGATGTTGCTGTATAACCTGTTAGTGAGTCTTGGTGATTTCATACCATCAGCCTCTAACCGATAGCAGTATTCACATCCATCGATTAGTTTCCCCTCCAACATGTCATTTCTTATTTGTTCCATTTCATCAGAAAAGAAAAAATCAAATGGTCGTGTGTTCTTGGTGGTGTATTTTGCTATGTTAACATTTGGATTGGCATGACAACATAGTTTGTACATCCCCCTAGCATGCGAATGTAGGTGGTTGAATGCTCGCTCGCAATAACTCTTAGTTGTCATCAACCACCCGCAAGAATAGATTTGCTAAATCATGAACTTTCTGTGTATCTGTATAATGATGCAGCGGTAATGTCATGATAGTATCGCACAATAATCGTGCATTCACAGTATCATCTTTTCTGTGTGGTATGTCCTTCCACATAGGAAAAGATGATATTGGATCGGGATAATGTACCGCTGCGCCAATAGCATTGCGCATCTTGTTTCTCTCTATCACATTTCGGAATCTTACAGTGTACTTATGATAGTTGTGGTCTACATTTGGATCGTTCTGAACACGAAAAAGCTTTGGTATATGTTTGCCGAGTGCCGCTGTAATAACCTCGGCATTTTTCTGTCGCCACGTCTGATATTCCCATATGCTCTGTAATCTGTAATCAATAACTCGTGCATTGAACAGCAACATTTTGGAGTTGCGCCCAAGGAATTCCCCTTTACCGTGCACTACTGCTTTTCGACAAAATTCAGCAATTTCATAATCATCTGTCATGATGGCACCACCACCGGCAATACCAGCAATGTTCTTATTTGCATTGAAGCTCAATGTACTGACATCACCAATGGCTCCTGCTATCCGCCCTTTATAGCTTGAACCTATGGACTGGCATGAATCCTCAATGAATATGATATCATTTTCAGCACAGAATTCCTCTATCTCTGTTGTGTCTGACATGTTACCAAATAGGTGTGGATACACAATCGCTTTCGTCTTATCCGAAACCATGCGTTTAATGCTATCCAAAGACATGTGATAGCTTTCTAAGTCGATATCACAGAACACTGGTATGGCACCAACCATAGCAACACAAGATGCACTAGAAAGCCATGAGAAATCGGTTACAAGAACTTCATCACCCAAACCAATACCATAGCTCAGTAATGATATGTGAAGAGCATCAGTGCCGCTGGCACATGCGATGACAAAATCTCTGTCGTGTAATTCCGAAAGAGAATTTTCGAGGAAACTTATGTCAGTCTCTTGTTTTTGATTGAGGGTTTCGTCCATAATTTTGATGTAAGCACTTTTGTTTATCTTAAACTCGTCTTCCCATCCAGTCATGTATTGCATCACACATACTCCCATATGCTGTCGTAGTAGACATCTCTCAAATAAGAGATATCATAGTACGGATTGCTAAGTGGATCATAATCCTTTTCAATATGTGGCACTCTGACGATCCTTGGTAATAAACCACTCTGACGAAAATGGACATCCTGCAAACACCATCTTTTTGGTCTGAATTCGACGAACGCAACATGAATGGCAGCAAGTTCTATTTTAGCATCTTGCACCAATTTTGTTATCTGAGTCATGAACGATTCGTAAACATCTTTACCCAAAAAGTCTCGTGCCTTAGCATGGTTATTATCATCCTTTTCGAACTTCAAGACCTCTGTTTGTTCTTTGTCCAGATAATAGATCTCCATATCGTGGTCATTTTGCGTTTTCAATATTAGCGTGAACTTGATGTTGTTATCAGCAACTAGTACGTTGAGTGAAAAGTAATATTGGCTCGCAATACATTCCTGAATGATGTGTTTTCCTAAAATACCATCGACGCCTTTACCGCTCGGTAAACCCATTCCTTCATTCTGAGTTTTTATAAATCGATCAACATAATTGCTCTTATCCAAGTTATCGATGAATGCTTTCATAGAATCGAAACGACAATAATCAAAGTACGAATACTTATCTGCTGTCAGGTGCATCTTGATTGTTCCATCGGTTCCATTAGTTGGCTTCACAAAAATTGGTTTATCGAAACCTAAGTTCAACAAGCTTTCTAAATCCGTTGGAATGAAGTCATCGGGGGCCGGGAGACCAATTCTTCTCGCATAATAGCTGAAGTATTCCTTGTTCGTGATTTCGTCTATATCTCTTCCCACTTTAGGCAAAACAGAATATCCTTCTCTGCACAGATCATCGAGAATTGGATAAAGAACTTCGCACTGAGTACAGATGTAATCTATTTCGAGACGCTTGTACATGTTCTTTATTTTTTCGATGTATCGCTCTCTCGTGTGAGGGGCTGGTACGTGCTCGATATGCTTTAGTGTCCTGTGTGTTGGCTTCAACACATCTGTTAGATTATAGACTGTGTGACCAAATCTCTCCGCTTCTGCTGTTTGATGAACAAAAATGTGAGTGTTCTTACTCACATTGACGAATAGCAGTTTCTTTCCCATCATAAATGCTCCCAAAGACAATCGTATTTCACGTCGCTGTTATATATAGATTTCGCAGTAGTGATGGTTCTGGAACCACCATACCTAAACGTGACATCTTGAATGTGGTATGTATTGGCAAATGGTATGAATGCCACGTTGAAATTGGCCAATTCTACACCAGCACCATCGATCAGTATGTTGATTTGCTTCATGAATTCTTCAAAGACTTCTTTGCCAACGAAGTCCCTGACTTTAGCGTGACCATTGTCGTCTTTTGCTAATGCCAGAACTTCCGCGTGACTCGGTATGTATATGTACATTTTCTGTTTCTTCATCGCCTTTTCCTATTTTTCTTAGTCTATTTATAATTTCTTGGTCCATAGAAACCATATTAGTGTCAATGATTTTGGTATTCTTGCTTACGTTAACAAAAAGCAAATTCTTACCCATTGATGTATTTCCTTGTCAGCATATCGAAATCAACACTGCTCTTTGCTTTAGGAACACAGATTCCACAACCGCAATGCTTGTTAGGACACACCATTGTTGGTGGTCTACCTTCTTTATGAACCTTCTCTTCTAGCCACGCAAGATATAGAGCAGACCGACTAAGATTGCAAATAGGGCCACGGTTAGGAGTGAAAGTAGTGACATGCTGTAGTAGAGGCCCAATCGCAACTTCAGGTGTGTCTGAAGTTTTTGCCATGCAAGTTTGATGGTGGTAAGCAACATCTTTATCCTCTTCGATGTGTAGAAAGAACCAGTTGACCATGCAGTGCCATCCTTCAAAATTCGACTGGTCGATGAACATAGAATCATTCTCAGTGGCCTCTGTATTGCGCTTTACAGTCATGCAGCGCCCACCGCAACATGGTCTACCAATTTTGCGCACATCGCCGTCTATGGCCTTCCTTAGCTCGGTTCTATCCCCCACCTTTCCATTCTCATGTTGCCAATGTCCCTTGATCCATTCCATTTGAATATCGGTGTACTTATGGCTTGTGCGGCGCATGACGCCATCCATATCTTCGAACCACTCATAACGGTTGCGCCCATCGTCACCGATCGTGCGTGGAATGTACTTGATACCATGAGGTTTCAGCACCGTCTCGATCAGATCGATGCAATCTTCCCAATGGTCCATGTGCATCATGACATTCACTTTCAGGCGGTTCTTATTGAACTTGTCGTGCATCCAAACGAGATTGTCTCGCACCAATTGCCGTTGCTTGTCATTACCCTCACAGTGGTACGACACGGTAATGCTATCCATGTTGTCGAATAGGAATTTTCCGCGCCTCTGCGACCACGTACCATTGGTAGTGAGGTTCAATTGCCAGTGTGGATATTCTTCTCTTAGGTGTTCGACAAGTGGAAAGAAGTCGGGGTTGACTGCTGGTTCGCCTCCGGTGAAGGAGATTGTTGGTCGGAATTTCACTTTGTGGAACTGTTCGTAAATGGAATAGTACCCATCGATGAAAGCAGCCGTATCTTTGAACTTGTCTAGCTTATTGAACGGCGCTGTGGTGCTGTGCATCCATCCAGTACAGTATGAACAATCATAGTTGCAACGTCGTCCAAGATCCCACACGACCATTTTGGTAGGCTTTTTTTCATCGCTGTAAATGTACTCTAATTCACTTCTCATAAATCCCTCTTTCACATATGAAATCTATCAATTTCTTGGACACCAACTCGTGCCCTCGCTTATTGGGATGTTTATCAAACTCAGATATAAATCCTTCATTGTTTAGGAAGTTAAACAATCCCTTACCACCAAGATCCCAAAAAATCGGCCAGCCATAAAAATTCATTTTGTTAATTTCAGCATGCAACGGGTGATCTATGAATGTCGCTATAAAACCACTTGGAAGGGGGGCTGTCATTATTGAAGCACACTGCACCAATTCGATATCATATGATTTACACAATGCATCGAGTGCAATTGAATTTCTGAAAAACTGATCGATGTCCTTTTTTGCGAACAAAAATCCATGGTCGATTAGCATCTTCCATATGTGATGTTTGTCTCTCAAATCTTCTACGCTTCTATGATATTCTTTGTAGTCTGAGTAAATAAGCGTTGTGTATTCAGGATTAATAATGCTACCGCGACATGTTTCCAAATCACATCGCATAAAGGAAGACCAGCATGCGATCACCAAGTCTATATTTCTGTGGTTTCGCATAACATAATCAGCTAGTCTGTTGTATATCTGAAGATTACCAGAACCAGGGTTGGACAAGTCAATGGGTTTCAACCCAAAATGCTTGCCTATTATTTCTACAGGAATTGAGTGTCTATGCAGAATTTTCCATTCCATGGGTATGTATTTTTGCAGAGATTCATCAAAACCATGATAACCATCACCCAATGATTTCAATTTGTTTCTGTGGGTTATATAATCAGCTGTCATACTGCAACCAGAAAGCACCAACTCTTTCATCGTTTTCTCCTAATTTTGTTTATCTCATATTCCCATTCCTTTGATTTAACATCCAACTCAACCAAGTTGTCGAATAATTCATTTTCAAACGAGGTTATCGTGTCGAGATGATTCAAGCACAACGATCCATAAGTCTTGCTGTTGCTATCAATGATACCAAATTTTCGTTCGAACGAGTGTACGAAATCGATACGCACGTCGCGTGGTAATACGAAAGGAGAAGCATATCGAGGACCAATAACAGGTAGTATGTTATACCAAGGTGTGATGTCTCTGTTTCCTGTGATGCTTCGCGTCAACCCTTCCATGATTTCTATATCATCAATCAACCTAAACATGGACCAACTATTTAGTGTGTTTGCATAACCAAACATTGGAAGATGTTCGCACATCTCTACATACGATTTGATGTTCTCCATGGTTCGATTGAAGTCACCGCCGCGTATCCAATTATAATGATCTCCCGTGCTGTCAACGCTAATAGTCAATTCCAAATTTTTCAACTTGCTTATCAATTCCAAGATTTCTTGGGATGTGCTTTGCATGTTGCTGACAACATTGATGCGCATTTGTGGATTTTCTTCCAATATGTGTTCTAGGAGTTCTTTAACCTCATTTTGAATAAGCGGTTCTCCGCCCTTGATTACTAAGTATTTCAACGAACCAAGCAACCTCTTAATCTTCTCCAAGTTCTCGTTGCTTGTCCAATTTCGGTATTTGATTGGCAATCGATTGAATTTTCCGCCCTTATGTTTCATGTCAAATGCATGCCAACGCGAACTGAATTCGCTGCAACACATCAAGCATTGTTGATTGCACATATTGCTGAAAGATATCTCTAAGTGTTCAATCAAACAATCGCTACTTGGTGTGATGTCCACTCTCTCGTATGTTTCATCAATCATCTTTTTGAGAGACGGTGATTCAGATTTGTCTCTCTGATGACATGATGTGCAAAGATCCAACTTCCTAATATCAGTTCGTCTCAATTCATTCATGTATTCTGATCTGTAAAAGCTTTGCAAGTCATCTATCTCATCGATGAAGGTTTCCTTGTTATAGAATTTTTCCCTCGAAACGCAACATAGGCGCACACCACCATCTGGTGATATAAACATACCAGACCACATATGCGAACATGTATTCACAATATCCCCCTATCATCGATGAATGTCACCAGTTCCTTCATCATCCTTTGGTGTCCCAATTCATTTGGGTGTGTATCTCCATTGGGATAACAGTATTTTTCAGGATCATCAAGTCTGAATGCCGCAATTGTAGTTCCACCTAATTCGCTCAAAACCGGCCAGCCATAGAAATTCATGTGATTTACTTTGTCAAAAAATGGGTTTTCGATGAATTTCTTAATGTTATTATGTGCGTTTCTGGCGATCGGTCTCAGAGAAAAAAATTGAACAAGCTCGACATTAAAATAACTGCAAATGACATCCAACATAACAGAATAGCGAAAGAAATTATTGATGTCATTATCAGGGGTCACAGCACCAAATTTATGAAGTTGGACAAACAAATCGTAGTGGTCGTCGTCGCTCATCATATCTCTATTGACATCCATATCAGTATATGAAAATGGAATTATTGTTTTCCAATTGCGATCAGTCTCTTCTATATAACCAGTTTCAAAATCCAGGCGAGATATACCAGACCAGCCAACCACAACCAAACCAATATTATTGGAGTTTTGAAGGATATAATCACTCACCTTGGTAAATATTTGTTTGTTGCCCACACCGGAAAGAGAATGATCGATGAGTTTCATATTATAATGATCAGCTACCAGTTGTGGCATAGTTACAAATGGCTCGGTGGTTTCCCACTTCATTTCTACCTTTTCATTAGATGCAGATAAGGTGTGATACCTTTTCATCCCGTTGGCAACAAGTCTGTTTTTATAAGAAACGTAGTCTACGATCATGCTACAACCGCCAACCACAAGTTCTTTTCTAGTAGATTTTGATACCAACTTTCTCTCCAAAACTATCTGCTGCTTTGCGTATGTTGACAACCGGATTGCCCTTGGGATTCAAGCTAGTATTTATCAGGATGGGACATGCTGTCAGGTTATACCACTCTTCAAGCACCTTGCGTAGAATACTAGGCGAGTCGGGTTTGACTACCTGCACGCGTGCACTACCATCAATATGACTGATCATTGGCATGTGGTCGCTGTTCTTAGTCTTGCACACATAGCTCATATAGGCGCTCTGTGGGCCGGTGAAGTATTCGTCGAAGTGTTCCACTAGGATAGCAGGCGCTAAGGGGCTGTACGGCGCTCTCTGCTTGATTGTGTACACCTTCTGAGGTACTTCCCCCCTCGGATCGCAAACTAGCGAACGATTACCCAATGCACGCGGACCATATTCACCACGACCATTGGCAATGCCAGCAATACCGTGCTTTAAAATGTGCTTGGCAATCTCCTTTGGATTTGGTTCACCTATGATGTTCATTCCCCAAAAGTTGTGCATCATTGGAATGTGCTTGTCCAGATATGCAGCGGCAGCACCGAATGCAGCACCGGCATCGCCAGGATTAGGAAAAATCCAAGTGTCATCGAACAGTTCGTGCACCTTGCTATTGGCAACACAGTTCAATGCCACACCACCACCATAACATAAGTGTGCTGAATACTTACGTGCAATGGCCATGATCTTTAGGATTTCTGTTTCCAAGACTTGTTGTGCTGTTGCTGCCATGAGACCACGCGAACGACCAAAGGTGATATCTTCTTCTGGTAATCCTTTGTGAAGATTAGTTGTTACCAGTTCACTCATGTACTTGGTCAGTTGCTTGTCATATGGTTGTTGTGTTGCCGCGAGTGCCATAGTCAAATGTTCGTCTCGATTTGGTTGTAGACCAATTGACTGAGTAACAGCCGAAAAGAATAGGCCAAGTGAAGTCGGGTACTTCATTGACCACACCTTCTTTTTCTTGTACCAGATAGACGCCGTGTCAAACTCACCGATAGCATCGATGACAACACAAACAGGTTCAATCACGGGCCATGGTCTTGTGTAGTATGAGGCAGCAGCATGTGCCCAATGGTGATCGATATATGCGTCATACCCGTATGCCTTTGGGCGTACCTTCTCACCGGCTATCCACTGCCTCACTTGTCTGATGCGTGGCTTCTCATAGAATGCGCTTCTAGCATGTCCCAACGGACCAACAAAGCAACCATGCAAGTATTGATCTGGATCGTGCTTGATGCCAGATCGACGCTCTGAATGTTCTGCGAAGTACACACTACCATCTGTTTTCAGTACTGAGATAGCGCCATCATGAAACCCATGTGATTCTCCAATGACATAATCAGTAGATGAAACCATCATGACCATCCTTGTCTTTACGCAATCCTAATTTCTTCAACAACATGTTCCAATACAGCAACAAGTACATTCTCCATCTGCGCATCACAACCTCCCTATTACCATGAATCTCTTGTATCCGTTTTCTCGTAGTTCGAAACCATCCCACTCAATCATGTTTTGCTCACCCTTATACGCAACTCGTTTGATCTTATGCAGTTCAACCAATTCATCTGCGCTGTCCACACAATTGACATGCTCTGGGATGTCGCGCATATTATTTGACTGGATTACTATCAAAGGATTTTTGACATAGAATTGTTTTCTGTCACCAAGGTGTTCTCGTGGTATACCAAACATTTCGTCCATCATCCAAAAAGAATCTGTCATGTGTTCCGATGATGTGTTAATCAGAAGGTGAGCACGCGAACCGTCTCTCTCGTGGTGAAAATAATCTTGGTCATATACTTGCGTTTTCTTCGGTTTGAAGATTTCAATGTACTGTTTAGCAATCATCCTAGCTTCAAAATCGATGTCCCAACAATCTATGTTTCGTATTGGAATCTTGCTGGATAACATATCAATCAAAGGGAAACCATACCACGAACCGACGATTTCTATTGAATTCCCTTTATCATCCCATTTGTTATCCGGCAATGACCAAGGACCATATATTTGCTTGATCTTAACCAACTCATTTATAAGCCATCTCTTCGACGTTAGTTGGTTGGGCGACAGACTTTCGTATATATGGCTTTTTGGATGATTTTCATTAGCCCACTGAATAAGCTTCGCGTACCGTTCAAGCATCATATCAATTCCTTATGTAGCATTTGTGTCGTAACACCCCAACGCTTTCGGTTGTTCTCAATGCCTTCTACACTATGTACGACATTAACTTGTATGAGATGCCAACGCAAAGGTTCAATTATAAATTCTCTGAGAGGCATATCCCCATCCCAAAACCTAGTCTTTACGTTAGCTCCACCGGGATCAACCAGATAAACCAATTTGCATTCAGGGACCAAATTACTATGTGACCTATCCGTGTGCTTGGGGACCATCCCTTGCATAATTTGAACGCCATAGAAAAGATCTGGACAAACATTCTCTCTACACCAATCTGTTATGCCCTGACAATGTTCCGATGTCTTTACAAAGTTATCTTCCATATTCGGGCATAACCCAGACCGCTCTTCAAATTCGTCGAGAAGACGTGTCGGTATTGGTGGCAGATTCAGATATTGTATCATCTTATACCAATCCCTCTTTTATCAGTAAACTCATATTCTGTCATAGCTTTCCCATATCTCAGTGTGCTCGGATGGTGTGTTATCCAACTCGTAGTAACGCCTGTCCATCTTAATTAGGTGAGACGTATTGAACAGACACACCTTGCGATTATCAAGTAACTGGTATTGCGTCTCACCTTGTTCGTTGTAATTATAGAAGATCATTCCTGGCCAAAACTCGAACGGACATTCCCTACTGTCAAACACCATACCAGTTGCCGGTAGGTAGTGCTCATAGAACATGTACTTGTCGAAGCTGTTATACTCGCCGGAATGATGGCCACGACTACTCATGTAGTGGTCATAGATGAACTTGGCGTTGTCGCCTTCCCACATCACAAAAGAGCTATTGATGAAGCACGCCGTTTTCTTCGGCACTAGCTTCTCCCAGTGCCAATCAGGCGTCCAGTGTGTGTAAACGAAACGTGGCTTCTTGCATGGTTCGAAGATGTCGGTAATATCGTTGTGGATGAGCATGTCGAGATCCAAGAGAACATTGGTGCCCTCGGTTTTCTTTGCCATCAACTCCATCTTCTCCGCTGTGAACACCGACTCTCCAAATAGCTTGTATTCGCGGATGTCTTCACACATAACGCCACGCACCGGATCGTCAGTAATGCACGTGAAGTAGAATGGGCCATTGTAGAACTTGCATATTGAATTGCGTAGTCTGATAACGTATTCAGGGCCATACTTGTTACCCCACTTGAATGTATAGAAGTTGATCATATCACCCATCCTTTAATTCGTATTTTCCGCGTGGTTTGTTGGGGTCATTTTTTCCAAATCTACGTGAGTGATGTAGATAGAAATCCACACCCCATTCTTCAGCTAACTGTCTAGCTTCATCAATCTGATGTTCATTGAAGCTCATAGGTATATATCGCCACAAGCAATTGACGCCATTTTCCGAGGCAATTCTCATTTGTTCTATGATTTCATTCCAATCTTGCTCCACTCGATGCATTTTAGATGTGTGTTCTAGTCCATCAATTCCCCAATGAATTTTAACATCCATTCCTCTATCTGATAACCATTTCCACAATTGTTGTGTTTCATTCCACCAACTCTGTGTACGTCCTGTTGCAGCGATACTTGCATCGTACTCTTTAATGCTTGTGCCGCCTAGAATGAACAGCATTTCGTGGTAGTGCTTATAGAATATAGGATCACCATAGTTACCACAATCTTGTAACTTGTTTATGTGTTTATAAGAAAGAGCATCGTCAATTATCTCGATTGGTAAATCGGATTTGTTTAAGTTTTTTGGTTTTCTGTTTCTTCCACAGTAAAGACACTTTAAAGTGCATCTGTTAGTAGTTTCTATTTGAAGATTGTATACGCGATTTGGTCTTTTGTCCTTTTCATTCCACACAGTTACGTTATTGTGTTGATGTATTCCAGTATTGTATGGAGGATCTTTCGTACCACACTTTAGATGACACACAGAAATATCAGTATCAAGAAGATTATCTATAAAATTATTCCATTTATGTCCTGTTACAATATCTTCAAATTCGGTATCATGTAATGAGAAATCATAAAATGGGTTACGCGTCAATACGTCACTTTGAGATTCTATGTTTTTCTTGTCTCTTATAAACGAATCAATCATACAGCAAGGTTGGAGAAACCCATCGTGTGTTATAAATATAGATGTAACGCCTGTAAAACATTTCGGGTAAATCATTTGTTTCTCCAAGGTAGGTAAGATGAAAATATCAAACAAATACGGTACTGTCGAATATGATTGGGGCGATTTCAAGCACCCAATGTTAAGTTTTTCTGGTGGTACAGATTCAACATTGCTTTTATGGCTCAGTCTCAATATACTGGAAACTAAACCAGAAGACGTAACATTACAAGTATTTACAGGCGTTACACCAGACAAAGGTTTATTTAAGCAGTTCACATCACAAGAAAATTTTGATAAAATGTTATCTGAATTTCCACATCTAAAGAACAGAGTTCCTGACAGAATTATTATATATAACGACACTCAAGACTACTTAGGAGAAAAACAGTGTGATATGCAAGACGAAGGTGCATTTGATTTAAGAATTTATGCATTAACAGCAAATCCGCCGTATGATGTAATGGAAAAACATAATCTTCTAGATAGACGTATAGAAGATCGTGATCCTGGTAAAAATCACACAACTATGTCACTCACACCACAATGGAACGGTAGACATACTGGTCCAATGTATCAACCCTTCATAAATGTAGATAAAAGATTCATAGCACAATGTTATGAAGATTTCAATCTATGGAGATTCTATAACAATACAATCAGTTGCGAAAGATTAAGAGAAACTCCAGATATGAAATTTAGTGAAGAACCTTGTGGTCACTGTTGGTGGTGTCGTGAAAAAATGATGGCATTCGGTATGTTAGATGGTCAATTAAAGTGATAACTGTTTCATTTTAAGGTGTAGAAAAAAAATCATTCTGTAATTCCTGGTTTGTTAGGATCATTTTCGCCAAATCTTCGTGAGTGAAATAAGTAGAAGTATATACCCCATTCATCAGCTAACTGTCTAGCTGCTTCAATCTGATGTTCATTGAAACTCATGGGTATGTATCTCCACAAACAGTTAACACCGTTCTCTGAAGCAATTCTCATTTGCTCTACAATTTCATCCCAATCTTGTCCTACTCTGTGTATCTTAGAGACATCTGCCAATCCGTCAATACCCCAATGAATTTTAATTTTCATGCCTTTATCAGACAGCCATTTCCACAAGCGTTGCGTTTCGTCCCACCAATTCTGTGTACGTCCTGTTGCAGCGATACTTGCGTCATATTCTTTAATGCTTGTGCCACCTAGAATAAACAGCATTTCATGATAATGTTTGTAAAATATAGGATCACCATAGTTACCACAATCTAGTAATCTATTTATATGATCATAAGAAAGAACATCGTCAATTATCTCGATTGGTAAATCTATTTTGTTTAATTTTTTTGGTTTTTTGTTTCTTACACAATAAAGACACTTCAAAGTGCATCTGTTAGTAGTTTCTATTTGAAGATTGTATACGTGATTTGGTCTTTTATCTTTTTCATTCCATACAGTTATGTTATTGTGTTTATGTATACCTTTATTGTATGGAGGATCTTTCGTACCACAATTTAGATGACACACGGAAATATCAGTATCATGAAGATTATCTATGAAATTATTCCATTTGTGTCCTGTTACAATATCTTCAAATTCGGTATCGTGTAATGAGAAATCATAAAATGGGTTACGTGACAATACGTCATTTTCAGATTCTATGTTTTCCTTGTCTCTTATAGACGAATCAATCGTACAGCAAGGTTGGAGAAAACCATCGTGTGTTATATATATAGATACAACTCCTGTAAAACATTTTGGATAAATCATTTTTTTCTCCTGGATAGGTAAGGTAATATGATAATAACAAACAAATATGGTACTGTTGAATATGATTGGAAAGACTATAAGAATCCTATACTCAGTTTGAATCTTCTTGAAATTAAACCAAAGGACGTTACACTACAGGTATTCATTGGTGTAACTCCTGCCAAAGGTAAATTTAAGCAGTTTACAAGTCAAGAAAACTTTGATAAGATGTTATATGAGTTTCCACATCTGAAACCTCAGATGCCAGATCGTATCATTATAAATAATTATACTCAAGAATATTTAGATGAAAAGCAATGTGATATGCAAGACGAAGGACGATTTGATCTACGGATTTATGCACTAACAGCAAATCCCCCGCATGATGTGATGGAAAAACACAACTTGCTTTTCAAAAGAATGGAAGACCGAGATCTCAGAAGATCGCCAGACATGAGAAATAGTGAAGAACCTTGTGGTCACTGTTGGTGGTATCGTGAAAAAATGATGGCATTCGGTATGTTAGATGGTCAATTAAAGTGATAACTGTTGCATTTGTTAAGTGGGGTGATAAATATGATTCAAAATATGTTTATCGTCTTCAGAAAATGGTTTCTAAAAATTTAAATATTTCTCATAAATTTATATGTATAACTGATAAAAAAATACCAAATATCAATTGCATTGTACCTGATAATCTATTTGACTTAGAAGGCTGGTGGTCCAAAATGTTTCTTTGGAAAAAAGGAATATTAACAGGTAAAATACTATATCTAGATTTAGACACTGTTATTCAAAACAATATAGACGAACTTATTAACTATTCTCCTAATAAATTATGTGGAGTGTATAC
>Ga0070752_1001487_pt1 | contig 16365 bp, 24 predicted proteins | sample VirMetDEL_Aug_30_FD_77440 | JGI IMG/M metagenome (GOLD analysis project Ga0070752, IMG submission 77440) | Aqueous microbial communities from the Delaware River and Bay under freshwater to marine salinity gradient to study organic matter... | ecosystem: Environmental > Aquatic > Marine > Coastal...
ACGCTAGGTGAAATCATTACAAGATTGTCAGCCCCGGCTGACTACACGGAGGACTAACCGTTTCACACGGGGCCACGAAGTAGCGAACGTGGCTGCGATGATGGGCACACCGTTCATGCCGCACCAACGGCACGTTGTTGACGTTGGGTTGGAACAGGACGGTGACAAACCCGCCTACCGTGAAGTGGTGTTGTTGACGCCACGTCAATCGGGCAAATCAACGTTGTTGCTGTCTCTTATGGTGTGGTCAGCGTTGCAGGGGCGTCGCCGGAGGGTGGCGTACACGGCGCAGACGGGTTCGGATGCCCGCAAAAAATTGAAGTTGGATTTTGTGCCGATGCTGATGGACAGCGAATTGGCGCAGCTTGTGAAGCAAGTGCGGTTGGCGAATGGTGAGGAATCCATCGAATTTGTGAACGGGTCACGTATTGAAGCGTTGCCGTCCACATTGACAGCCGGTCACGGCATGACGTTGGCTGGGGGCGGGTTCATTGACGAAGCATTTGCAGACATTGACGACCGACGAGAACAAGCGATGTTGCCCGCTATGGCGACATGTCCGGATGCCCAATTGTGGATTGTGTCTACGGCTGGCACGGAAGCATCAGCGTATTTGCAACGCAAAGTGCAGTTGGGGCGTCGAATGGTGACGGAACGTGCAACTAGCGGGTTGGCTTATTTTGAATGGTCAGCACCGGAGGACGCCGACCCTGACGATGAAACCGTGTGGGGAACGTGCATGCCAGCGTTGGGGCGCACTATTCAAATAGATGCGATCCGGCACGCCCGACAGACGCAACCCGATGGCGAATTTCGGCGGGCGTGGCTAAACCAGTGGACAAAAACCGATGAGCGGGTCATACCGGAACAGGCATGGTCAGCAATTTTGACGGATCGTGCTTGGCCTGACGAGGGGCTCGTATTTGGTGTTGATATTACGTTGGACAGGCAGCGGGCCAGCATTGTGGTTGCTGACATGGCTGGCACCATTGAACTGATTGACAACGCAGATGGCACAAATTGGATTGGTGACCGGGTGCGTGGCTTGCTTGCGTCGCACGGTGGACGTGTTGTTGTTGACCAATATGGGCCAGCGGGAAACCTTGTGGATGAATTAGCCGACATCCCTATTGTCAAATATGGGACGCGTGACAGTGTTTCAGCTGCTAACGCAATGTATGACGCCATCATGCAAACCAACGGAATACAGGTGCGCCCACACGAATCGTTGAGCAATGCTGTTGCGTTCGCACAGAAAAAGCCGGTGGGGTCGGGCTGGTTATGGGCACGCACTGACCCTGCTGCTGACCTGTCGCCGTTGCATGCCGCAACTATCGCATGGCACTGCGCAAAGTTTCGTCCGCAACGCGTCAAGCGTCCGATGGTATTCTAGGAGACATTATGGGCCTGTTTTCTCGTCGCAAGCCTGAGCAACGCGCAGCGGAATTTCCGTTTGTGTTGCCGACGGCTAACTATTTGCAACCGCTACAAGGCCCGCTGAACATTTCGTATGACACTGCGTTGGGTATTCCGGCGTTGTACCGGTGCGTCAACATCATCAGCGAATCAATCGGTAGTTTGCCGCTTGTCGCATACCGGCAAGGTGACCGGGTGTCACCGCAACCCGCCATTTTGACCATGCCGGATCGGACAATGACCCGCATGGACATGATCGCATCCACGGTCATGTCAATGCTGATTGACGGCAACGCCTACTGGCTGTTGGGTGACCGTGATGAGCTTGGTTATCCACGGCAAGCCGTTTTGCTGGCCCCCGACGCCGTGAACATCCGCACTGCCGCTAATGGTGCCACCATCGCATACCAAGTTGCAGGGCAGGTGTACCAGCCGGAAGATATTTTGCACATTCGTGGTTTGACGTTCCCCGGTTCTGTCAAAGGCATGTCAGTTATTGAACATCACCGCCGCACGCTAGGGATCGGCATTGCGGGTGAGGACTGCGCCAGCGAACTGTACAACGCTGGCGGTTTGCCGGTCGGGGTGTTGGAAGTTGACGCCGACATAACCCGTGAAGAGGCTGACGCGCTGAAAGCCGGATGGATCGCTAATAACGGTGGCCGAAACCGCACCCCGGCAGTGTTGGCGAATGGCATCGCCTACAAACCGTTGTCATTTTCAGCTAGTGACCTTGAACTGATCGACGCCCGCCGCTACTCAGCGCAACAAATATGCACCCTGTTCGGTGTGCCACCGCACATGGTCGGTGTCGCCATGGACGGAAACAGCATGACGTACAGCAACGTCACACAAGACAGCATCCAATTTGTGCGATACACGTTGCGCCCATGGCTATCACGCGTTGAACAAGCATTGTCAATGCTGCTGCCAAGAGGACAAAACGCACGTTTTATCCTTGACGACATGTTGCGGGCCGACACTGCCACCCGCTACGCCGCCTACGAAACCGGTTTGCGTGCCGGATTCCTCACAATCAATGAGGTACGCACAATGGAAGATATGACGAACGCCACAAGTACGGAGCCGATGCCCAATGGGTGAACTAATCACGCGCACCGTCGAATTCGCCGGATTTGAAGTGCGAGCAGACGACGACGGACACCACCTAGTAGGAATTGTGGCCCCATTCGGCGCAATCTATGACGCCGGAAGCTATTTGGAACGGTTCGCCCCAACCGCATTTGACAAAACGATTGCGGAACGTGGCTCACGCATCCCACTGTTAGAACAGCACGCCACCGACCGCATGCCTATCGGACGGGCAGTCAACTGGGAAAAAACAAATGACGGGCTTATTGCGGATTTTCTGTTGGCAAACACGCATCGTGGCGAGGAAGCACGGGTACTTGCCATGGACGGGTTCGTGTCCGGTTTCAGCGTCGGGTTTATTCCGGTGCGCACCCAATCGTCCGAAATGAACGGTAGACCATTGCGCACCCGCACGGAAGCCAAATTGGATCACGTCGGGTTTGTACGTAACCCTGCGTACAGTGACGCACAGTTGATTTCGGTACGGTCATTTGACCCGGACGACGAACAGCAAGTGCCACGGTTGGCGAAATATCGACACATGATGAGGAACACCAATGGCTAGTTTTGGCAACGTAACCATTGGCGACACAGCCACAAAAATTTTGAATGCCAACGACGTGTACCGTCCTGTGTGGATAAACACAGTTGACAACACCACCGTGTTTATTGGTGACACGTCCGCTGTCACCACGTCAACCGGTTTGCCGATCGTCAAAAACAATGTGCCGTTGTACGGGCAGTTAGCACCGGGTCAGGAACTTTGGGGTATCTGTACGTCAGGTCAAAGCGAAGATGTGCGATATTTCACGCACGTTGACTGACGGACCGTCTGTTATTATTCCGTGTTGACCGCCGACAGGCCACGCCGCGCTAGGCAGCGCACCTGACTGTCACTGTCAGAACCCATCCGAATAGCATTGGAGAAACTGACCGTGAAGCTGCTTGACCAGTTGGTTGCCGAGCGTGCCGAAATCGCCACCGCCGTTGAAGCGGTGTTGGATCGTGCCGCAGAGGAAACCCGCGACCTGACCGAAACCGAAGATAAGAACCTAGGCGACCTCACCGAGCGTGCCAAGGCCCTTGACGCCCGTATTGCTGACCTGCGGGAAATTCAGGTCAGCCACCTTGAAGCCGCAAAGCTGCGTGCTGAGGTTGCCGCCACCCCCATTAGCCCTGCTCAGGAGCAGCCCGCCGTGAACCGCATTGACGTAAAGAGCGAGCCGCTCACCTACGAGCAGAACGCCCCGCACTCATTCTTCCGTGACTCATACGCCGCAGAATTTTTGGGCGACGTTGCCGCTCAAGAGCGGTTGAACCGTCACATGGGCGAGATGCGCACCGAACTGCGTGATTCCGGATCGGGCAACTTTGCCGGACTGGTTGTGCCGCAGTACCTCACCGGACTGGCTGCGCCGTTCCTCCGTGCGGGCCGTAACACCATGGACGTTGCGAACGGTCTGCCGCTTCCCGGCGACGGGCTCACCGTCAACATCTCGCGCATCACCACCGGTTCGTCCGTTGCTGCGCAGGACGGTGACAATGGTGCCGTGACCGAAGCCACACCGGATGACACGTTGCTGACCGTCAATGTTCGCACCTATGCGGGCATGGTTGACGTGTCCCGGCAGGCCCTTGAGCGTGGAACCGGTGTTGACGGACTGTTGGCCGCTGACCTTGTGTCCGCATACAACAGCAAGGTCAACGCCGATGTCATCAACGGCGATGGCACCTCCGGCACGCACCTTGGCATCCTGAACACGTCCGGCATCGGTGACGTTGACGTTGACGACGCCAGCCCCACCGCCTACGAGACCTTCCAAAAGATCGTGAAGGCCATCGGCACGGTGACCGCTGCCCGCTACGTGCAGCCCGATGTCATCATCATGCACCCCCGCCGTTGGGCGTACATTTCGGGCGGGCTTGACTCGTCGAACCGTCCGTTGGCCGGTGTCACGGTTGCCACGTCGCAGAACATCATCGCCCTTGGCAACCCCGGTGCCTACGGTGTCGCCGCTGGCGAGATCGCAGGTGTGCCAGTCGTCGTTGACGCCGGCATTCCCACCAACCTTGGTGCGGGCACCAACGAGGACGCCATCATCGTGGCGAACCGTGCTGACCTTGTGCTGATGGAGCAGGCAGCTAGCCCGCTCATGCTGCGCTACGAGTCGGTCGGTTCCGGCACCCTCACGACCCGCATGGTGGTCTACGGATACTCAGCGTTCACCGCTGGCCGTTACCCCGGTGGTGTCTGCAAGGTGCAGGGTACGCTGCTTTCTGCGACCCTCTGACAGTCCGTCCCGGTTCCGTAGTGCCCTCCGCTACGGAACCGGGACACCCCCATGTAGGAGACAGCAACGATGGATAAGTACGTGCAGAACCTCATCAAAGCCGGGGCGAGCCCGCACCTCATCGCTAAACTGTCAACCCTTCCCCCCACGCCAACACCGCAACCCCCTGCGGTGGAAGAGCCGGTGCAGGACAACACGCACGGCAGCGACGATCCTGCACCGGCTCCGAAGCGTGGCAAGCCCCGCAAGGCTAAGTAATGGCGTACACAACCACTGCGCTGGTCAAAGCGTCATTGGGCATCCCGGCATCAGTCACGTCTGAGGACACCGCCATAGGTGCCGCCATTGCAGCTGCGCAAGCACTGATCGACAATTACACTGGGCGCACTTTTGAAGTGTCTGACGTGTCAACTCGCACGTATCTGCCCCGTACTGCCAGCATCCTTGACGTGGATGACATCGCAACAGCAACCGGGCTTGTTATCAAAGTTGATAACGACCAAGACGGCACGTTTGAAACCACGTTGACCGTTACCACCGATTATGTGCTAGTTGGCAACACCACCCCGTATCGGACGGTGACCAACGTCAATAATGGCTGGCCGTTGTCCATTTATGGACGCCCCACCGTTGAAGTGACCGCCAAATTTGCGTACAGCGAAACAGCACCGGACAACATCAAACAGGCTGCGTTGCTGTTGGCCTGCCGTTTGTATCAGCGCAAAGCGTCACCCCTTGGTTTTCAAGCCGGTGCCATCGCAGAATTCGGGCCCGTCCGCATCTCACGCACCGACCCTGACGTTGCTGCCCTGTTGCAAGGTACAAAACTGTTCGGGGTTGGCTGATGGCCGACTACGGCACAATCAAAGCTGCGTTGGCTGACGCCCTAGAAGCGTCCACCGCCATTGAAATAGCGTTTGAGAACCCGCCGGACGTAGCCATAACCCCATGCGCCATCATTGTGCCCGGTGGCATCGCCGTTGAATACGGTGACGCTATGCAACGTGGCCTCATCAAAATGTATTTCACAGCCACGTTCATGGTGCAACGGTTTGATTTTGACAACAACATTGCCCGCCTAGACCCGCTCATTTATGGCACTGACAGCGTTGACCAGCTGATAGCGACGGATCGCACGTTGAGCGGTACGGTTTCCTACGCCAACGTGGTTTCATGCACTAATATCGGCAACATCGGCTACGGTGACGAAATCTACCTAGGTGCCGAATTTGAAATCGAAGTGATGGTGGAACCATGACCAAGTTGTATTGCGTCACATCAGACAAGTTGCGTGGCTACGCTCGTGGCGAAATCGTCACGGAACAAGACGTGCCGGGGTGTAACATTGTGGCGTTGGTGGCCTCAGGCCACCTGCAATTGCAGGACGAGTCAACCACGGCTGAACAGGCCACTGAGACTGAGGACGAAACCGAATGAGCAAGTTTGTCAGCACTGACTACAGCGTCACCGTGAACAGCGTTGACCTTTCCGACCATGTGCAGTCAGTCGCTTTTGACGTGAATTCCACGGAAGTTGACGTGACCTGCATGGGTGACGTGTGGGATCAAATGGTGGGTGGACGCAAGCGTGCATCCGGTTCGGTCACGTTCTACCAAGATTTTGAAGCCAGCAGCGTTGACGCCACCGTGAACGCCCTCATTGGCACGACCACCACGCTGGTGTTCCTCCCCACGTCAAGCGCAGTAGGGGCCACCAACCCTGAGTACACCATCACGGGTGCGCTCATCACCGGCTACAACCCGGTTGCCGGAACTTACGGTGACGCCGCCATGACCGTGATGACGTGGACGGGTGGCACGCTGGCACGCGCCACAAGCTGACCGGAACACAACTTAGGAGGGTGACGGCATGTCAATGTTGCCGTACAACGTCGAAGTCACCATGAAAGATGGTGAACCGCACGAATACGAAGTGTCAATGGGTGCGCTCATTGCGTGGGAAGATTTTCACACCGACATGACGTTTCGTGACTGGCAGCTGAAGCAGACATGGAAAGGTCTTGCGTACCTTGGTTATGCCTGCATCAAAGACACCGGTGCGACGCTGAAGCCGTTCAAAGAGTGGGCACCTACTGTTCGTGAGATTCGTCTAGTCCCAAAAGACGAAACGTAGAGGGACGCCCACGGGTCAACACTCATTTTGCCCGTGAGGTAGCCCTAATGTCGGTGCGTACTGGTATCGCCCCAACCGACCTGTTGGCAACCCCTACAATAGTGCTACAGGAAATGCGTGCAATCCTGTTGGAGCAGCAGAAAGGTTGACCGGTGGCCGACGTTGTGAGCCAAGTTGAAGCGGTACGTGCCCGTGGTGCTGACGTTGGCGTATCCATTGAAGGGCTCAACAAACTGCGCCGGGGGCTCAACAAACTTGACGAAGCCGCCAAACAGGATTTCAAACTAGCCGGATACAACGCCGCACAAATTGTGGTTGACGAAGCAAAACGGTTGGTGCCTGTTCGCAGCGGCAAACTTGCCAAATCAATTCGTGCCGCCAAAGTGCAGTCCGGTGGCAAGGTGTACGCCGGACGTGCCAGTGTTCCGTATGCGGGCCCGATCCATTTCGGTTGGGCGAACCGCAACATTCGCCCCAACCCGTTTTTGTACGATGCCGCTGATCGTCGTGTGAACGAAGTGATGGATGCGTACTTGGCGCAAATCTACGAAATTTGGAATAGGAACGTCTAATGGCTAGCAAAAAAGCGTCCATCTCAATCAACGTTATTGCTGACGCTGCACGGGCCAAAGCGGGGTTGGCAGAAGCGGAACGTGCCGCCGGGTCACTTGACACCCAATTCAAAAACCTTGCGAAAACTGCGGTGAACGCTTTTGCTGCACGGGAAATTGTCAATTTTGGTAAAGAGGCAATAGGCGCAGCATCAGACCTTGCGGAAAGTGCGAACGCTGTTGCTGTCACGTTCGGTGACGCTGCTAGCGGCATCATGAAATTGGGTGAGGAAGCATCCAAAACGGTTGGTTTGTCAGCAAAAGATTTCAATGCGTTTGCTGTGCAGTTCGCCGGGTTCACCCAACAGCTGACAACGGCTGACCAAGACATCGTAGACGTGACCGAAACGTTGACGACTCGTATTGCTGATTTTGCATCGGTGATGAACCTTGACATTCCCGACGCCGCAACAAAATTCCGGCAGGCCCTCTCCGGCGAAACAGAGGGTATGAAGCAGTTTGGCATCGACGTATCAGCAGCTGCCGTGCAGTCATATGCGCTTGCGAACGGGATCACCGACAGCGCTGCGTCAATGACGGAAGCGGAAAAGGTGCAGGCCCGCTACGGGCTCATCATGGAAGAGACCGCCAAGATGTCAGGCGATTTCGCTAACACGTCTGACGGGCTTGCCAACCAGCAACGCATTTTGGCGGCAGAAATGGAAAACGTGAAAGCAACCGTGGGTCAAGCCATGGTGCCAGCGTTACAAGCCGTCATGGGGGCCGTTGGCCCTGTTGTGGATGCGTTCACTGCCTTGCCGGACGGCATGCAACAAACCATTGTTCTGGCAGGCACCGGTGCCGTCGGTTTCCGTGCGTTTTCCAACACGCTGCAAGGGTTCGGGGTTGCCGCCAAAACCGCTAACACGTCATTGGGGCTGCTAGGGATCACCCTTGGCGGGGCAATTCTCGCATACCAGTCGATAGCGGGACACAAAGAGCGGGTTACGGAAATCACCAACGAATTGGTAGCGGCGTTGAACGATGAGACACGCAGCACGGAGGAAGCCGCCAAAGCCACGTTGGTCAACAAGTTTGCGACCGGTGAACTTGGTGACGCCATGGACGAACTAGGGTTGACTGCCGGTGAAGTGGCTGACGCCATCTTGGGTGACGAGTATGCGCAACGCCGTTTGAATGACACGTTGGATGAGGCCGCTATTCAAGCGTACGACACCGGTGGCCGGTTCGAATGGTTGACAGAAAAACTGTTTGGAAACGAGGACGCCGCCACGGTGGTGGCGCAAGCCGTTGACGAATCAACCGAAGCGTATGCAGCTGCACGCCGGGAAACGGAACGGCTAGCCGAAGAACAAGAACGTGCCGCCCTCACGTCAACGTACAGTGCGCACGCCCTTGACGAACTGAACACGATTGCTGCTGCGTCCGCTGACAGCGTTTCTGATTTGACCATCAACGTGATTGATTTGGATGACCAAATCAACCAGTTTGGTTTTTCGGTCAAGCAAGCCGGATACGAATTGGATGCGTTCTACGGCAGGTTGGCCGCTGAGGAAGAATTAGCCCGGTTCTCAGAGGAATTGGACACCATCATGGGTGAACTATCCGGTTTGACGGAAGGGACCGACGAGTACGCCGATAAGTGGCGTGAAGCGAATTTGCTGGTGGCTGGTTTGTCTGAGAACGCCAAGCGGATTCCGAAAGCGTTAGAGCTGCAACTAGTCATGTCGGGCGATTTTGCCCGGTTGGAACGCATTTTGAATTTGGCTGCGACACCGGACACCTACAACGTGCCAGCACAAGAGGAACTAGCGTTTTTGGGTGGCCTGTCTCAGTCACCGTCAGGGATCGTCAACACGTACAACATCACTGTCAACGCCGGTATCGGAACTGACGGTAACGAGGTTGGCCGTCAAATTGTGGAAAGCGTCAACCGTTACTATGCGTCCGGTGGTGAACTGATCGGAACCGGGCCCCGATGACCACGTACGACGCGTCAACGGTCACATATGACGCTAGCAACCTGACATATCAAGGATTGCCCGCCCAGTTTGACGGAATAGCGTTCGCTGTTGAAATGGCGTTTGGGTATCCTCCGTTGGACACAAACCCGTCATGGGAAGCAGTGACACCGTATGTGCGTGAAATACGCATTGATCGTGGTAAGCGTTCCGAATACATAACGCAGTCACCGGGCGTGTTGCAAATTTTGTTAGATAACCGTGATCGGCGGTTTGATCCTGACAACGCTGCTGGGCCGTACTACAACGATTTGGTGCCAATGGTGCCGGTGCGGGTGCAAGCAACGTATTCGGGTACAACGTGGACGCTGTTTCAAGGGTTTGCGCAGGGCTGGCCGTCAATATCTCAAACTGCTAACACTGACCCTGTTTCATTGGTGAACGCCATTGACGCCACCCGGCTGTTAGCCAACACGATTTTGCCTATCGAATACGAATATTTGGTGTCGTCTGACCCGTCGTTGGCTTTGTATCTGCCGTTACAAGAATGGGAATCGTTTGTTCAGGTGCAGGGTGTCAATACTACGGGCATTTTGGATTACACAAAAAAGACGTATCTGGTGCGCAAATCGGGAATATCGCCTACGTTCACTGATGAGTCTGCACCTGTCCAAACTAATCAAGGGTTCCGGTACGACAGTTCGAAAGATCCCATACCAACTCACACATCAAACCTAGATTATCTGCGCGCCGAAGGTAGAACCCCAAGAGTTTTTTCAACGGATCAAGATTCATTTATCAACGGTCAAATGCGCACATTGGAACTGTGGCTGTATTCAATTGACGCAACGAGGTGGGGGAGTTTTACCAACGAAACAATTTTTTTGATTTCATACAACACGCAACCAAGTGGTTACCAGTCATCAATTGCGTTTTCAGCAAAAGATGACGGCACTTTGTATCGCATCAGTTTTTTGAACGAGGACGGTGAACGTTCTGTTGTCGCTGCCACAACTATCAATTTGGTGCCCAATGACGCAAACCACATTGTTATCACTGCCGACAGCACCAACGTGATGATGTATGTGAACGGCACGCAGGTGTATAACGAACCGTTCACCGGGCCACCTGTAGCGGGCACCGTATCTTCCGACACGTCAATTATGACGTTACATTCGTATATCAGCCGCATGTCCCATGTCGCTGTCTATTACGACACGTTTGACGCAGCGAAAGTGGCTGAACATTACGCAGCCGGATACGGGTATGTGGGTGAACTTACTTCAACACGTTTGAACCGGGCATTGGATGACGTTGCATGGCCCGCAGCGTTCAGAGATATTGAAACGGGTGTGCAAACTGTCGGTGCGTACCGTGCCGGTGACAGCCCGGTAGCTGACTACTTTGTTGAAATCAACAACGCTGAACAAGGCCAACTGTTTGTTGACCGGGAAAACGCAGTCACGTTCCGATCACGAACAACAACCGACATTACCAACATTGCAGGATCGTTCGACGACAACGGCACTGATGGCCCGTTCAGTGACGTAATTGTTGACGGCAACACAATTGACGCCATCTACAACAATGTTGAAGGCAATTACAGCGGTGGCACAGTTACAGCTACTGACGCTGCGTCCGTTGTCGCATACGGTAGGTCTACCCAATATTTGGATTTAGGGTTGGTGGATGACGAGGCAGCGGCGCAAAGCATTGTGGATGTGCGGTTGTCACGGTCGAAAGACCCTCGCACACGCATTTCACGTCTGCAAATTCCGGTGCGGCGTTCCCCGGCTGATCTTGTGCCGATTGTCGCCCCGTTGGATTTGAACGATGATGTTACGGTGTCTTTCACGCCGGGTGGGGTTGGGTCTCCGTTGTGGCGTGCTGTTCGTGTGCAAGGGTTGTCGCACACGATCACGTTAGACCGGTGGGATGTGTCGTTGTATCTTTCACCGGGTCCGATCAACACGAACGGGCCGTTGTTGGTGTTGGATGACGATACATACGGCGAGTTGGACAACAACAAACTAGGATAATGACCGATGGCAACAAACTTCCCGACATCTATTGATTCGTTCACGAATCCGTCATCCGGCGACACACTCGATTCACCGTCGCACGCTGCGCAGCACACGAACATCAACGATGCGATGGTGGCCGTACAAACACGGTTGGGTACCGGGTCGGGGACTATCGGCGCTACTACGTCATATACCCCCGCCCTCACGAACTTTACGGTGTCTTCACAGAGCGTCCAATACGCTGCCGTGAACAACTTGGTGTTTGTGCGTTTTTATTTCGCGATTAGCAGCGTGACAGGTGCCCCCATCTTTACTGTGCCGTCTGGCCTCAACATTTCAGGTTTCGCTCAACATCAGACATGCAATCTGTTAGACGTAGGCGTTGCCAATTATCAAGGGGTGTTGATGTTCGTTAGTTCGACTTCGGTTGCGGTGGAATGTACAAATGTCAGTTTCACATATGCAGTAAATAGCGGTGTGAGTGCTTCGACACCTTTCACGTGGACTGCGGGTGATGTGATTAGCGGCGGCTTTTGGTATTTGGCGGTATGACATGATGACTGTGACCTGTAACGACAACACCTGCCCGAACGGTGGCATTGACCACAACGTGTTGGGCGCACCTCCGTTCGTGGAGTGCGGCGGATGTGGTGTGCATCTGGAACCGTACGACTTGCGTGACGATCCTCCTGCACCTGAGTTCCCGTTGGGTGGTGTGTGATGACTGCACCGGGAGGTTTCTCAGCGGGCGACGTGTTGACCGCCGCCGACATGAACGCACTCGGGGCCGGTGTGCTTGACTACAATGAAACCGCGAGCGACTTTAGTCTCACGACTAGCCCGCTCGACATCATGAACCTCACGTTCACGCTACCTAGCACGCGTATCGTGATGGTGGCGGCATCCGTTCCTTTGTACGACCTTTTCGGCGGTTCACCGGCATACGTAGCCAACCTTTTTCAAAACACGAACGCCGCAGGGTCACCGACAGCGTATTACGGCACCGCCTACGGAATCCCAGGAGCAACTCAAGGCCAGATGACTACCTACAACGTGACCACGTTGACGGCTGGGACATACACCATGTATTGGGTGGCGAGCACCAACACAGGCACCGTGCGGATGAATGGATCAACAGGTAGCGACTTGCGGCACCAGTTCACAGCGATCGACTTAGGGGCACCCTAACATGGCGTTAGTAATCACTTCTTTTCCGTCGCCCGATGCAGAAGCAAATATGAGGGCACAGCGTGACCGTTTCTTGGCTGACAGCGATTGGACACAGATGCCCGATTCACCATTGACCGTGGAACAGCGGCAGGCGTGGGCCGACTACCGTCAGGCGTTGCGTGATGCACCAGCGAACTGGGTGCCTGCTTCAACGTGGGATGCACCTGACCCGCCGGTGTCGTGATGTTTGATCGCACACGGGCTGTGTGGGAGGCTCCCGGTTACAGCGTTGGGGAACACACAAACAGTGGCCCAGTCAAATGGTCACGTGTCCAAAACATCGTGGTGCATTACACGGCTGATCGGCGGGCGATGTCGGACACCGCCCAATATTTGCGCAACATGCAGAAATCGTATGTGGACCGGCGAGGCTACTCACTCGGCTACAGCGTCGCAGTCGACCAGCAAAGTGTGTCGTGGGAGATACGAGGCACCGACTACATACCTGCCGCCAACGTCGGATACAACGATGTCACATGGGTCATTTTGGCGTTGGTTGATTGGCAGGATGCGTGCAACCCGGCGATGGTCGAAACAATCCGTGGGCTGGTCGCACAGGCCCGTGCCGCCATCGGACGTGACGTGCCCGTTATAGGGCACAAAGACCTTGCCGCCACACAATGCCCCGGTATCGGCATCTACGCCCAAATACAATCACACGTGTTTGATCCGCAACCGTCAAAGGATTATGACGTGAAAATTGTTGACCCTCCGCAACGTGTGTATGACAGCCGCCAACAAAACGGGCGGTTCGCTAATGGCGAGACCCGCAAAATTTCGGTGGGCCGCAAAGTGCCTGCCGTGTTTGTCAACTTGACTGTTGTGGCAGCTGCTGGCGATGGCGGGTTCCTCACCGCTTGGGGTAGCGGGCCAATGCCGGACGTGTCGAACGTCAACTATGAGCATGGCCAAACCATTGCCAACAGCAGTTGGGTGCCGGTAGCAGCGGACGGCACGATACAAGTGTACGTCTACCGGTCATGTGACGTGCTGGTTGACATACAGGCCACCGCCTAGGATGCATCGTTGTGAACTGGCTTGGTGTTCTCGCAGCCATCGTGGGTCCCGGCGGTGCAGTAGTTCTAATTTTGGGTGCCTTGTTGGAACGGGTCCGGCGGGAAAACAACCGTGACCACAACCGAAACAGTGAACTGTTGCAGTCAATTGACCGCAAAGTGGACCGGGTAACTGATCGCATGGATGACCACATGGATTGGCACATCACAAAGGGGCGTGAATGAACATGGCTAAAAGCTGGGTGAAAGTGTTTGCCGCCACTGTCCTGTCATTGTTTCTCGCTGACGGTGGCGACGTTTTCACGGTCGGATGGTCGGATGTGCGCACATGGATCGCCGCAGGTGTGGCGTCAGTGCTGCCGCTGGTCATCACATGGCTTGACCCGACCGATTCACGGTGGGGCAAGACAACATAAACAGCGTTGCAGGAGGGACTATGGCAATCAGTGACCGACTACAGCAAATACAGACACGGTGCCCGTTTGCACGGGTCGTGGACTGCTTGCCGGATGATGACCGGCTAGCTGTCATCGACTATGTGAACGGCATTATTGAAGAATGGCGCATAAACCCACGGGCCCCACGCAAATCAGCCAACCAGTTGTGGCAGGTGTTGAAAGCGGAGGGGTACAACGTCGGGGTTGAAAGTGTGCGCAACCACATCAATGGCCGTTGCGGGTGCAGGAAAACGTCATGACGATAAAAGACGGGTTGTCTAGTACCGGGCAAAACGGTGACGAAAACCAGTTGAAAGCCCTCCGGCATGCGCTCAAGGATGCTGACGAGCGGGCAGCACGGTTGGAACGTGAATTGGGGGTGCTGTCAAAAATTGGGCAGCGATCCACGCCGCCCCGCTGGTTGTCGTCACCACCGAAACGAACCAAACAGCATCACGCAACACCATGGCTGCTGCTTTCTGACCTGCATTTGGATGAGGTGGTGCGCCCTGAGGAAATCGGCGGGGTGAACGCCTACAACCGTGAGATAGCACGCCAACGGCTGCATGCGACCGCACACGGCTTTGTCAAGGTTTGCCGGGACTATTGGACAGGCCTTACGTATGACGGTGTTGTTGTGGCGTTAGGTGGCGACATTTTCAGTGGTGACATTCATGACGAACTGTCCCAAACCAACGAGGACACCATGTTGGGCAGTTTGGATTACTGGGTGGATGAACTGTCAGCCGTCCTGTCAATGCTGACGGACGAGTTCGGCAAGGTGCATGTGCCTGTTGTGGTCGGCAACCATGGCCGTACCAGCCGGAAACCCCGTGCAAAGCTGCGTGCCCGTGACAACTTCGACTGGTTTTTAGGCAGGGCGTTGCAACGCATCCACCGGGACGATGCCCGCATCACGTTTGACGTGTCCGACAGTGCCGACTGCCCAATACCGTCATACGACCGTACTGTGATGTTGACCCATGGCGATCAAGCCCGTGGCGGTGGCGGCATCGGCGGCATTTGGCCTCCCATCATGCGGTTGGACGCTAGGAAACGTGCCCGCTATGACGCCGTTGACCAAGGCTATGACATGTTGGTCATGGGCCATTGGCATCAACTGGTGTACGGACCGAACTTCATTGTGAACGGGTCGTTGAAAGGTTACGACGAGTACGCCCACCTAAACAGTTTCGGGTTTGAACCACCGCAGCAAGCTGCGTGGCTGATGACACCGCAACACGGTAAGACGTGGACGGCACCCATTTTGTCTGCGGATCGGGCCCGTGAAGGCTGGTGAGCGTATCCGTTCATTGCGGGGTGACCTGCGATGGTGGTGGCGTCACTGGTGGACCGGGCACATTGACCGGCTAGTTGCATGGCGGTTACAGCAGTTGCGTGACAAGGTGTCTGACCGTTAGTTGCAGTTGCAACCAAATTGGGGGTTGACATGTGTGTGGGATTCCATTTGGATGGTGTCCATGGAGGGAACACACATGAACACCGCACCCGCACCCAAGTTTCGCAAAATTATGACCGGTCTTTACGGAACCGGCGTTTGCCGCAACCGTTACCACAACGAGGGCATCGACCATTTGTGTGATTGCCAGACAGTTGAAGTTGTCCTAGACATGTACACCACGCCAAATGATGGTTGTTGGGAACGGTACATGTGTTGTTGTGGGAATTTCACCGACACGCTTGGCGAATGGTTCCCAACTTTGCGGGACGCCAAAGCGTTTATGTTGGCAAACCCTGAGCGGATCAGCTGATGCGCCGCCACGCTTTTACAACGCTGATTGTGGCCACCGCTGTCATAGCGGTGGCCACATTCGGCGGGTTTGACGATTATGCACAAACCGAAGCCGGGTTAGGGATAGTCCCATACGCTGAACCGGTCACACCGATCACTGTGCCAGCCACAACCACAACTGTTCCGGCAATCACTGTTCCATTGGTCCAACCGTTACCGCCAGCACCAACAACGGTGCCTGCCGGGGTGCGTTGCCCCGAATGGTGGCACACCTTGACCGTGTTTTGGCCCGCTGACCTATGGTTGCAAGCCGATCAAGTGATGTGGGCTGAAACCCGCTGCCAGAACTTGCATCGGTCGAACCGTGGCGGTGTCGGTTTCGGGGATCACGGACTGTTTCAAATCAACGCCATCAATCTTGATTATCTTGCCGGGTGGGG
>Ga0070752_1001490_pt1 | contig 16351 bp, 20 predicted proteins | sample VirMetDEL_Aug_30_FD_77440 | JGI IMG/M metagenome (GOLD analysis project Ga0070752, IMG submission 77440) | Aqueous microbial communities from the Delaware River and Bay under freshwater to marine salinity gradient to study organic matter... | ecosystem: Environmental > Aquatic > Marine > Coastal...
AAGTCGCAAACTGCCTTGCCTCTGCATTGCTTGTATTTTTGCCTAACAACTCACCAACAACATCTCTTATACCATCCTGCCTCCTGTGAAGTCCTGCAAATTTACTTCTGTATTCATCAGCGAATTTATCCATATTGGCAAAATATTGTTTAAGGATAGTTCCTTTTCTTAAATACGAATCCTCTAACAGATCTCTTACCGCAGCGTCAAAAGCCTGTCCTTTTTCAACTTTTTCTAATAGACTTTTTCTGATGGCGTTTTGTGTTAAAGCGGCTTTAATAGTATTTCGTTTTTTCTCAGCAATCAGATTAGCTTCTGCAGTCATTATGTCTAAAGCTGCCTTATTGGCGGCATCAGCGTCCCCCATTGTGTCAGCATATATTTCTTTTTGAGACTCGAATTTCTTTTCAAGGGTTTTTAATTGACCTTTACTTAGCAAGCCTTCATCGACCTTTGATTGTAAACATTTTATAAAAGACATTTATCCTATTGTACAAGTTGTTATTTGCTTTAAAAAGTTTTCGTCATTATCGAATCTTTCTAGTAATTCTCCTATCCTAAATTCTCCATCTTCTAAGGAAATTAGCAAGTCCGGGTTTTCTTCTGCTAATGCTCTAAAATTAATATCTTCAGCTTGTATGAATTGAGGGTTGTTGCTTTCATCTAACAACCTATCCATAAAGTCGGGTTCTAATACGTCTTTATTGGATGACTCTGGGTTGACTCTGGGTTGATTCTGGGTTGGTTCTTTTTTGGCTTTATTAAATGCTTCTGTTAGCTGTTCTTTTGTTTTACTGTTATGACCCCAATATCCAAACTCATTAATACTATCTCCTGCAAACTCTATCTCTTTGGCCTTTACTTTAAAAGAATGAACCTTTACCCCTTCTGCTAAACTTTCGCCTTTTGCATATTCTTTCGACAAAGTAACCCAGTCTCCCGTTCTTAATTCTTTTTTTGGTGATGCTCTGTAAATCGTTATCTCCGCATCAGGACTTCCTTTAACATTCGTTAATGCGTTAAAAGATTCTTTGACAGATTTATCACTCATATCCTCGTAGTATTGAGGATTTTTATAAAAATCATCAGGAAAACCCATCTCAGAAACTTCTTGTGTAATATTACTAGCGTTTGCACCTGTTTTTGTTGGTCTATGCCCCATAGCGCCATCTAAAGATCCTTTTTTAATTGGAACAGATTCTATAAAATCATCAACATTATCAAATTTAGAGGCTTCTAAAACCAAAGGGTCTTTATCTTTTTTAAACCTTTCAAGCTCTGCTAATCTGGCTTTTTCAATTTGTGTGTCGCCTCTTTTTGGCTTTGTATCTAAAGCAAGAAATTCTGACTCCGTGACTTTAATATCATCAGGCTTCACTTTTTTTCCATTTTCAAGAGCTTCTGACGCTGCTTTTACGCTGTCGTAATGCTTCTTGGTTTCAACAAGTGTTTTACTTCTAACGAACGGCATAGCCTCTTTTAAATGAGCTACCTTTGACATATAAGATGCCGCTATCTTTTGAGAAGGTTTTAGATTTTTAATTTTAGACATCTTATTATAAATAAGCATAGCAGACGGTTTAGCTCCTTTCAACGCTCCAGCCATAGAGCCGCCAAATAAAGCGGCAAATCCGACATTTTCCACCACCTCTTTAAACCCATAATCTTCGCCCAATTCTTTTTGCCACTTAGACACGAATGGCTGGGTTGCCAATTCTGCTGTTGCATTAACTCCAGCCTCAATTAAAACTGTTCTTAACACCCCAGCACCTCTAGCCGCCCCAAATGGCAGTACAGCAATATTAATAGGATCGGTAGCAACTGCCCCTATACCACCTAATAAATTAGCAGAAACGCCAGAAAATGTACCAGATCTTGCCGAGGCTTGTTGAGCTTCTAACTTTGACAACTTGGCCGTTTTCCTCGCTTGGTCTTCTAATTCTTCTTTTGTCAAAATATTCTTGTATTTCTCAGGCTCTTTTTGTTTTAGCTCGGCAATATAATCTTCTATATATTTTTCATCGTGCTTCTTCCTCATGTTAGAAATGTGAATAGGCCCCAACTCCAAAACGGCTTGCGCACTTGGTTCCTCAAAAGGCTTATAATTACTAGCTCTCGCTGGGTCTAATTTTCCACCCTCTATTTCCTCGAACAGTTTAGCCCGCTCTGATTTTTGATCGTTGATAAGGTTTGATCTAGATGTTGTGATGAAATTATCCCTAAAAGACCTAAACTGCTTAGATAATACATCTGTAAAAGATGAAGGCTCTTGCTGGATTGGTTGATTGCCTATTGGGGCTGTCTCTTTTTTTATAAACGTAGCTAAAGACATTATCTGTTATAAATTTCTTTAAGGTTAAGCACAAAAGGATTCCCTTGTTTATCTACGGCAAATTCGTCATATAAACTTATAGTGTAAAGCCCATCACCCACGACAACAAGCTGGGCATCTTTTAAGGCATCCTCACTTAATTCACTACCATTAGCTATTCTAGGAACATCACCTTGCACACTCATAATAGTAGCCCTGTCTAGTCCATCAAAAAGATCCTCAAACTCACTTTCACTGATAAATTTACCGTCATTCTTTCTAAAACCCACAACCTTCGAATCGTTGACTTCGATTATATCACCAAAAACTTGTTTAATTGACTTCTCTATTAGTTCTTGATCTGTGTTAGTATCATTGATATTATTAGAAACGGCTTTGTGAGCGTATATATTTGTTATAGCCTCTATTGAAGCCTCCCTATAATCCTGTTGAACAATAGCGTCTCCAGCGATATCTAAGAACTTATTCCTCATAGTATTAGGACTAGGCATTGTAACCACTTTACTTTTTATAGCTTTACTACCAGATAGTATTTCCGAAGATGTTTTGCCGTCCTCATTGGCAAGGGTAATCGCTAAACCAAGTGATTTATTTTCTTCAAATATGTTTTTAGCTAATAAGTCTTTTTGCTCTTCCGTGATATTGCTCGTTAAACTATTTAAATAACCTGTTGCATTCTCTGGGGTAGCTGATTCTAGTGTTTTAATTAAAGCTTCGGATTCATTTTTATTAAGCAGGGGCATATCAATTTGATATTGCTCGCTTTTTTTTGAAACAAATTCAATTCTTTTTTCTAGGCTCTCAGCGGAGTTTTCAACGTTTACTAAATCAATTTCTGGCACATCTTCTTTATCGAAGGTATCGACAAACTTCCACGGATCGCTAAACCTTAGTTTTTGAGCCTTTTCTAGTAAATCGGCCTGCACCTTCTCTTTTCTCTTCCTTGACTCTCTTATCCTATTTTCAATAGAGTTTATCTCCTTTACACTCACAAGGTTTTGCTTTAAACCTAAATTTAATGTGTCGCTTAAATCCTGACTTACTTGAATTAAATCTTCTTCTCTTTTGGCGTTATTAAACCTATTTTCTAAGTCGAAAACCGTGCTATAAAGAGCGTTCTTTGCATAAGTCTTTCTCTTGTTAGATAGCTCTTTATCGACACTAAAATCTAAGCTTACCTGACTGGTTTCGTATTCTTGTTGAAGAACCTTTTGGAGTCTTTTGTCGTCACCGTAAGATGCGCTTAACTCTTCAAAATAATTCTTCCTTTCTTCGCTTATTTTTTCTTTTGCACCGTTTATAATCTCTGGATCGTTAGCTGATTCAGATAATCTAATTTTTGCTTGATTATCAAACTCTCTAAGCTTATTTCTAAAATCCAAAGCTTGTGTCGCTTGAAACTCTTCTTGAGCCTTTCTTTGCTCGGCTTGTTCTTGTTGGAGTTTATTAATACCTATTGATGAAATAGTGCCGCCTAGATTAGCTAGTGCGTTAGGTATTATTTGAGTTTGCGCTATAGATTTTGGCGCAAGGCCAGTTTCGGTTGTCTTTCCTACTGTTACACCCTGACTTCTTGGAATCATTACCATTATTTAGAGCCTCCAAATTTACTTGCTGTTTTTAATCCAGTGCCAAAGGCTCCGATAATAGAAGAGGTTAAAGCATCTCTTCCAGCATCTCTAACGTTGCCAGCTTGAGCTTTTAAAGCATCAGATCTTGCTTGTCCATGTCTTTTTATGTTAGCGATAGTTTCCGCTTTATCTCTTAAAGTCTCTTCAATTAGCATCATCGGCGACCCTTCAAGCATTATGCCGCTTCCAGATATTCTAGCTTTCTGCGTACCTAGCAACTTATCAAACTTACGACCAGCTTGAATAGCTTCAAACTCCGCAGATTCTCTTTCTAGTCTTGCCCTAGCGTCTAAAGCTGCTTGTTGTTCTTTTGCTGCTTTTCTAGCTTGAATACCGCCATATATTTGACTTCCGCCAGATAAGACCGCTCCACCAATTACTGCGCCTGTTGCCATAATTAATAAAATTTAGTATAAAAATATTCATCCTTCTTATCGAAGGTCATTTGTTTTAATGTGGATTCTTTTTCAAACCCTAACATTTCTATCCACTTCACGAACTCATCGGTAATTGTGGTTTGCACCCGATGAATATTCATTTTTTTTACATAACTCTCTAAGAGATTATTAATCTCTTTGTAGAAGCTTTTTGCGTAATTATCCACATAAACACTAGGAATCACCCAGCAATGCGCCACACCCCTCCTAACTAGCTTTAATCCGCAACAAAATATAATCTTGTCGTCTTTTATATAAGTCAAAGCTTTATCCTCGTCAAAAGGGTATACTTCGCCTTTTAATTCGTTTAAATTAGGATAATTTATCTTAAAATTAACCAAGTCTAAATGATCTAACTTAAATTCTTTACTTATCATTTACCGTTACTTTATAAGTTATACCTTTGATAGTCATTGGTTGTGGCCCATCTTGGACAACTGAAATTTGACTAATCGTTCCCCAAGTTCCACCAGTTCTGATTTCTTTGTCACCTTCAAATAGAGGAGGTGTTTCATTCATGTTATTATTAGTTGATCTTGCAGGAATTACAACTGTATTTTCACTAGATATAATTTTGCCACCGTTTGTGTCCTCAAGTCGTATAGAAACTGTATCAATTCGATCTAATTTACTTTGTGTCGATCCTATCGTCTGAGCTAAGGCTCTTGCCTCGATAGGCATTGATTTTTGCGTAGAGGTGTAAGATAAACCTACATGAACTATGGCACCAGCTAGGTTTAAAGTAACAACTCCATTAGAGACTACTTGGTCAGGAATAGTCGCTCCATCCGAACATATAGATACTGTAGCACCTTCTAAATGGTCTAATCCAGTTATGGTTTTTACTGCAAAAGCCCAATTAGTTAGGCTGTCATTTGCGAATGGCTCTAGTATATCTAAGGTGACATTCTGATCATCAACATAAGCAGTGATCAAGCCTCTGCCGTTTCCGTCTAAGTCGTGAATTTCCTTTCCTATATCATCTGATGTGAATAAGGAGCTAGCAGCTTCTGCGTTAGAAGAATCTAGTGTTAAAACTATAGATTGAGTTCCGTTATATGTTAAAAATGAATCAAGATAAGTTCTATAAAAGTTAGAGACTAAAAAATTAGGATCTTGTACTTCAACATATCTCTTAGTTGAGCCATCAATTGTTCTATTTACTATAGCGTAATTTTCATCAGTATCATCTGCGCTGTTAATTACCGCTATGGACTCAAAACTACCTTGTGTAGTAAACCTATACCAAGCCAAAACCTCTTGATCTTGCTCACTACTTAACAAGGCTAGTTGGCCATCGCTACGCACAGCCCATAGATTCGAAAGCGGATCTTGCTGATATGATAGTTGAACTATACCATCTCCTGTGATATGATTAGCGTCAACAGTTAGATCTTGCGCTGCATATTTATCGCTATTAATATTGTAATTAATAGACCTAATCTTCTTGTTGCTTTTTTGAAGATAAAGTGGCGAACTTCCTACTAATCTAGGTGGAATGTTTGAGCAGCCGAAAGATATATGTCTTTTTACATCGATGTCGCTAGGTGTTAGTACAGATCCATTTGATGAGCTAGTAGCTCTAAATATGCCGTTAGTCGTTCCAATAAACAAGACCTCATCGGAGAATAGCCATTTAATATCACCTTTTTGGGAAGCAGTTTTAATATTAAATGCGTCATTGTCTTCTGTACCAGCCTCAAAGTTTTCATAATCAGCGTTTGATTGTGAGAAGAACACTTTGCGAGGGTTAAAAGAAGTGCCAGAAAGTATCATTCTTTGTTCGTGTAGAGCAATGCAAGAGGGATGTGATCTAGCATCGCTAAACTCTCCCTCACTCCAAGTAAAATGAGTACCTGTTTGTAAAGATGCAGGAATTGCAGCTTGAAACTCTACGGTAACTATTGTTGAGCTTGTGAAGGCGGTTATTTTAAGAAAAGCAATATCTGTGCCGCTTCTTATTTTCCATAGTCCGCCTACGTGATCAGAGGTAAAAGGCGTATGGCCGCCACTTGCTGTTAATGTTCCACTATCCCCTTCACCCCATGGAGAGCCGCCAGTTAAAGCTACTAAATCGGTTGATACGATATTTTCGGCAACAAATGGACCCTTAAGTAAAGTAAGTTCAGAGAAATTAAACGAATTAGTCGCAAGTCTGGTTAGTTTGTAGATTGGGTGGTTAGGATGCACAAAATACATAACATCAGAATCTTGCACATATCTAACATCAGGTATTTCGCTTTCTAGGTAAGGCGTAGCAACCTCATGTATTCTTGAAGAAGTTCCGCCAGATGAATAAGCTGTGTAACCTGTGCCATCTATCCCTTGTAGCTCATAAGTGTTTGTCGCTTTGTTTGCAATTGTGAACTCCTTATCGTTGAGTTCTGTCATTCCAGCTACATCTTGTATAATAATGACATCTCCGTTGGCATAGGGATGTCCAGCATCTGTTATAACAACAGGGTTAGCTTGTGTTGCGCCTGTGATTGTTGTTTCGTTCTCTAAAACTCTTGCAATATCTTTGAAAAACCTCATATAGGTTTCTCCCATCTCTATTGCGTAAGATTGGCTGTCGCTAAATTCAAATTCGACTAGATAGGATTGCTTTGATGAGTCTTTAGTTTCAGCTATGAATTTAAAGCCTTTTCTTCTGAATAATGGTCCTTGGGGGAGGGGCAGGAAGTTTTCTACGGTCTCACTTCCGTTATAATATCTACCGAAGTCAACTCTTGCATTAACTAACTTGCTAAGTTCGCCAGCGGTAAAATTTGTCCTTAGTTCTGAGACTCTAGGCATTATTCAACTAATTGTGATATATCGTTACTAAAATAAGTTTCTCTGGCATCGTTGTATTTACTGCCAGTGATTGGTGTTAGATTGTCCTCTTGATAGTTTTTGTCTTTAGCGTTCTGTAATGCAACATTATACAATTCAAACATAGAGGAATTTAAACCTTTATCGCCAGTAAGTTCGAAACAAACTTCTTGAGCTATTCTTAAGGAGAAAGCTTCGATAAATAAAGAATCATACTTATTAGGGTCTGTTTCTTTTCCTACATATTTAATTTTTGCAGTTGTTTCATTGGTTAGTAAGTAACCATTTTCAATCTTATAGTTAGTGTTGTTATACACATCTAACAACCTAACTATAATCGGGAAAGTTGGCAAAACAAAACGATAAGAGTACTCGTAAGCAGGAGTTGTGGAATCTTGTGCTAAATTCTTTCTGAAAATAGCAAAGTTCCATTCATGTTCTCTTAAAACTTCTAAAAGAAGATCGTCATATACTGCTTTGCAGGCAGTAGCTTGTGGCGAAGTATCAGTGTCAATGTTGATTGATGTACTTACGCCAATTTTTCTTAATGCTTTATTACAAATAGAAGTTTTAGAAGTCATTAGAAGCTAAGTCTTAAATATGCAGAAGTACCAGAAAAATTTCCAGTTTTAACAAACAAACGATACTCAACATCTGTTTCTACTTCTTTTATAATTTTATTAAATGTAGCAATATAGCTTTCAACATCAATCCAGTTGCCAGCTACACCATTATCAATAAAACGTCTTTGTAAATGAACTGTGCCAGCAAAAGAACCAGTTTCAAAATCACCAGTTGCGTTTATTTCTGTTTGATTTGCTCTTATGGCTTCTGTTCCTGTATTTTGAGCTGTAATTGTAGCTTCGGATAATCCTCTAGTCATAATCTTATAAATTGAAATAGGGGGCTTTTACACCCCCTACTGGAGTTTAAACTGTGTAGAAAGTTTCCATAGTGATGTCACCTGCGGCAGTACCAACTGTTACAGAAGTCAAAACGATGTCAATCATTTTCTTAGGGTCAGAAGAAAGACCAGCTAACTGCCAAACTTCTTGGTTACGGATGTTTTTATCTACACCGCTTAGAAGTTTAGTTGAAGTTGCTGAACTTAAGTCTAAAGCGTCTAATAAAGCGTTATCATCAATAACGGTACCATCAGTGTAGTAGAACCCCACATTGAAGTCAGTACCACCAGTGATAGCGTCATTTTCGATTTCTGATTGATTAGACAATACAGCGTTAGAAGGAACTCTTGCAATAGTATAAGTTGAAGTATCGTCATCAGCAGCAGCGATGGCAACAGTTTCTACTTGTCTTAAAACAGGAGAGTTAAAAAGTTTTGAGTTCAAAACAACTGGATCTGAATCTAGATTGTCAATGTTGATTGAACCTTTTGTTGTAACAACAGCCATAATATTAATTTATTTAAAGGTTAATTATTCAGTACAAGCGATTTCAACGATTTTTTCGTCTTCAATACGAGTAGCACCAACGTCTAATTTAAGGTAAAGAGTTTTAGTGAATGAACGTTCTGCGTTTTCGCCAACTTTCATAGTAATATCTTTAGCCATACCGAAACCTAAAGCGTTTTCAGTATAAAGAAGGACTTGTCTATTAGAATCGCCATCAAGACCTAGTCTTTCAGAGCGGATAAAGTTGATATTGTTCCATTTACCAATAATGCCTTTATCAAGAACCGCGCCTGCCGTATAGTCAGCATTGATGATTTTTTCGTCTTGCATTAAGTCGTTTTCTTGTGAAGCAGTAATTGCACAGTAAACCATTTCTTCAGGGTCAACATCGTTGCCTTTGATGATTTCCATAGCATTTAAAAGCTTAGTAGAAGATAGACCAGCAGAACCGTGTACGATTTTTTGAGAAGAAGGAAGTGCAGAAGCAGTTGTGCCGTCTTTACCTTCATACGCAGTGCCAGTTGCAGCAGCGATGATCACGTCATCTTTTTTGCGTTTTGCAGCTTTGATCAAGCCTTGCATGTAGTCAGAATCTAAACCAGAAATGATTGAACGATCAGTGTCGAAGTCGTCAATAAATAAAGCGCCATGAAAAGCGGCAGTAGTCATTTTTCTTCTAGTGTGTACTGGATCAATAAAAGGAGTAGTTCCGTTACGAGAAGTTTTTTCAAGTAGGTTAAAAGATCCTAACTTGTGAAAGAAAAATTCTTCAGCTTTTACAGCTTCTTTTCTTCTAACAGTGCCATCAAGGCGTGAATTGTTTTGTTGAACAGCTTGGATAATATCATCTTTAAACTGCTTAACATGAATTTGATTTTGAGAATCAGTCATTGTAAGTTTGATTTAAATTAAAAATAGAAAAAACAGGATCACTCCCAGAATTGCTACCCTTAACTTTTCAAAGACCTTACAAGGCTACCCTTTACTTCGTGTGCGGACAATCATCTAAATGGGGCTAGGGTTCGTTTCTAGCCCCACATACCTAAAATAGGTACTTAGATAAATACTAAATAACAAATTATTGTCAAGTATATATTTATAACTTGCTTAAATTTGACACAATGCCTAGTGATTTTGCATCTTGGTCTTGATAAGCAATGGGGTATAGCTCAGAAAGCATTGATGTCTTTTGATGTTCAGGGATTTTTGAATCCGCTCTTATTTCAGCAATTCTAGACAGCGCAGTGTCTCTGCTCATGGTATAAGAGGATTCTTGTTTGCCAGTCGATGGCTCGCTCACCCTGTTAGAGATATTATTTAACATATCAGCCAAAACAAGTTGGGTTCCTTTTTCAAATTTATCAAATATATCTTTATATCTTGGGTCAACAAAGTTATTCCAAGTGGTCTTTGATTGCTCGATTAGTTTTTCAGACTCAATACCATTCTTTTGTTTTAAAAAATCCGACTCTTCTTTTACTTGAGCTTGAAATTGAGCCTCGGATTCTTCTTGACTCTTTGTCATAACACCTTGTTCCAATCCCATATACTCTTCTGCTAGGGCTTTAAATGAATCTGGATTAATCCCTAACTCTTGAGCTTTAGATTTGATAGCTCCTAAAATCTCTTCGTTTGGTTCGTAGTTTTCAGGGGCTTCGTAAGAGTAATCCTCTGGAGCATACTCTTTGTTAAATTCTCCTTCAAGTTCTTTTCTTACTTCGTCTTTGACTTTACCAAAGTGTTTAGTTTTGTGGTAAAGCTCTTTAGCAAGCATTTCTGGTTTATCTAGTGGTAAGTTAGAGCTAATTCTCTCGAAGTCGGGGTCGCTCTTTACATCTTCGGGGAAATAATCAGCAAAGTTAAATGCTGTTGAAGATTCTTCGGTTGAAGTTTCTTGTGCTATCTCATTTGGAGACACGTTTGTTTCTTCTGTCATGTTTTTTTTATTTAGTTATTAGGGAGTTGGGCATAAATGTGGTTAAGTAAAAGTAATGCGCCTTCTCTTAAAAGAGCATCTTTTGCTATATCGTCAACATGAAAAGGAAAGCTCGTCATAATAAAAGCTTCCAACTCCTTTATTACCGTTTTTCCATTCTCGTTATTAAATACTTCAGAATAAATTTTTTCTAGTTCGTTCATACTAATTCCGCTTGTTTTGCCATTGCGGCAGTTTTAACCGCCTCTTGTTCTTGCATTATTTGCTCTTGTTGCTCTTGTTGAGTTTGTTTTTGCTCTCTTAGTTTTTGAACCTTTGCTTTGCTGTTAATTAATTCAGGTTCAATGTTTAAGATCTCTCTTTTATATCTAATAACCTCATCAAAATTAACAAGGTCTAATACATCAGGGTTGAATTGAGCTAGGTTAGCAACGTCAGTCAGCCATTTATCAATTGAAGTGGATTCGCTTAACTTCTGACTTTGTGCAATTGGGTTAATGTACTCAATCTTTAACTCTCTGTTTTCCTTTAAAAGGTTAGGAAGATCTTTATTGAATAAGCCGTTATCAGGAATAAGGTCGTTGTTTAGATCATAAACCTGCGAGTAGAGCAAGCTAAATGTTCTAGTCAGGACTTTATCCATATAATCAACCAAAGAGGTTACAAAGTCGCCCATAATCCTAAAGCCTTCTGCTCTTAATTCCAGAACTTGAGTCGCTGTTGCATTGGGATTTTCAAACACTTTTAACTTATCAATAAAGAACGTGTCCTTGATAGTTTCTTTAATCTCAAGAATTAAGTCTTTATTTGCCGCAATACTACCGACTAGATTAATCGGTTCTACTGCCGCGCGTCCGTTGGCTAAATTCTTTTGCTCAGGGTAGTTTAATGCACCAGATTTTAGGTTGAGCACTCTCGAATAGTTAGCGTTTACATTCATTGGGGGGCGTAAAGCAAGTTCAGTTGCTTCATTTAACTGCTTCCACATCTCGTTGGATTGGTTGGCACTGGCTAAAGCCATCATTGCGCGAGAAGTTCCATAAACTTCATCGGATGCTTTTTCGCTTCTACCTATTGCGATTGGCATTGTATCCCAACCAGTCTCTTCTATTAGTTGTTTATTGGCAACGTCTATCCAGTAACCAGCGATAGGTTTATTTAATATATCAATCTTTTGCTCTTCTCTTTCTTCACGAGGAAGAATGTGTAATTGTAAGTGAAATTCTTTAAAAGGCTCTTTGTTTGCTGCTTTTTTAATTTTTTCATTTATTTGTGCGTCGGGATTATTGCCCCATTCTTGAATAATTTGTCTAGCTGTTTTTTTAACATCCAAGACAATATAATCAATATCTCCATCCTTTGATTCAGCAATGCAATAATCTTTGATGTGTAAAGTGTGGTACTTAATAGGAAAATTACCCTTCTCAATCAAAGTGGCAACTGTACCAAAAACAATATCATCGGCCACGGCTTCACTTAAAGAACGTTCAAACCCGCTCTTAGGGTCAAACATGGTCTTTAAGATTAAATTAGTGAAATCTGTCAACCACTCACTGACTTCAATATCTTCATTTACTTCTTCAATAGGTGAAACAATAGTTATTGGTTTGATTGAGCGATTAAAGAATAAGCCGATAACTATTGATTTTAGTGTGTGTACGGCATTCACAGGATAAGAATCAAAGATACGTCTTAATTGCTCCTTATCACCTTGTGATCTTTGACTTGTTATATTAGCTTTGATTGGCCTAAATATATCAGCAACATATTGCCATTCCGTCTCAAAGTTAGAGCGACCAGATTTTAATAATTCTGCTTTTTTTAATAAAGTGTTGATGTCCATTAGCCTAGTGTTTGTTGTCCACCTACTCCGCCAAGAGTTGGAGAAAATAAATTATTTTGAGCATTGCCAGCAAATATAAGTTGCCTTCTTGCTTTTTCTTTTTGTTTGCGCACTGATTCATCAGCAATGGCTTTTTGTCTTGCAATCTCTTCTTTTGATCTAGCTTGCTCTCTTGCTATACCTTCAGCCCTTCCTTTTCTCTCAGAAGCTAGCCTTTGCTTCCTTAAAACAGTACCTGGAAGGCCAAGGATCCCAGTATTTACCACTTTATTAAATGTCTTACTTGCTCCCATTACTTAATTGCGTATTCAGGTTGATAATATTTAGGTTTTCTTTCGCTTATACCTACTGCCATATATCTAAACGAATCAGCAGCGTTAGAAGACCAGTCGTGTAGTGGTTTGAGTTTAAACGTGTTTTTCATTTCGTCAAATTGTTTTTTGTAGTTACGCAAAGCTAGTAGCCCTTGTTTACATTTATCCTCATCAAAGACGCATCTATTGAATACGGATCGTACAGCGTTGATGCCGTCTTGAACGGGGATATTTGGCACAATGTCAAAATCAATTCCTAAGTCATGTGCAATATCAATTCTTGCTTTACCGCTAGTAAACTCTCTGACAGCAATATCATGTGGTGCGTTGTGTTGCTCGTATATGTAGGGTTTTGCTTTTACTTCTTTGATATAGAAATCAAGCCCTTTGCCTGAGTCTTCCAAGAAGTCAATAATTCTAATCTCATTTCCTACTTGCTGAGTAAACCAAATCGCCGTTGCGTCACTTACCCCAAGATCCCACCACGTTTGAACTAGTAAATTAGATTCATGAGGCATTGAAGTAATTCTACCATCTTTTTTAGCCTCGTTTAGTTGCTCACTATAAAAAGCCCCCTCGACCGCTGAATTAAAAGAACAGTAATATTCCTGATTAAACAAGTCTAAAGTCTTTCCTTGCTCTATAAACTCTTGTTTTATTTGTTGTATTTGCTCGGTGGTAAATACTTGTCCATTTGTATCATCAACCGTTAATATTTGAGTAAACCAATTATCATTCTTCTTTGCCATCTCCCATAACTCGTAAGCATGATTGTGACCTTTGGGCGTAAAGTTAAACAATGCCCAGCCATTCGTTGCCATAAGCATAGGTTGGATCACTTGCCAAGCTGTCGGCCTCTGCTCTGCGTACTCACTAAATACAGCTCCTTTGATACCCGCTCCCCTTAAAGCATCCACATTATCAGAGCCTACAATTTGATACACAGAACCGTTAAAGAATTTAATCTTCATTTCTTGATCGTTCTTCGACGCTATTAGCTCTTTCGGGATATAGTCAAGATATTTGCGGCCATTGATGTCAGTTTCTGTCCAGATTGCTTTCTTGCCTTGATTGTAAGTTGGGAATACATGCCAGTATGTCCCGGGCGTATCTAGTATTGCGCTTTTAATTAAGTAGTTTAAGCCCAACAAATCTTTTCCAGCTCTTCGATGCCAGACATATATTGCTCTTTTATATTCCTGTAAAGCTGCCCAAAGGGGTTTTTGGTAGTCTCTTGGTGTCCAGTTAAAAGGGATGTCAATTTCCATATATTTTTTTTGTCTCCACCGCGTGGGCGAAGTTGCCTCAACCCTTTATTTATGCGGTTTCAATTTTTAATGAATTTTCTCAAAAATTAGTGATGATTTAACATTTTTTCGAGTTATTTACCTTTTCTCAGCTCTTCAATTGCTTTTGATATTTCAAGGAAATCTTCAATTGAGCATTTTGCAAAGAATGGGTTTAATCTGATTATTATCTCTTTTAGCACTTCGTCCCTTTCAAATCTATTGGCAATTAAGCCAAGAGCGGTAGGGCTTATTCTTTTACTAATATTTGATTCAATTAATTGTTGCTTGAAAGTCTTTTTCTTTACTGCTTTCTTTTTTGTTGGTGTTTTTATCTTTTTCTCTTTAGTCATGAAGAACCTCTTTTGATTTATCATTGATTGTGATGCTTATTCCTTTATCTTCGTTTGCATGTTTATTGCTGTATTTCCCATTGTTACACAAGTCAAATATTATACCTGCTGTGTTACCGTCTCTAGTGTTCAAATTCTCCATCTTAGTAGCTAATATATACTCCTTAGCACTTTTTATTGTGTCAGAATATTCATCTTTGTTTTCATACTCTAATATCGTTTGTCTGTTAGTCCCTAATCTCCAAGCTAACATCTCGACTGTCAATGGTTTATCAAGTAGTTTGTACTCTTCGAAATACTGATATATTTTCTCTTGTAACTCTTCTACTGATTTAAAACTGGCTGGTCTTCCCACGTTCATATTGATCTATGTCATTTATTAAGTTATTCTTGTGCATTTCTTTTGTTTGTCGAAAGAGTTCTTCATTTCTCTTTTGATCTTCGTATAATGCGTAAGCGTTAGTAGATATTAGAATTAATATTAAAGTCAATAATATTCTCATTTTAGTTTTTTGTTTTAGTTGGTGCTGGATGTCGGATTTGAACTGACAACCCCTTCATTACAAGTGAAGTGCTCTACCAATTGAGCTAATCCAGCGTATTTCTTGTTATTAATAATTATTTTGGTCTTTAGTCACTGTTATTTGATTCAAGTTGTTTGGTCTGAAATTCATTAAAAGCTACTAATGGCATATGTTTAATATCAATCGAATTAAACTCATTGCCGAACAGCAATAAATCTAAAGCCCTTGTCTCGGTTTCGCCGTGGCATTTCACAGTAATTATTCTGTTGTTATTCATTGGCTCATCGGAATATTCCTAATAATCGACCTCTTTATCACATTTTGCGCAGATTATCTTCATGATCTTACTCCTTTTTATTAATATAATTAGTTAAGAACTCTATTGCTTCTCGAGTTTTCCCGAATTAAGTATTTTAAATTTATCTTCAAAGTTATGACCGAAATATTTTAATCTAATATCTCCTTTATCCAAGAACTCTTCTATGATATAAATTGTGTCGTCTCCTTTTCTTTTCACAGCATCGCCTACTTTCCAAGGTATTGGGATTTGTAAGTAATCTTCTACGTTGTATTTATGTTTCATTTTGTTTGGTTAATGGTTTGTTCTAAAATCTCTCAGCCATTTCTCTTGTTACAGTAGTTCTAAAACAACTTTCAGTCCAAGAAATAACCTCCTCTGAATCATCAATTGCTTTATTAAGAGCTGCGAAAGCATCACATAATTTAGGGGCCATCTCAGCTAAACTCATATCTTGAGGCAGAATGTCAAAAAATATGTCATCAGGATCAACTTCGTACCCTGAAGCGTATTGCGGCTCACATAACATGAATTCAAAATTATCTATAGGCGTAAGTGTATCAGCCATAAAATCCAATAATTGATGACAGTCGAAGAAATACTCATCAGTTCCACGGAGGACTAAAGGGGTTTTTCCATCCCATTCTTTAAATTCTTTTTCGCTGTATTCTTGTTTCATAGTTTCTCCTTAATTAATTTCTCTAATTCCGCTACTTTCTTTGTGGTTTGTTCTTGTTGGTTTATGAAGTCGGTAACTGATTGCCAGCCAACAACTAGATTTAAGTCAGTCTCTATATCACCATTAAAAATTGAGCCTTCAAGAGCATCACAAATAATAATTTGCTTATGATGTTTGTATTTAACAAATACCTTATGACTAAAATGCGGCAACTCACTAACATCCTTCCATATATCAGGTAAAGATTCTTCTGTTTTCTTTACGCGGTTAATATTCCCCCAATCACGAGCGCAACTAGGTGAGCAACAACCATTCTTTGTTAAAATGTCTTTTTCTACTTTTCTTGTGCAAAAATTACATCTTCCTGGTAGGGTTGCGATGTCCACAGCATCAACACTTTCTTCTTTCATGTCGGTTTTAGGCTCTTTAATCGACTCAAGGGCGTTTACTAGGTTTTGTGAGAATTTAACCATCTCCTTTAATCTACTTCTA
>Ga0070752_1001499_pt1 | contig 16282 bp, 17 predicted proteins | sample VirMetDEL_Aug_30_FD_77440 | JGI IMG/M metagenome (GOLD analysis project Ga0070752, IMG submission 77440) | Aqueous microbial communities from the Delaware River and Bay under freshwater to marine salinity gradient to study organic matter... | ecosystem: Environmental > Aquatic > Marine > Coastal...
CGCATTACTGAAGTCCTCAGAGTACGTCAGCAGGTTGTGCGGTGCCCACTTGATAGCTGGCATCTCGCGGACGCTGATGTTGTCTATGGTACCGTCAAAGTTAACATCCGCCCTAAGCTCAAGATTTGCTCCAGCGCCAGCCACAATTTGCTGTGTAAATACACCGCTACCTGTAATACCAACCCCAGTCGTATCCCCTACTTTTGGATATAAAGTTCCAGCCGTCCTTACAACAGATAAAGTAACCTCATATAGCTTCCCAGAGACAATAGATATTGCTTGCTCTAAGTCAGAAATACCTGTCTGGCTTCCATCGCATGAGGCAACGCCTGAACCTATACTCCAGCCTGTACCCTTCGTCCAGTCCGAATCTGTATCAAACGTGCCATTAGTAACAAGCTCAGGCCCATAGCCATCCGTCATCGTGGCGTTACCGCTGCGGCTGTGGGTGATGGCTTGGGAGAAGGTCGATAATCCGCTGGTAGTCCGGTAATAGCCACCATCAAAGTCAGCAACAAAATCAGGCGAATAACCCGAAACCGCGAAAAGGTCTCGGATCGCCCTTACTAGCTTGCGAAATCCCGTTAGCGGAGACTTAAGCATGGCTGACCATCACAGCGCCAGTACCGCCAGCCTCATCACCAGCCAATGCGTAAACACGAATAGCCGATAAACCTGGGAACAAGTCGCTGAGAGGTACATTTGCCTCTCCCTCCGAGAAGTCATAACGCAATGCGCCATCAATGCTCGTTGGAGCCGTAGCGCCCCCAGTACCCTTGATCCAGATGTAATTCTGAGAGACGTTCTGGAAGGTGATAGATGTTACGTTAGCATTGGTTAGTGATGTCCACGTACCCGCTGCCAGTGAGATATGAGTATTCTGAGCCATAAAATTTCCTCCTAAATGGCGTGATTATATCACCATTGAATAGCCGAAATCTCGGCCTCAGTAGTTGCTGAATCAATATCTAAACGCAATTGCCGTGACTTAACATGGCCTATATTGACATGAGCCGCTAGTGCCAAGCCTATGCCAATAAAGTCAGGCGCATTAAAGGTCTGAACCGAATTATCAGCAAGCGTCCAGTCCAGGGTTAGCGTGTCATCTATAGCTGATAGCTGTACAGCGCCCTGTATGCGTCTCTGGGAGACTTCATCGCACTGGAAGGTGTAACCACCCCAGTCAAACGTACCAAACTCTTGAGCATCTCTAGCGGCCTTTATCTCGACCCATTTATCAGCCTTCTTTTGGTCAAGGTCTCTACCGTCTATCCAGCCGCCATTTACCTCATCCCAGATGTCGTATCTGTTTGGTGGGATCATCGGGATAGCTGTTTTGACAAGTTGATCGTTTACAGACCTGTGAAATACATCGTCTGTTATTTCGCTAATATCAAAAGGTGCCTCAATATGATTAGGCATTGGAGCATCGCTAGAACCGTACCCCCAAATGTACCCGTTAGCATCCACCTTTATATATTGGGTGCTCATCGCTTTGCCGCCATCACTGTTAACTTAGACTGTATTGTCATTCCGCTAATAGTTCCTGAGTTAGTGGCAATCCGTAGGCTGGCTGTGTTTGTTGTGTTATCAGACACAACATACGATCCAATAATAGGCACTGATATACTGTTGCTGTCATAGTAAAAGCCAACCTGAACGTGCGGAGTTGATCCTGTATAAATTGAAAGGTTCATACCTTTTGGGCCGGTCGCGGCAGAGCAAGTAATTACGCCAAAAATAATTAACCGTGTGTTTTGACCAACATTGCTAAGGGTTGTTGATAACGAAACGGCGTCATAAGGCGTGGTGTTTAAACTCTTGCCAGTAATTGATGCCGTGGCAAAATTAGGAATCGTTACCGCCTCACCTTGCAGCTTTAGCGTTTCAATTGTAGCGTTCTCAATGTAGGTGCCATCAAACTCATTGGTATCAAAAACAATGTTGCCTGATGTGTCTCTTATCTGAATTCCATTTGCTCTAAGTGTAGTGCCACTCCATCGCAAATAATTGTTTGAGTCTCCAAGGATAAATCGTGGAGTGCCACCATCGTTGCCCAGCCAAAACCCTGCCGTATTATCAGAATACGAGGTCTTGCCTTGCCGAATAGCCATCCCAGCATCATTGGCAAGATCAATAATTCCCGTCTGAATATATCCGCCATCAATTTGGGTAAAGTTGTTTTGGTTGTCAATATCAGAAAGCTCATTATTGAGATTAGTAAATGTAACCAAGCCATCAAATGAAAAAGAGGTAAACGGAGTGCTGAATGAAAAAGACTGGGTGCCGTTATAGGTTGATTCTGCAACTCTAAATCGTGACGCCCAATAAGTTCCATCTGATCCGTCCTGCTCCGGCGGGTTAATTGACCACCCAGAGGTTAGTGTAGACGGCCCGCCTAAAGGGTCTGCAAAGGGGTCATTACCGCCAGCGGCATTAAAATCATAATCAGTTGCGCTTGGAGTAGTAGGCTGGCTGGAGCTTGCTGTTTGGTAATAAACATATCCATGCACTACTCTAGGCGTAAACACCGCCGCTGATGCGGAGTCTGTGGTTGCAGATACTGGGCCAGCCGCCGTTTCTGTAAGTCCGTTGCCGCTAAAATCAACAACACGAATTTTGTAATATAGAGTCTCATCGTCAGATAAAGGCTGATCTACAAAAATAGACTTTTGGCCCCTGCCGCCTGATACTGTCGCAATCGGCAGGAACCCCAGACCCGGTACCGTATTCCGATAAATAATCGTGTAAGCGTAATCTGCTTCAGAGGGGTTCGTCCAAGAAACTTTAATTTGCTTAAGACCTCCAGACGCCGCAAGGTCTGTTGGCATTGTTGGCGGGGTAGTATCGCCACTAACGACAACGGTTGTAGTAACTTCAGCAGACCTAACGCCAGCGGAATTATGCGCTCGCAATTTAATCGTATAAGTATCCACCAGTGCAGGCTGAATTAAATAGGTTATCGGGTCAGTTCTTGATATTTGATCGTCCGTAAGGTTGTCTGTGTTAATCGTAATCTCATAAGGATCAAGAACACTTGGCACTACGTTTAAAACGTACTTATGCACAAACCGATCATTTGAGCCTGTAAAGCTAATGTTTATATAGGGAATTTGCGTACCATCAGGGGCAAGATTTACGCCTGCTGTGGCACTCACCGCAGCAGGTGCGGCAACCGTAAACGGGTCTGGTAGGTCTGTATCAGAGTATGTCTGCTCCTCAGACGCAGGATCATACGCATAGATCGTGCTGTCATACTCAACAAGCTGAAGGTCAACCGTGCCATCGTATCGAAGGCCAACCTCCTCAACCTGGAATGGCTTTGCAGTCCACCCAGGCGTGGGATGGGTTATAGACACTCTATCGCCAATTCTAAGGTTTAATGCCTCAGATGTTGCCTGTAATCCAACCCGCAAAGCATTACGTGATCGCAAACAGAAGATTCTGGCAAAATCCCTCGCCGCGTAATAACTTGTTGTCGTGTTGAGGTCAATTTCCTCAACCAGAATCTCATCGCCATCTTCAGATAAAAATGTAGTTTCCTCGGTTGATCCAGAGTCGGGCCATATTGCCTGATCTGGCTCCCACTTGGTTTCTGGGTTAGGAAACTTGCAGACCACACGATTAAACTTATCCTCTTTGCGCTCGCTCTTTATAGCGATGCCATCAATGATGGTTGAGGTGTCCAAAGTCATTACAGAGGTGGCAACGCTCTGATCTATGTAAAGACCATACTGCCCATTTTGATATGGAAGAAATCCCTTACAGCCAAGAAGCATATCGCCAAGATTCTTAAATACTTCATCGCCAGTATTGATAATGGCATTACACTTAAATAACTTTACTCCAGTCGGCCCTCCGCTGTATGGGGTCACAGTAAAGTTATCTAAATCATCTGCCGCATCTTCAAATGCTGTACTGTTTATTGCAGCAGTAGGAAGCCCTTTCCCATATCTGGTATTGATTAAATAATCCCTAATACACAAGGCTGGGTTGTCAGACCAAGCTGTTGTATCTGTTCTCGGATCGTACACTTTTCTGCCTTTTACTACGGCAGTAATGTTGGGTATGCCAGAAAATACATCTGGATCCCACTGAAGCCGTACCGCTAAATAAGCAACGCCCGATAGCTTGTGGTTTACCCCCCAATTACTAGCGCCGGAAAGAATGCTGCTAGCAGGTTGATTATCTTGACCCCTCATGCACTCAATATAAACCCAGTTTGTATGCACTCCCGCAACACTTCTAAAAATCCTGCGATCTGGGTTGGTGCTGTTTATTTCTTCAATCGTTCCATATCGACCTTCATCAATGGCGTAGTCATCTATCTCAATGTCATAAATATCTTCAACCGGCCCCTCGCAGAGAACAATCGCCATGTACAAATAAAGATTGGGAACATCTGTCCCGCCTTCGGTATGGACATAAACTCTTGTGCCCCCTATCCGCCGCTCTCCGTAGATTACGGGGATAGGCTCAATGTTGGAGTCCTTATTAACCAGAACCCCAGACATTTCATCTTGAAGGCGCTTGGCTTCTTTCTGAGCGTCCTTGGCGGCTTTATACGAAAGGCCACCAACAACGGCAGATACAACAAGAGCTATAATCCCCCAAACCATTAGGACTTTCTCCCCCAACGTAAATCTTTAATCTTATTGTGGGCGTACTGAAAACCCACATCGTTAGGGAAAAATGATTGCTGGGATTTCAGGTTAGTCCTTCTGCATCGAATCTTCTCAAAATCAACCCAATGACTAGCGGCATCAATGCTTATTTCGCTGTCGGTTGTTGAGTCTCCAATGTCAAAGCCCGTAATACGCCCGTCAAAAAAGGTAAAGACATCGGCTACCGTGTTTGTGCCGGTTATCAACGCCCTTCTAACGTGTAGCCGTGTATTGATGTAATCGCTTTGCAAGAATGCCGATATATAGGTTTGATTGGCCCCTGTTAGCCTAATTGACATACTGTTCACCTTCAGAGCGCCAGTTTCCCTAACATCGCCAATGTCTATCACGTGTGCGCTGTTCGCATAACTATTGGAGTTATAGGTTAAGGTCTGCCCATAGTCTGTAATTCTTAAGACGGTTGAAAACTCAATATCAATCAGAGTCGCAAGTTGAAACTGGTTGTCATCAAGAGCGTTTGTCCAGGTGGTAGATAAGCCGCGGCTCACGCTATCTCCTCAATGAGATCAACCTCGAACTCATAAAGACCATCAACTCCTGCGCCAAATTCCTGTACATCATTAGCGAATCGGCAGGTAACAGTTTCATAAGCGTCCTGATCGGGGTCGGGAACGTCAATAGTGAAGGTCGTATATGACCCCTGCTTGGCATTAATGAAGTCATGAATCGGATCAAACTCTGCCCGGGTCATGGGCGGGAATGTCAGTGTGAACTCACGCCTGGATGACCCAAGAGATCGAACTTGGAGTCGGCCATTTATGCTCTCGCTTCTCAGGTTGTAGTGAACGACCTTGGTGCTGACAGACCTAAAACCTGGACTACTCGGGAAATCAGCCATTACGTCAATGACCTCCTGCCGCTGTTGTTTACGGCCTTGTTCACCATGTTAACGATTAAGGCTCGTCGCTTGACCAGAAGCTCATCAAAGCCAGCGGCGTCATTAGCTTGGATGCTGAAGTTAATATTAACCGAGCCGCCACCCATTCCTTGTTTCTCTAGGTCGGTAATCTTTTCATTAGGGTGAACAACCGCCATGCGACCGCCTTTTCCATCAAGGCCGCCTGAGCGGACCCCGTTGAAGGTAATCCCGCCACCCTCAAACGACGCAAGGGTCTGACCAGCGATAGCTGCGGCCGTAGCCATGCCCATACCAATTGCCATAGCGGCATGGGCCTCACCCGCAGCGATCACAGCCGGCGCCCCAGGTCCGGCCATAACGGCCATATTTGTGTATGCAACCCTAATAGCCGCAGCCTGTTGGAAGCCCTTAATGACCGCATCTGCCGCTGCAATTGCTTGAGACACAACGAAGAAAGCCTTGCCAACTGCACTGCCCTCCTCCAAAAAGCCGCGCAGCGTGTCTATTTGCGACCTGGTGGCATTCATAAGAGACTGAACCGTCAGAATGGCGCTTTGAATTATCGCCCTGTCCGCCTCTTGCTGAATCTTGAGTCTCAAGGCAGCGGCTTGCTGGGCATTGAGAAGGCCCATTTCTTGCGCTTCTTTAACCAGAGCCAATTTTTCAGCTTCTTGCTGCCGAATCATCTCGATTTCAGTCTTAAAGCTGTCTTCTAGCGCTTCAAGCTTATCGAAGACCTTAACCTGATCATCGAAGTCCTGATCTAAAGCTGCCTTCCTTCGCTTTTCCTCTTCCTCGGCAAGCTTTTTAACGGCCTCTGCTTCGCTTTCGTAAGCTTCGATCTTATCGAACAGGGCGTTGATCATTGCCATGTCGGCTTCTGCGGCACCAAGCGCAGCAGCCTCACGCAGAGCTAAAGCCCTTTCAGAAAACCCAAGGGTAGCAGCCTCCTCTTGCAGTTCTTCAATAAACTCTCTGAGATCGGCGGCTTTTTCGTCTAAATCTTCAAACGGGTCTTTGCCGGCGGCAAGGCGTTCAAGCTGACTCTGCAATTTGGCGATTTCATCTTTAAACTTCTGCACATTGCCCTGGGCTAGCAGAACCGCATCGCTTTGCTCCTGAGTGACCTCGCTAGTGCTTTGCTGGGCCGCAGCCATTGCACCAATCGCGTCTCCAGCAATTAGAGCGGCGGAAGAAAGATCAACTAATGACCCATCTGCGATAAGAACCGCGCGCTTTGCATCCTCCAGCGACTCTTGGGCATCTTCCAGCTTTGTTTGGAAGTCAGCAATCCGGGCCCTAAAAATAGCCCCAAGCGCATCCTTGTATACTTGCTCTAGCTCTTTACCTTGCTCAATAAGGCCCTCGATGTGATCGGCAAGATCATCCATCGCCTCGGTGCCTTTCTTCACATCACCGGATAACCCGACAGCAATAGCGGCGCCAACAGCAAGAAGGGCACCAATTAAAGCCCCGCCAGGGCCAAACAATGACGCTATCTGTGAACCTTGCTGACCAAGGATGACAAAAGCATTGGTGCCCATCTGGGCCTGGACTGCCACGTCTTGTATTTGATGGCCGACCTGGCCGAAACCGCCACGCATGAATCGGAGTTGTTGATTCACCCCTTTCATGCTCTTAGTTGCGGCTTCTTTGGCTTTGATCGAGGCCTGGAGGGCTTTTATTTGGCGTAGCTCTTCCTTACTGGCGCCATTCAACAGCGCCTTGTAACGCTCGAGCTTGTCCGCGGTCATTGTGAGCGCGGCCTCTTTTAGCTTTAGCTGCTTTTGTACAGAGCCAAGAGTCTTTCTATACCGCTCGTTGCTCTTATTCGCCGAGTCGTATGCTTTCTTTGTTTTATCTACGCCTATTAGTTCTAGAACTATGGCTTCGTTTGAAGTTGCCATGCTTCTGCCTCTCAGCCTTTAAGCGTATATATGTAAACCAGTGATAATACTCATCAGCGGTCATTGCTAGCACTGTCGAAATAGGCTGACCAAGGTGCTCCGCGAGTTCGTACATGAAGTACAGTTCCGTGGGCTTTCCTTGGCCATCTATTAGTTTTTTTCGCGTTCCTCTTCGTCGCTACCATCAGTTTTCAATACGAATGTAGCAATCCTAGAAAGAACGTCTGGATCAACGTGGTTCCTAAGTTTGTGCTTATCGCCTATATCAAAAACCGCCTCTCCGTCCTTGTCAGTGACGCCATAGATCACCGAATAAATCATGTAATCTGTGGTGTCGTTGTCTGATCTTGCCAACCACTTTGCCTTGTCATCAAGAGTCAGGTTTTTTGAGTAGAGCGTTATGTCCCACTCAGGTACGTGAATCTCCCTTACAGCCTTGTTGCTGAAGTGAGAAACAGCGGATTCGATAAGTTTACTCATTACGATACGGTATCCTCAGTTAGCGCGCCATTACCTGTGGCACTGAATGATGCCTCAACCAAACCGTCGAAGGAGGCAGACTTGCTTACAGAGGTGATAATAGCTGCTCCAGACCAATAAGTCTTGGTGCTGGTGTTGCCCTCTGGATATAGGTTCAAAGTAACCTCTGATCCTTCATCCAAGGATCCCTGACCAGTGCTATCACTGGGGTCCCAGTAGGCGTTAAAAGACGCAGTCCACGACTTTTGAGTTGCCTTGTTGGTCATCCAGGAGTCACCCATGACTGTGTCGTTTACGACCTCTGAAGAGGTCTCAAGAGACCAGTCTCGTATTTCTGCGACGGCATTTGCGCCAACGTAAACCGCTCCGTCTTTTCCAGTTGCTGTAGCCATTTAAGTATCCTCTATAAGGTATTGATAATAAGTTAGCCCTCTGGGCTGCCTTCGGTCGTTGGGTAAATAATTTCGACCTGCATAATTCCCTGACCCAAAGGTTGATCGGCGTCACCGCCAAAATCCGCCTCAAAGGAGACAACCCTAGTGTCAAAAGCCAGGCCGTTTTGCGTAAGGTCATTATACAGAGCGGACTCAATTTCTGCCGCAATAGTATCAAGAACCTCATCGAACGTAGAAGTCATTTTTACATAAATCTCTATGACAGCTACCAGCGTCTTCCGCAGCGTTCTCGGTGGCGACATTGTCTCATAAGCACTTGATTCAGACTTTGTATATACGGCAATGCCCGGTAGCTTATTCTCCGCCAATGGGTATATGCGTGTGTCATATACATTGCTGCCAGTCGTTGTCAGGCCGGTAAGATTGCTAACAAGCCGTTGCCTTATCTGCGTCCTAATGTGGCTCATTGCTTCTCCAGTTGTAACTCAGTGATTCCGGTGCCGTCAGGCATAGCAACACGAATTACATACTCAATCTCAGAGCCATCCACGGGTACCCTCAGAACATCACCCTCAACAACCGCTGATACATCTGCCGTTACGCAAGTAAGCCTTGGTTGAACAACCGAGAACGCTACGCTACCACCAACGTCTTCTAGAGAATGCTCGTTATCGAAGATACCTTTAAAAGTAGCCGAATCGCCAGACAAAGGAACATACGAGACCTCAACGCCGAAGTCTTCAATCATCGTCCTTCTATCGTCTAGCGTCTCTACAGGCATTACTCAGCATCTTCCTCTGGTGCTTCAACCTTCTTTGGCCGTCCTCGGCGCTTTACGGGGGCATCGTCAGAAGACTCAAGACCGACAGCGCGATTCTCAGGCTCAGACTCATCGTGAGGAACAACTCGACCAATGCCCATAAGATCACGGGAAAGATCCTTATCCAACTCAACAATGTCGCCGACATGATGAGGCTTACCCTTTATAACGCACTGTCTTGCAACTTGATATTTCATATTTTCTCCTTATTTGAAATCACTGATCAATGAATTCAAGTAAAAAGGTTGTTGAATACCCCGACCCCAAAAGAGGTCGGGGTTTGTTACTTAGCTACCGCCGTCATTTCCTAAACAGAAACTAACAGCGTGACGTACAGCAACGTCACAACTCTGGAGAGCTACAACGCGCACAGTACCGCTGGTGCTTGCAGTGTATGGATCAACAACAATGTCCAAGCCACCGAACATACCAACCAAGAGGTCTGAGAAGTTACCGAAGTAAGCATCACCAGCAGCGCACTGGTTGGATACGATAGCACGATATCCATTCACAGTGCCGCCTGGCTCTACCACGAACTGAGCCGTGTTAGATGCCTTCTCAGTGGTCTTGAGAGCGCCAACCATAGCGGCGGGCATGATGTATGCAAGGTTGCCCATCAGCGCGTTATCTTCAGCAACAGCCGTCTCCATAGCAACTACCTGTGCAAAGGTAGGTACGAGGTCAGGTGCAGTTCCAAAGTCAACGGTGTTGATGCCAGAGGTGTTCTTGATGCCTGTAGGCTGACCGCTTGAGCCGGAGCCGGATAGAGCGCCAAGGTCGATAGTTAAAGCAATCGCACTTGCAAGATCATCACGGATCAGAGCCTCAACGTCCAAAGATGACTGGATCAACAACTGACGAGTTACGTCAGTGAATGCACCCAGAGTCTTAGGGGTCAGACTTACAGAGCCAACAGTCATCTCTGACTCGCTAGAAGCACCGCCTTCAGTGGCGATCCAAGCAGCAGAAGCAGCGGCAGTCTTCTTGGGGATCTTCACATCGCCAGAGAGTCCACCGAGCATACGCGCACCAGCCTGCATCACAGATGAAGCGTTACGCAATACATCGATGAAGTCACCGCCACGGAAGTCGTCAGTGAACAGAGCGGCTTCATCAGCAGAGTTCAGGTCACGCTTCCAGTTACGCAAAACTTCTGCGGGGAGCATGATGCCCTGAGCAGCACGACCATACTGATCAGCAGCGGCGCGTGAGCATTCAAATTCGAATGACGCAGCTTCCTGAGCATTTCGGTCGGTTGGGTTGGCAAGAGCGTGGATAGCACGAATAAGAGAGAATCGCTTCACTTCTTTTTCGGTCATGCCAACATTTTGAGATTCAAGCGACCGCTCGCTGCCGATTACTTCCAACAACTCGCCACGGAACTCTTCGATTGATTTGCCTTCTGAGATGGCTTTTTGGGCCAGATCAGAACGGCTATGACGCGCACCCAACTCAACGATCTGAGCAGCGTTACGCTGTGCGGCTTTCTTGGCATCTGCCTCAACCGCTGCAATATCGACTTCAGACATTTTAGTCTCCTTAAAGTCAGTTTTAATTACAGGTTCTGGTGAAACTTCCTCTGATCGCCCAACCCCGACTGTCACATCCGCAGGTATAGACACCAGACTGGCTTCGACAGGACGCCACGATTTCGCGATGTACGTATCACCACCACGCTTGTCCTTCTCCATCTTCTTGATGGCGTATCCAACGCTGATGTTGGCACGAATGCCGTCTACAACGTCATCGAATGCCTCTTTGGCGAGTCCACTTCTTCCGAAGCGAACAGTCGCACGGAGTCGCCGTGCCGAGCCATCAAGGTCTACCGATTCAATCACACCGATTTGCTTCTCTGGATCGTGGTCAAGAAGCAGTGGCGCACGGCCACTGTTGAGGAATGACAAATCAATTGCCTCCTCGGTGTGCTCTAAAACTTCCTTGCCAAATGATCGCTCAACAGGCTCCTCAGATGAGATGGCAATACGCGCAGTGCGCTTATCTTCATCAACCGGAGACATATCAAGCGCCATCGCACGATGTGCTAAACGCGAATCATCAAATCGTTCTGATCCAGAGGGCTTCGCAATCTTCGTTAACGCAGAAAAGCGATGACCAGCCATAATATCTGTCTCTTCACCATCTCGAACGATGGCAATCAGAGCCGCTGGGTTATCTTCAGTGCCATTAATAACAAATGAGCTCCCAGGCACATCAATCTTGCCGTCGCGCTCAATCCGCTTAATAACACCCTGCGCCTTGTTTCCAGACGCATTCCACTCAACGTAATCGCCCACGCTCAAGGCGTCAGGCTCCGCTCTCTCAGCAGGCACTTTCTCCTCTTCTGGCTCAGGAATTCCGTTAGCTTCAATCTCATCGACGATTTCGTTTATATCCTTCTCTTCATCCATATCAAGTCCCTCAAGCTGACGCTCATCAGCCGCCTCCATTGATTTCACAATTCTTTTCGCCCACGACTGACCAGCATCACCGCCCCAGAGCGCCCATGCTATCCGTCCTGCACTGGGGTAGCCTTTCTCCCCCTGGCTAAATCCTTCGGCCTGCTTGTCAACTTCATGTCGAGCAAAAAAGGAATACATACGCTTTACGGTGTTAAGCGATAACTCTCTACCGTTAACAATATCCCTAGCCCGAGCAACGCCAACAGCAGTGCCGCCTCTTCCATGCTCTTCACGCCAGTCCAATCCACGTTGAGCCTCTGAGACCATTCCCTCAGTAGGCTTAGTGTTGATCTCTTTACCCTTGTACTTCGCCATCTTCATCGCCTACAACATCTGGCAAAATGCCGACTTGTGTCGCGCCATAAGGCTCAAGCGCATACTTAACGCCAAACTGCTCTGCCAAAGCCTTGTCTCGCTGTATTTGAGCAAACAACTCCTCAACATCCTTACCATACTGAGCAGCAACGTCCTGTATTGAAAGAATACCATTTTTCATGCCGAGAACGGCGGCATTCATTTCTTTTTGCGGGTCAACCCATGACCATGCTTTAGCACGGAAAGATGCCGCATCATAAAATCGATCATATTGAGCTAACGGAATGCCAAAGCTGTTAACTTCCATGGCGGCGCCGAGCCAGTAACTATAAACGTGCATGATAAAGTGATCTAAGAAGAACTGCTGAACATTTCTGTAATAGTCACGCTCTTCTAATGCACCCTGGCGAATAGATGAATAACTGGTTGACTCAAGATCGTTAGAGAGCGATGTGTAGCTAACGCCCAAGCCGCTTGCAATGCCCTTCAGGACAGCCTTGTGAAATGGGTCAAACTCATTGGATGGATACTGGGGATCGAATGACGTAAAGCTGACGCCTGTTGGTAATTGATGGAATGTCCCAGGTTCTGCATCCATGATTGGCACGTTACCGTCCAAGTCATCAGCAACAAAGCCATCACCTGCTGGCGATGTGAAAAAGCCCATCTTGCTAGCCCCGATTCTGGCATTGATTACCGCGGCCTCTCTTAATGCTCCCAATTGTTTGAGTCCAGACATGACCGGAGACATCCAAGGCTCTCCGCGAGTCTGCCCTGCACGTAGCGGCATGAAGATATGGCACATACGATCTGCTGGGATACGAACGTGCTTAGATGCCTTTGATGCAGAGGTGAAATCATAATCGCCCGGATGGTAAGTCAGCACATGATAAGCAACAGGCTTCTTAAACCGATCAAGCTCAACGCCCATTCGGATCTCATTGCCGTTAGAGAGTCGCTCATTTTTCTGCTCATCGATTTGATCTGGCTCTAAGAACTCAAGAGCAAACGAATCGTGAAACTCTGCGCCTCTATGCTTAACGATGAAGACCTCGCCATCACGGCAAAGGCTTTCAACGGCCAACTTCTGCACATCAAGCCATGAAAGCTTGCCATCTACAGTGCAGTTTCCGCGTCTTCCCCACTTACGAAAAGCGGCCTCTACTGCCTCATTGCCGCTCTCGTCCAGCTTCCCTGCGCCGCCAATCGCCTTGACTTGCAGGGTGTAACCCCGATCACCGACCACATTGGTCTTGATCAAGTTCAAATATCGCTTTGCATACTCATTGTTTCGGGCTAAATCTCGCGATCTACTTCGCAAAACCCGAATAACGGGGCGCAGTTCGCTATCTGCGCTCCGCTCAGAGTCCATAAAGTCATTTAAAAGCCTGCCTTTACTGGCCGCAGCATACGAACGCTTAAATATTTGCTGTTTTTCGGCTTTTTTTGGCTTACCAAAGTCAAAAATGCCCATCAGAAGCGCACCTTGATAGTTGAGCCATTAGACTTTCCACGCTTCAACAGCTCATCGTTGTTGTGTTTGACGAGCTCTCTTCGATAATAGTCCCGAGCCTCAACCAGCTCCGAAAATGACATCTTAGTGAGAGATCGCCCTGCAATTGAATATGAGGCAACATCAGAATCCGCTTTTCCCTGCAAAATGGTCTCAATCTTAGTCACCATGATCTCAGCGTGGATTCTGGGATCGGCTTGATTGTTATCCATGTCAGGGATGGCGGTGAAATCGCCAAGATCAACGACAATGCGGTTGCCGGATGAGGTCTGAGTGATTTCTAGCTGCCAGTGATAAAAGCCTGTTTCAAATTCCTGACTAGTGACACTAGTCACAGTGAACAAGTAGTAATCATCAGTTGATCCAGCGGCCTGCGGCATCTTAATCTCAGAGGCTCCGCCGCCAGTGATTCGAGCAACGTATTCCGCGGTATAGCCTTCAGATGTTGGATAGATGTCAGCGATATCAGATCGCTTCCACTGGATGAAATCACCGACTACAATCTCGGTTGGCTCGCCCTCTGGCGCATTAGCAGGATCAAATAAATTCGCCATAATTATCGCCAAGAATTAACAAACCCTTTTCCAGTTCTTGGAACAAACGGTTGTTTATTCTTAGTAGCCTTGGCCTCAGTAGAAATATTCTCTGCTACATTATCCTTCATTTTTACCTTGTCTGCTAGCGCATTGACATCAATGTTCAAAATTGCGTATGCGGCTATAGCGTAAACAAAGCAATCAAGTGCTTCGTTTCTTGCCCTCGTTTTAACGAACTCTCTTCTTTTAAATCCCTTATGAAAGCGCGTAACAATCTTCTCTGCCGTTAACTGTCGGAAGTATTCATCATCAAGATGCGAGTTAAAGTGAATGTAACCCGCGCTAGGCTCTTCAATCCTCATGCGAGCAAACAAAAGGTCTTTTGCCGTGTTAACACCGATAGGGAACAACTGACATTTAGCGATGTTGTTTTTGGTTGGCCTGCCCGCAATCGGTTTGCCTTCTCCGCCAATACCCTTGATCGCGAACACCCTCTTGCCAGCATTCTTCTTCGCATACTGGTAGACAGAGTTTGTGAAATGACCGCCGGAGTCAATTGCTGTTGCTCTGATGATCATCTGCCTTCCATCGTAAGCCTCAAAGGTCTTGTTGATCATGGAGTCTAGCTGCGTCCAAAGTTGAGGCGCACTAGGATCACCATACATTGCAAAGTGATCAATTACGTAAGACTCTTGATCTCTTCCCCACCCAATCACTGACATCTCTAATCGGTTGTCCTGGACATCGACCCCAGCCGTTAGGAAGATCACCTCATCTGGAATCGCTTCTGTGAAATCCTCTTTTCGTTCAGATAGCGAGAAATCATCAACTCTCTCGCCTTGGTCTTCCCATGCCTCACCAAGATAGGTGTTAGTCCAAACGCGCAACTGCTCTGGACTCTTCTTCATGGCAAGAAAATCACGAACGCCATCAGAAAGTGGCGTCCAAGGAGAATAGAGTCCGTTAATGGCAAAGCCTGCAATACCCTTAAACTCACCTTCAGCAATCCATTGGCCGTTGCGTATGCCCCACCTCCGGTCAGAATCAGTCCATAATGCCCCGCACTGCTCGCACGTATAACCGGCAGTCTCTGGGTCTTCATTGACCCATCTCACATTTGCCCACCTCAATCTCTGGTGATGATCGCAATGCTTGCACGGCACGTAGTAATGTCGCTGATCAGAGTCCTCAAAAGCATCCTCAATACGGCTGGCGCCCTTGTTAGTAGGGGTGGACACCATGACAATCTTGCGATTCCAGAAGGTCGCGGCCCGTTTTCGGGCTAATTGGATGGGATCGCCCTCAGAACCGGCAGAAGATGGGTATCTGTCAACCTCATCACACAAAACAAGCCGGATTGGACGCGAAGCAAGGCCAGCAGGCGAATTCGCCCCGACTAACGTCAAAGCGCCACCTGCGAAGACCTTATGAAGCGTTGTATTGCCTGAATCTCTAGATCGCGGGTCTTTTACTCGCTCTCTAAGGCATGGGGTAGACCGAATCAGCCCATTTGCCACCCTGTCCTTTGAGAATGCCTGGGCCATCTCAACCGTAGGCTGAAGCACCAAGATTGGACTTGGGTCATTTTCTATGTGGTAGCCAATTATATTGAGGATGGCCTCTGACTTGCCCAACTGAGCGCCAGCCATAACGACCACTTCCCTGATCTTTGGGTCAGAGCAAGCATCCATAATTCCCCGTTGATACTCAGCCCGGGAAGTATGCCACTTTCCAGGTTCACTACTTGTTTGCGAGTCCAGCCGTCTTTTTTGGTCTGCCCACTCGCTTACGCTTAGGCGCGGCGGCGGCTTCAGCGCCTGAATCGGCCTCTTCAGGTGCTCCACTAAGAGTTGCTGTTGTTGGGTCAATTTTTGGGTCATAGTTTGATAATTCTTCTAACGCCTCGTTAATTAAGTCCTCCAGTATTTTCTGGCAAGACCCCGCCTCCGGCTCCGCTGACACAACTGGCGCAGCTTTCGTTGGGATGGACAGCAATTTCCCCTTTAGCGCCGCTAAAACATCATCCCATGCCTTAACGACATCTTCCGCGATCACCAATTCACCGCGAACCTTAGCTAATTCAAGCTCTGCTATCTCAGCTTCAGCGTTTACCTTCCTTGTTCTTGCCTCATCATATGACGAACCAAGCCTCACCCCACCAGTGCTCATGTACGGCCCTCCTGGCGCGAGTATACATGACCATGCCGCGATTCATAATTATGTTGAAAATCGCTCAGAGAGCCTCTGAGGGTCTCAGGTGATTTAGTTTACGAAAATTCTGTCTCTACGGGAGATCGACGGCCATGCAGCACC
>Ga0070752_1001515_pt1 | contig 16183 bp, 10 predicted proteins | sample VirMetDEL_Aug_30_FD_77440 | JGI IMG/M metagenome (GOLD analysis project Ga0070752, IMG submission 77440) | Aqueous microbial communities from the Delaware River and Bay under freshwater to marine salinity gradient to study organic matter... | ecosystem: Environmental > Aquatic > Marine > Coastal...
ACCAGATAAATTTTATATAGAAGGAAATATGGTCTTGTGCCAAAGACAACAAAACAAAGATAAAAACGCAATACATTTATATCAAACAGAAGATGTTGTAAAATTACAAAGGAAAGCTACAAAGCAATTTTCAAGAAGTTTGTAAACATGTGTAATATATGAGATTATTAGCTAACTATAACAAACAAGAGAATAATATGGCAGACTTTACTTGGAGTTATTCATCATTAAAACAATATCAAAACTGTCCTAAACAATATCAAGAAATAAGAGTATTAAAAAATTACATAGTGAAAGAAAGTGAAGCTATGATTTATGGTAAAGAAGTACACACTGCATTAGAAGAATATGTCAGAGATAAAAAACCTTTAGTAAAAAATTACCAACGATTTAAAAAGTATGCAGACCGATTGACCGCTATTGAAGGTGAAAAATATGTTGAGCATGAAATGGCACTTAAGTATGACAGAACTCCTTGTGATTTTCATAATGAAGATAGGTGGGTAAGAGGTATCGTTGACTTATTAATAGTTGATGGAGATTATGCTTTTATCATTGACTATAAAACAGGTAGTAAAAAATATCCTGACCCGAAGCAGTTAAGGTTGATGGCACTTATGACTTTTACTCACTTTCCTGATGTGCAGAAAATAAAAGCAGGTTTATTATTTATTATGCACGATGCTTTTGTCACGGAAGAATATCATAGAAGAGATATGGATAACTCATGGAAAGTTTTTGAACAACCACTTAAAAGACTAGAAAAGTCTTATGAAACAGACACTTGGCAACCTAATCCTACACCATTGTGTGGGTGGTGTTCAGTAGATAGTTGTGAATTTAACACCAAGTAGTATAATATAGACATGCCATATGTAAATAAAAAAAGACCTTACAAGAAGGAATATCAACAGCAGAAAGCCAGAGGTGAACACAAAAACCGTATGGAACGTCAACGTGCTCGTCGTAAAATAGATAAGACTGGTAAAGACGCTAACAAAAATGGTAAAGCTGATAAGCGTGAAGGTAAAGATGTATCACATAGAAAAGCATTATCTAAAGGTGGTAAAAATAAACACGGTGTTACTATTCAATCTAAGTCTAAGAACCGTTCATTTAAAAGAAACTCACAGCGTAAGTTAGTGTCAGAAACAAGTAAAAGGGAGAGAAAAGGTGCCACTAAAAAAAGGTAAAAGTAAAAAAGTAATATCATCAAATATTAGAAAAGAAATAAAAGCAGGTAAGCCTCGCAATCAAGCAATAGCCATTGCATTATCAAAAGCAGGAAAAAATAAAAAAAGATAGTAAATTAGTAGTTGACTTTCTATATTGGGGGTGTAAACTGTAATTCTTACGAGAGAGAACATACAATGTATGAGTGAGAATAATGAACCTTATTGATAATAAAATATTAAAACTAAAACTACGAGACGAATCAGCAGACTTAGTAAAAGAATATATTGAAAGAAGTGAAATACTTTCAAGAAGTAAAGATGGTATAAATGAAGTAGCTATTTACTGGGGACTTGATGAAGTAACTACACTTAATCAACTGATAAAACTAAATAAAAATATACCTTCACCTATCACTAAAGAATATAATTGGCCAGGTTTGTACAAACCGTTCGACCATCAACGACTAACATCTGAGTTTTTATCTGTGCAAAAAAGAGGTTTCTGTTTTAATGAAGCAGGTACAGGTAAAACATCATCAGCATTGTGGGCGGCTGACTATTTAATGAATAAAGGTAAAGTTAAACGAGTACTAATTATATGCCCTTTATCTATTATGTACTCAGCATGGCAGGCAGATATATTTAATACTTGTATGCACAGAACTTCACAAGTTTGTCATGGTACAAAAGAGAAAAGACAAAAGATAATAAATAGTGAATATGAATTTATCATAATAAATTATGATGGTGTAACAATTATAAAAGATGAAATTAAACGAGCTGACTTTGATTTAATTATTGTAGATGAAGCTAACGCATACAAATCAACTTCAACAAGTCGTTGGAAAACATTAGCTAAGATATTAACACCTCGTACTAGAATGTGGATGATGACAGGAACTCCTGCATCTCAGTCGCCAGAAGACGCATACGGTCTTGCTAGGTTAGTATGCCCAGACAATGTTCCTAAATTTAAAACAGCTTGGCGTGATAGAGTAATGTATCAGATATCTAGATTTAAATGGATACCTAGACCTACATCAAAAGATGAAGTTTTCAAAGCTCTTACACCAGCAATACGATTCGCAAAAGATGAATGTCTTGACTTACCAGAAGTAGTTTATCAAACAAGAGACGTAGAACTCACAGCACAAGCTAAGAAATACTATAAACAACTAAAAAATCAAATGCTTATTGAAACAGCAGGTGAACAAATATCTGCTGTGAATGCAGCTTCGGGTATGAATAAATTACTACAGATATCAGGTGGTGCAGTATACACAGATACAAAAGAAACAGTTAAATTTGATATTAAACCAAGACTAAATGCGTTACTAGAATCAGTACAAGAAACTACAAATAAGTTACTTATCTTCGTACCATACAGACACACCATAAACATAGTGTCAGAGTTTCTATCAAAGAATAATATAACAAACGAACTAATACATGGTGATGTTAGTGCTACAGAAAGAGCTCACATCATTAACCGATTTCAAACATCAGATGAACCTAAAGTTCTTGTGATACAACCACAGTCAGCTTCTCACGGAGTGACACTAACTAAAGCAGATACAGTTGTGTTTTGGTCTCCTGTGATGTCCGTTGAAGTTTACTTACAATGTATCGCCAGAATGGATAGGGTTGGGCAGAAGAATAAAATGACAGTTGTTCATCTGCAAGGGTCTGATGTTGAAAAAAGAATGTATGCCATGCTACGAGGTAAAGTAGACCAGCATACTAAATTAGTTGACTTATACAGAGAGGAATTAGAGTCATGAGTGAAAATAAGATGGATAAGATAGTTGAAACCTATCTTAAAATTAGAGATGAGAAAAATAGACGTACAAGAGAGTATGAAGCTAAAGATAAAGAATTAGCTGCTGACCTTGCGTCTATTGAACAAGTCTTACTAACTTCTTGTAATGATATAGGTGCTGATAGTATTCGTACAGAACTCGGCACAATCATCAAGAGTACAAAAGAAAGTTTCGTTTGTGGGGACTGGGATAACTTTAAAAAGTATATTCTAGACAACGAAGCTGTAGAATTATTACAGCAGAGAATCCATCAATCAAACTTTAAAGAGTTTTTAAGTAATCGTGAAGATGAAGGGTTACCACCTGGAATTAGTAGTATGCGAGAATTTAAAATAACAGTCCGTAAATCAAGTAAATAAAGGAGAAACGAAATGAGTGACGATTTAATTACCATTTTACAACAAAATCCAGCTGTTGTACAAAAAGGTCTGGATGAAGATACCCTTGCTGTCGCAGGTGGGGGCGGTGGAGATACCACTAAACGAATATCTATTCGTGGAAAAAACTTTCATAAAGTAGTAAACGGTAAAGAAATATCTACTGTAGAAGATAATCATATGAATGTAATCATAGTTAAAATGGCACACGCAGCTGCTAGAACTTACTATACAGAGAGCTACCAAGAAGGTAAAAAAGTAGCACCTGCTTGTTGGTCAAGTGATTCAAGAGTGCCTGACCCTGAAGTGACTACGCCTCAAGCAAAGTCATGTAGCGAATGTCCTATGAGTGTTAGAGGCTCAGGTACAGGCGGTACAGGTTCAGCGTGTAGACTATCTTGGAGGATAGCTGTTGTGTTACCTAATGACCCATCAGGTGATGTAATGCAAATGGTTTTACCTGCTACTTCAGCGTTTGGTAAAGAGGACTCAGGTAAATGGCCTTTCAGACCTTATGTGCAAATGTTAGCTAACAATAATGTTAGTGCTGGTAATGTGATAACTAGAATGCAGTTTGACCCTAAAGCTTCTGTGCCTAAGTTATATTTTTCACCAGCGGCAGCTGTTAGACCTGAAGACATGGAGACACTAAAAAGACAATCTAAATCAGCGGCAGCTGAGGCAGCTGTTAAAATGACTGTGTATCAAACTGATACTAAGTCAGACGAAACTCCAGCTCCAGCAGCTGTAGAGCCAGCTCCAAAGAAGGCAAAAGCTAAATCTGATGATGTGAGTGAACCTGAAGTTGTTAATCAGGATAAAAAAGCGTCAGCAGAGAAAGCTAATGACATCAATGAGTTAATGGATAAATGGGGTGTAAAAGACTAAGGAGGTGATAATGGCTAGGCCATATAGTGATAAACTATTAATCCACCTGTCTAACGCAGACCCAGAGAGAGTTGGTATACAATTAGCCAAGTTGTGTATAGAAGCTAAGTTACCAGCATCAGCTATCGCTGACTACTTTGATGTTTCAAGAATGGCAGTGCATGGATGGTTCCGAGGAAACTATATTAGAGAAAGTAGATGTATATTGATTCGGAAGTTTATGAAACAAATAAAAAACGATTTGGATGATGGGGTCTTACCTACAAAGACCCAAGTTCAAGCAAAGAAATATTTAGAAGAAATGAGAGATGATAACTAAATTTTATGAAAAAATATTACCAACACAGGGAAACAAATACTGTGTAGCATGGACTACTGGTAAAGGAATGAATCACGAGTGGGTTGACTCTATAGCAGAGATAGAACCTACTATAAATGATTTACAAAGCCGACACAGTAACATCAATGTGTATGTTGCGATGTCTTCCTTTCAGGGTCAAAGCCGATTGGCTAAGTATGCTACGCATAGAAAAGCTTTATTTGTAGATTTAGATGTAGGGGAAGATAAAGCTGCGTCAGGTAAAGGATACGCTACAAAGGAAGAGGCAGAGAAAGCCTTAGATGAATTTGTACAGAAAACTTTACTACCCCCTGTGATAAAGGTTGACTCAGGTAATGGTATACATGGTTATTGGCCTCTTGAAAAAGATTTGACTATTGAAGAGTGGGAGCCGTACGCAACTAAGTTTTTTGATTTTTGTTTACAGCATAATTTAATAGTTGATTCTTCTGTTATGTGTGATGCTGCTAGGATTATGAGAAGTCCTGGAACTACCAACTATAAAAAAGGTAAAGAACCAGCTACAGCTAAAGTTATAACTGAAGATATAAAAGAGTATCCTCTTGAGATTATAAGTGATTTACTCGGTGATGTTGAACCGTCAGTAGAGAATATCTTAAAAGCTGCTAGAAGTCCTCTCACTGAAGACCAAAGAAAAGCTTTGAAGTTAGATAATTTTCAATCTTCTTTTGCAACAATAGCTAAGAAAAGCTTATCTGATAATGATGGTTGTCCACAGATAAAACATATATTAGTTAATGCTACTAGTTTAGAAGAGCCTATGTGGTATGCAGGGTTATCTATTGCTCAACATTGTAAAGATAGAGATACAGCTATTCATATAATGTCTGAAAATCATAGAGACTATGACCCTGAAATAACAGAAGCTAAAGCTACACAGTCTCAAGATAAACCTTTTTCTTGTGAGAAGTTTAATGACTTAAATCCAAGAGGGTGTGAGGGGTGTACACATAAAGGTAAAATAACTAATCCATTAGCCATAGGCAAAGAGTTTGTACCCGCTCCTCCAATAGAGTTAGACCCAGTGGAGCAAACTAAAGAAGGTGGTGCTTTGATTTCTCTCGGTGGATTACCGAAAGACTTATATCCTTTTGTGTATGGTGGTGCAGAGGGTGGTATATATTTTGAGCATCCAGTGGAAGTAGATGAAGATGGTCAACCTCTTCCTCGCAAAAAGCCTGTCTTGGTTTCACCATATGACTTGTATCCTACTAACAGAATATATAGTCCAACAGAAGGTGAGTGTTTAAATATGAGATATCATCCACCTCATGATGAACCGAGAGACTTTATGATGCCAATGGCACACTTATATACAGTAGAAAAATTTAAAGAAATTATATTGAAGAATGGAGTATTTTATGACCCTAATAATCAACAAGGGAGATATCTAATGACATATATTTATAGATGGGGAGATTATTTATTATCTAAAAGCAAAGCAGAAATCATGAGAACACAAATGGGTTGGACTCCAGATAAGAAAGCTTTTGTTATAGGTAATAAAGAAATAGACTCAAATGGGAATGTTGTTAATAGTCCAACTTCTCCACTATGTAAAGGCATAGCTCAACACCTTACTACTGAGGGAAGCTATGATGAATGGAAAGCTACGGCTAATAAACTTAACACACCAAGTTTAGAACTACACGCTTTTACTATGCTAACTGGGTTTGGTTCTGTAATTATGGACTTCACAACTACTAACGGTATGACAGTGTGTTTGACAGGGACTGATTCAGGTTCAGGTAAAACAGGTGCATTGCAAGCAGCTTTGAGTATATGGGGTAATCCTGAAGCATTGAAGCTACAACAAGGTGGTGCAACAGAAAATGCGTTAACAAGTAGATACTTGGCATTTCACAATCTACCATTTGGTTTAGATGAAGTAGGTAATATTGAGGGTAGAGCATTGTCTAACTTGATACATAAGATATCAAATGGTAAGGCAAAAGTGCGTATGCAAGCCTCAGTGAACGCTGAGAGGGAGTATGAGATGTCTGCTTCATTGATAGCTTTGTTTACCTCTAACCACTCACTGTATAATACTTTACAAACTGTGAAGAAAAACCCACACGGAGAGGTTGCTCGTTTACTAGAAATAACTGTAAACAAGCCTAAAATATTTTATGATGACCCAACTGCAGGTGCGTCAGTGTTTCAACCTTATAATCACAACTATGGACACGCAGGATTAGACTTTATATCTAAGCTATTTAAATATTCTCCTGATGAAATACGCAGTAGGATTGATAAGTGGTTAGTAAAGTTCAAGAAAGACTTTGGTGATGATACTACTTACAGATTCCATGAGAACATGGTAGCTTGTACTTTTGCTGCAGGTGAGATAGCAGTTGAGAATAATATAGTTGATTTAGATTTGACTAGAATATATCTGTCTACTGTTAGTGAGCTTATAAATATCAGAGATAACGTCATAGGACGTATCAATGTGGTGGATTACGAGAGCATCCTTGGAGAATATCTTAACGCACACAATACTAATATCCTGGCACTTGAGGTGAACGAGAATAACCGACTTAATCAAGAACCAAGAGGTGAACTATTAATACGTGCAGAGATTGACACAGCTAAGATGTTTATAGAAAAGCGTCACTTCAGAGAGTATCTTGCCAAGTTAGGTATAAGTGTGTCTGATTTTGTACTCAAGATGAAAGCAAAAGGTTATAACATACGTGACCATAAGCGTCGTATGGGTACAGGTTGGAAAGCTGCTACAGGATTTAGCTCAGTGATGACACTTGAGATTGATACTACTAAGTTTATAGAAGACTTGATACAGGAGAGCAATGAGACTGAATGACGAGCCAGAATGGAACTTCCCTCTAGAATGGATGCAAGTGGGGGAAAGTTTCTTCATACCAACATTGAAGCCATCATCTATGATATATGCTATTGATAGTGGTGCTAAACGAGCTAAAGTAAAAGTCAAAATATTTCAGACTATGAAAGACGATGTGATGGGTGTTAGAGTGTGGAGAGTTAGATAATTACTCTGGTATACCTTGTCTAACAGCGTTTGTCATTTGACGTTTTATAATTAGCTGAGCTTTCTTTATATAGTCTAAAAATTCTTTTTTCTGTTTTGGTGTCAAATCTTGATTATCTCTTATTTTATTAGCTTGTGCATTCAACTTGTTAAGTTGAGCTTTTAAATTATCAAAAACTTTTATAGTCGCTAGTGCCGCAGGGTTATCACTTAACACTTCTGAATATTTTGTTGGGTTAGTATTCTTAAATAAAGTCATTCGTTCTCTAAGTTTATCAACTTTTTTTATAGTGTTAGCATAAGCTCTCTGGTCTAGGTCAGAAAACTTATTAAAAAAACTACCAAGAATTATAGTGTCTGATTTTAAGTTAAGTTCTTGTTTACCTCTTGCAGTCAAGAAAAGTAAGCTATACATATTTTGTGAAAAAGTTGCAACAGCATCAAAATAGTTATTAGCAAAGAAATAGTATTCGTTAGGGGAAACATTCATGAGACCTTGCTCTGCAAAAAAAGCTGCTATATCTTTATACATTTCTGGCGTTGAATCACCACCTGAATAAGCTCTTCCACGTCCTGTTGTCTGATTATATAATGGTGAACCAAAGCCATTAATATTCATATGATATTGATATAGTGGTCTTATAGCACTTGGCATAAGACTATCAAATCCAAAAGTTAATGCTCTATCTGAAGGATTTACTCTAGATATTGGTAAAGGTGCAAAATTATCTAGTACAATAGAAGTCATGTTACCAAATATTGATGCCATAGAATTTTCATTAGAATGAATAATACCTCCAAGTTGAGCACCAAGTGCAGGTATACCACCTAAACCAAAACCCCATGGTATTTGAAAAACATCACCTTTTTTACCTGTGATTGCACTTATATCAAATCTAGCATATCTAGTCCATCTATTTAAATCATCATTAAATACCATGTTTGTATCGTCTTCATCATCACCAGTTGCAAGCATAGCCGCTAACCTATAAGTAACATACCCTAAACCTAAGAGTGAAATTGTTGCTACTTGTGCTCGTTGTTTTTTTAGTGCGAATTTCTGTCTAAAAGTAGCTAATCTTTGAGGGTCATATTTTATATAGTCAGGTAAATTACTCTCTACTTCGCTTTCTCTCATCATACTTGGTCCTATTGTTTGAAGAGCCCTAGCAGCACCAACCGCAGAAGCACGGAAGAACATATAAAAAGCACCTAAAGTACGACCGAATTCTCCTACTTCTTCAAAGTTAGATAGTCTTTTAGCATACACTGCTGCTGAAGATTTAGCTGCGTCCATAACTTCTTTAGGAACTTGATTATCTTTTAATCCAGTTGCATTTCTAGCTAAGTAATTCTTTTTTAATATTGAAAATGCTGCTACCCTTACACTTAATTCAAACATACCCATATAGGCATCAAAAAATCCATTTACTTGTCTAGCTGTTTTTGCATACTTACTTCCTTTAAACATTTTTTGTTGTTCTCTAAATACCGCTTCTGATGTAAGAGCTTGTTTGTAAGCTACCATACCACCTTGTTCTAAATATTCTAAAAACATTTTAGGGTAAGTATTACCTTTTTTGGTTTCATCATTTACAAATTTTCTAAGTTCTTCTTTCTTACCATCGTTATATAGTCTAGTCATTTTAAAACTATGCCTAAAACCCTTCTTTGTTATTAATGTCTCAGCCATAGACATAGCAAAAGCATTTGCATCTTTTAGTCCTACATCTGTACCTATTAAAAAATATGCAGCAATAAAGTCACGAGCGAAGTTTACTGGACCAAATTTTACATTATATCTAGTATGGAACTGTCCTAACTTACCTGTAAAATAATTTAATCCATCTAACATAATATTTTTATCAGCATAAGATTTTCTAACTGCTTTAAGCATAGCTTCATCTTTTATTTCTATAGCCACAAGAGAACCATCAGGCAAGAAATGAATTACAGTATTCTTTTTATCTATTGCTTTTCGGAGTTTGTCACTATTCTCATATCTATCTTGATAACTAAATATTTCATCTATTTTTCCATTTATAGCAGTGGTTTTTATTTCTTTTGTAGGGTCATTAGGGTCTTTATAAGTAATTTCTGTTGACACTGCATTATATATTGCTTCAGTATATCCAACTCTACCTGCTCTTGAAGCTGATAACGATGCATCAACTACAACTTGTGTGAATGGGTCTTCTGCATCTTCTGTTTGCCCGTCAAAAGTGGCTTCTAATTTTTTTAAATCCCTTGACATTCTGTTTGTTGGCTCAAGATATGCCATATCATCAGATGTAAATTCTTGGTTCTGTTTACTTTTTAAAGGAATATAATTATCCCAACCATAAAATTCTAATATATTAGTAACTTGATGCCCAGCGTAGTTACCTAAAGCATTAAGTTTTGTAGTTTCATTTTGCACTATAGTCATATTTTTTCTAACTGTATCCATAGCGTTATAAAGTTCTGGATTAGTTCGTTTTATATTCTCATATTCTTGTCGTAGTTGTCTACCAGTATCATAATCAACAACAGACACATCATAAAAACTATCTGTTATATCTAGTGGAATTTCACTAGGTAATATTTTCGATGCTTTATAACTTTTACCAATCTTATTATTTACACTGTGTATACCACTAAATTTTGTTTTAGGGTCAGTAATATAAATTAAATCTTGTTTATATTTTTTCATCGCTGCCGCACGTTCATTAGGGTCAGTCCACTCTTTATTAGTTATAGTGTTCATAATTTCTTCTCTATATTCAGCAGGTGAGACTTTCTTACCACTTTTAGTTTGCATTATTTCTTGTGTGCTTAATGGTACTGATAAAATATATTTTATTTGCCTTCTTTCAAACTCATGTTGACCTAAAAATAAATCTTGTAAAACAGCCCTTGCCATTGCTTCACTAACCCCAGGATTCTGTTCTTGGTATATTTTTATATATTCTAATAAGCTATTTTCATAATTTTTCAAAGAAGGTAACATCTCAAGCATATAATCGTTTGCTTTAGAATATGACAATACAAGTTGGTCATAAATATCATTGAATCCTTCTACACCTCTAACTAATAAATTAGATTCTTCTAATTGTTGCTGTAAGTCTTTTATTTTAACAGACGCATTTGCAAACCATTTTTCTACATTTTTAACAAGTTTTTCATACGGTATACCATTATTTATTAATGATTTTAAACCTGCAAAAAACCTACCTGTATCTGTTCGTTGTTCATTTGCTTCTGCCTGTTGTTCTCTTCTTTGTAAAGTTGTTCTACCTTTTTTGTCTTTGCTTTGGAAACCTTGTAACGCAGCAGGGTCCATTCTGTCACCTGGTGGGAATAGTATATCTACTATTTCTTGTGGTATACCCCTTTCTTTTGCATCTACAGCATTTATAAAGTTTATCTTTCTTTGTGTTGCTGGAGGTATCGCACCAAACTCAAATAATTCAGGAGTCATTCTAATTGTATCACCTAATAATGTATTATCTACATCTCTTCCTATACTTAATAATCTTTTTATTGCGTTAATTAAATCAGATAGTAATGAATTGAATGTAGATTCTCTTGATATTTGTGGGTCAACACTTTCTACTGAAGCTAAGAAATTAAAAAATGTGGGATTACTAAATGCTTCTGCAAAAAACTCTCGTATATCTGTGAGTCCATAATAATCATTTTCAAATTCTGTAATTCCTTTTTTTGCAGCGGCTTCTCTTGCTTTTACAAGCATATCTCTTAGTATAGTTGCTTGTTCTAAATTTATATTTGAAAGACCGAGCATGGTTGCAGCGTGTAGAGTTTCATGGAAAAATGCTCTAGTCATACTAGAATCTCCTAAATCTTTCACAATAGAAATTGTGCCATTTTGCTCATCTAAATTACTTATATACACACCTTCAACATTTTCTTCTTTTGACAATTTCTTCATCGCTTCAGGTGATATAATATTTACCTTTACGTTATCTAGATTAGGAACTCTCAAAAGAACATCTATCAAACTTGTTTGAAATAATGTTAACTTTGTTACTGGTTGAGATGATATTCTCTGACGTATTAATATTAAGCCTTCTCTTGCATTACTAGCATCTCTTAAAATACGAGTAGTAGGAGCCTCTGTAGCTACTCTAGCTGTTTCATCTCTTAATTTTGCATTTAAATTAGTTTCTTTTTTTAGTTTTTCTTTAAGTTTATTTAAGTCTTTTTGGTCTTTTCGTTGAGCTAATTGTTCTTTAAAATCTTTGTAAGCTCTGTCTACCATATCTTTTATAGTTCTACCATCTGCGTATTCATTAACAGCTACTTTGGTATCTACATATTTAAGACTTTTTCTTTGACCTTTTTCAAATCTTTCAACTTGTGAATCTATAGAGTTATCAAATGCATTATCTAATACTTTATTTTTTGATATGTTTTTTCTTGATAAATAAGCATCAAAGAGTGGTGAATCGTAAAATTCTTTTCTTGTATCTCTACGTTTATTTAAACTATCCTCATTCACTATGCTGTCAGGAAAAGTACCTCTACCATAAATTTCACCTTTTACTTTATTCTCTCCCTCGTCGGGTTTACGTATTATATTATCCATTCCTTCTTCATAAATATAATCACCTAACACTGCTTTCATTAAGTCATCAACAGATGTTGCGTTTTCTATTGGGCTACGAACAGAACCAAATACGGCACCTGTTTTAATAAAGTCTGGTATGTCTACTCCTAATTTTTCTGCTTCAACTCTTAACTCTTCTACAACAGGGTTAGTGCTAGCATCAAAACCTTTTAGTCTCTTTTCTGTTTCTGTATTTACTGTTTTTGTACCAGCAGTTCTAGCAGGGTCTATAGTGTAACGGTCTTTTATTTTTCTTGGTATTTGAGCTAGTATTTTATTGTACTTATCTTTATCTTTACTTATTTCTTCAAATTGTTTTTTGTTTAAACTATTTTTTAAAAATCTTCTAATTTCAGGTGGATTTATTTTTGTTTCTTTACCACCTTTTTTAGTTTCAATCACTTGAATTATTTTATATTCTTTACCAATAGAAACTCCTTGGTCTTTAAGAATGTAGTCAGTTAACTCATTAGCTATTTTGGTATTACTTTTAAGTTTTTTACCCTCTTTTAAGTCTAATGTAACACGAGGTTGTAAATAATATGATAGCACCACTTCTTCTGCTACCTGACCTATAGACTCAATCTCTCTTTCTTCTCTTATAAAATGACTGTCTTCTAAATTATTATCTTTTTGATAATTTTGTATTCTGGTTTTATTGTTACTTAATATTGTAGATGTTTTAAGTTCTTGTTTTGTATCAGCTGTTGTTTTTATAGGAGACGCTATATTAAGATATGCTTGATATTCTTGTTTAAAATCATTATCTTTAAATCTAGTTCTTGCGTAAGCATCTGCTTGTTTTTTACCCTCTTGATTCCTAATTTTAGTATACTCATTTTGAAACTCTTGTATTCTAGCAGGCACAGGAAGTTTTTGTTCTCTAGCTTGACCTGTTTGAATACCAGGTCCAGCTTCATCTAAATTAATAACTGTTGATGTCTCTTCTTTTCTGGGACCAACAAATGTGACTTTATTAATATAATCCATTATGGCATCAACACCTTGTTGTATTTCTAAGTCTTCACCTTGAAGCTTTTGTATATCACCTTCCTCTACTTCGGTTTCTTGTCCTTCTTCTATTGCTTTTCTTCTTTGTTCTTCTTGTCTTTTTCTATTAGCTTCTGCTCTTTTGTCAGCAAGTTTTTGTCTTTGTTCAGCAGTAAGAGTGTTAGTTTTATTATCAAAATTTGTTTGTCTTCTTTCAGCATCTAGTACAGGTATGTTATCTACAACTAATTCTATAGGGGCATCATATGTATTTGAGTCATTAATTATTAGTATTTTGTCTGCGTCAGTTAAATGCTCAGCTTGATTCAAAGCGTCTCTCAGTGCAGGGTCAGCATTTTTTAATGCTTGTTCTAATGCAAGGTTGCCTCCTCCTGCTCCATCATCAGTTCCTCCAGTATCTGTGCTAGAATCATCCACTGTAACTCCGAAAGTCCTTGAAGGGTCTTGGGAAGTATCATTCTTGTTGTAGTACTCCTCAATAGACTCGTCTGGTGTAAGTACGTCAGAGCCAATTCTAGGTCCTTCTTCGACAGAATTTCTAACTTCATTTTCTCGTCTTGTATCATCATCCACCTCCAGTTTAGATGGGTCTATGTTAGCGTTATTTACGTCAACATCTTGAGTATTCTCATAATTTAGATTACCTTCTTCTTGTCTTTCTACAGTTTTGTTTTTATGGTCTTGTCTTTTTTTATTTGGTGTCCAAATTTTTTGTTTATCTTTTATTTCTTGTTCAGATAAATTTTTAGTATCAATCGTATCGGTAGTTACAATATCTTCATCTACATCAATATTTGGATTTGGGTCATTTGGTTTTGGTGATACAGGTCCACTTCTAAGTCCACCGATTGTCGCAGGTACGATAGGCATTACAAAACCAGCTGCAGCTGCGTTAATGTATTCTTCAATAGCAGCTTTGTCAGTTAAAGGTAAATATGCACCATACCTTTCTATAATACTTTGTAAAAATTCAACAGGTGCTTCTTTTAGACCTGTGATACCAACGTTTTTAGCTACATTAAGAAGAACATTTCTAGTTGGCTCTGCCATTTTTTCTAAAGATTTAAGACCAACTTTTAATCCTATATAGTTAGCCAGTGCATGAGCTGTACTCAATCCTGCTAATCTACCTGTACTTAATTCTTTTATTTTTTGTAATTGTTCTTCTGGATTATCTATATCTTTTATAGCCTCGTCTATTGCACGGCCTGTTACCTCGCCTGCACCAAACTTAGCTGACATTGTACCTAACGCTGCAGTTCTACCTACATTTGCATAAATATCTTTAATAGCTTGTTTACCAGCTTGCGTACTTAAAAATTTAGTTGTTTCTGTCCTAATAAGGTCATTACGTTCTTTTTCACCTAAATCTTTAGCTACATCTATAATACCTTTTTTAACTAAATTTTTACTAACAAGTCCAGTTAATGCACCACTCACTGTTCCTGCACCAGGAGCTAAAGCACTACCAACCATTGCACCTGCGGTTGCAGTTATAAAAGCCTCACCAATCATACCTACCCCTTGACCTGCAATAAAAGGTATATACTCAGTTAATACAGCTCCTACACCTTTATCTAAAGCTTTTGTAAATTCATCTGTTTCTTTGACACCTCTACGCCCAATAGCTGCTTCAGATTCTTCCATTCTTTCAAGTCCTGATTTTATCATTTCATCGGAGTCAACAGCTTTACCTGCAAGCACTTCTGCTCCACCTAAAATACCGCCGAATTGGTCTTTATATGTGCCTAAACCACGAAAGAAATCGCTACCTTCGCCTTCTTGTAAAACTTTAGGTTGATTGGGGTCTGTGGGTTGTTGAGGTCTATTTTTACGAATATCTTCTACACGTTTGCGTAATTCATCTGAATCACGAGGTATATTATCTGGTATGTTGTTTATCTGTATACCATCTTTTGTTAATACCGAATATGGCATCAGGTACTCCCTTTAAAAATCGACCATAATTGGTTGATTTTGACCTACATTTTGTTGAGGACGTATCATATTAAATCTTTTGTAAACATCATCTTCGGCTATTCTCATCGCTGCTTCTGCTTTTGCTAGTGCTGCAAGGTCATCATCACTAAGTCCACCTTTTTCCTCTGCTTTAGCTCTTAAGTTTGTAGCTATCATTTTATATGTTTGATACTCTTGGTCTTTTCCAAGTTCTGTTGCAACGATGTTTTGTTGTTTAACACTATAATATCCACCTGCTGTTTGTCCTGTAGATGCAATTTTAGCTATTTCTAACGCTTGTTCTAATTCTCTTTCTTTGGCTGCCATATCAAGAGCTTTCGTAGCTATTGCAACATCTTCTGTTCTTTGTTGTTTATCTATGTTTGCTAGTATTTCGTCTACTTCATCTGTTGTTTTTGCAAATGATTCTACTCCTGCTGTTGCACCTTTTGCTAGGTTTTCTATAAAGTCTGCAGATTGACCAGATGCCATACCTAGACCACCACGTATTAGAGCCATATTTAAAGCATCTTCTTTTCTTTTTTCTGCTCTTGCACGAGTATCTTTAGTTGTATCATCATCACCAATTAATTCTTGTATTAGTTTTTGCTGTTCTTTAGCTGTAGTAACAAGGTCTTTTTTACTATCTTTACTACTTATATTTGGTAGCGTAAATGGAGCAGTAGGTTTATCAGGTGGTGGTTTTAAATCACTATCACCATCACCACTAAATAATGAATATAGACCATAAATAGCTGCACCAGGAATACCAAATTTTTTAGCAAAAGGCATAATACGACCTAACATTCCAGGTTTATCTTTTACTTTATCTGTTGCAGAACTTATTGTACCTGCAATCCCTGTAGCACCTGCTGCATCTTTTGCTATATTTTTAGCTTTTTCTTCAGCCTGTCTTTTTATCAAATCAGTAGTAAACTGTCCACCAACTTTAAATCCTGGAACAATCCCACCT
>Ga0070752_1001516_pt1 | contig 16179 bp, 23 predicted proteins | sample VirMetDEL_Aug_30_FD_77440 | JGI IMG/M metagenome (GOLD analysis project Ga0070752, IMG submission 77440) | Aqueous microbial communities from the Delaware River and Bay under freshwater to marine salinity gradient to study organic matter... | ecosystem: Environmental > Aquatic > Marine > Coastal...
GTGCAACTGGTCCAACTGGTCCAACTGGTGGAACTGGAGCAAAAGGAGAACCTGGTGCAACTGGTCCAACTGGTCCAACTGGTCCAACTGGTGCAACTGGTGGAACTGGAGCAAAAGGACAAAAAGGTAATACTGGTGCAACTGGATCAACAGGTGCAACTGGTGCAACAGGTCCAACTGGTGCAACTGGTCCAACTGGTGGAACTGGAGCAAAAGGACAAAAAGGTAATACTGGTGCAACTGGATCAACAGGTGCAACTGGTGCAACTGGTGCAACTGGTGCAACTGGTCCAACTGGTCCCTCAGGTGGAACTGGAGCAAAAGGACAAAAAGGTGAGCCTGGAACATCTACTAGCACACCACAATTTACTAGTTTAGGTGTAGGTACTGGTGCTTCTGGAACAACTGGAGAAATTAGAGCAACTAATAATATTTCTGCTTATTATAGTTCAGATATTCGCCTTAAAGAAAATATTAAAACAATAGATAATGCATTACAAAAGATCAATAATTTAAAAGGTGTTGAGTTTGACTGGAAGGACGATTATATAAGTAAATCAGGAGGTGAAGATGGATATTTTATTAGGAAAAATGATATAGGATGCATAGCACAAGATTTGCAAAAAGTTTTACCACAAATAGTTGCTGAAAGATCAGATGGTTATTTGGCCATTAAATATGAAAAAATTGTAGCGTTATTAATTGAAGCAGTGAAAGAGTTAAATAATAAAATAAAATAAATGCTGAATAAATTTGTAATTAATATTACAAGAAATAAAAATAGAAAAAAAATATTTTTACAAAATAACAAAAATTTAAAAAATTTTAAATTTTTTAAAGGTGTAGATGGTTATAATAAAAATTTAAATCCTTTATTAAATAAATTACAACTTTTTATAGATAAAAATTATAAAGATTTTTTTCTGAATAGACCTTTGTTGAATACAGAAATAGGGTGTTTTTTATCACATTATAAATTATGGAAAATATGTGTAAAAATAAATAAACCTATTTTAATTTTAGAAGATGATGCAGTAGTTGATATTGGTTTATACAAAGAAAAAACTATTATCAAAGATTTACAAAAATGTGATATTTTATTTTTAGGATTTAGAGATTTAGCTATTGAAAACAATTTAAAAAATAAATCCTTAGAGTATAATTATAATTTATTAAAATTAGGCAAACACTGTGTAAATACACATGCCTATTGCATTAAGCCTGATAGTGCAAAAAAATTAATTCAATCTGTAAAACAAAATTACATAATTCCTGTGGACAATTTTATACATTGTACTAAAACTTTACGATTAGGATACAAAAAACAAATTATTAACCAAATACCTAGAAAAATTATGGAATCAAGTATAGAACCTAAAATAAATGTTTTAACTGTTGGTACAGATTTAACTAAGTGTAAAAAACTTTACAAAAGCTTAAAAAAATTCAATATACAATGTAAAAATTTAGGAGATAATATAGTTTGGAATGGTGGAGATATGACTTCTATAGGAGGAGGGCAAAAATTAAATTTGTTAAAAAAACATATTAAAAATTTAGATGATAACGATTTAATTTTATTCACTGACGCATATGATGTATTTTATAATGATAACTTAGAAACTATTTTAGAAAGATTTGAAAGTTTTAATTGCAAAATATTATTTGCAGCAGAAAAAAATTGTTGGCCTGACAATACTATTGCTAGTAAATTTCCAAATCAAAAAGAGCCCTATAAATATCTAAACAGTGGTTGTTTTATAGGCAAAGTATCTGAATTAAAAAAGCTTCTAAAAGATAATATACAAGATAATGCAGATGATCAATTATTTTTACAAAAGGTTTTTTTAAAAAATAAGCTAGATATAAAATTAGATTATGAACAATATATTTTTGTAACTAGTGATTCTGAAGTTGAATTAAAAAACAATCAGCTATATAATCCAATTACTAATTGTTGTGGATGTATATATCATGGAAATGGAGATTTACACGCCAAAAACCATTTTAAAATTTTATACAATAATTTATTTAAAAACAACAAATTATTTTGTTTAACAAATGAAATTAATGTTAATAAGATAGAAAATGATATGTTTGTGTTAGATTTTTTATCTAATAAAGAATGTAACAAGCTTATAAAATTGGCAGAAGATTATGGAGTTTGGGATAGTTTAGATTATGACAAGTTTCCTGCTAAAGAAATTAGACTTTATAAATTAGGATTATTATCAAAACTACAAGAAAAATTTGAAAAACAAATTACACCTATTCTAGAAAATTTATACAAGCCTGTAGAAATTTATGGTATTAGAGATGCATTTATAACAAAGTATTCAATAGGTTCTCAAACAAGTTTACCTTTGCATAATGATGCCAGTTTAGTTACTATTTCAATTAAATTAAATGATAATTATCAAGGAGGCGTTTTGGATTTCCCTAGACAAAATATAAATAATACTAAAATTGAGGTAGGAAAAGCATTAGTATTTCCTGGAATGTTAACACACGGTCATGAAAGTTTGGAATTGACTGAAGGTATAAAATATAGTCTTACTATATGGACAAAACGTTTTAATAACGATTGGATTTAAAAATGGCATTACCAACATCTGGAACTTTATCACATTCTGCAATACAAAATGAATTTGGCGGATCTAATCCTATTAGTATGACAGAATATTATGGAGCTGATCATTACAATGGATTACCTAGTAGTGGTACAATAACTGCTAACGACTTTTTTGGAAAAAGTAGACGCACAGCAAAAATAACCTGTGGTAGGAGCAGTGATTCAATATATAGATATGGTTACAGTATAACAGGAGGAAGTTCGTATTTTGAGCCAGAAACAGGTGAATCACAAGTTGCATTTGGAAGCATAACTAGAAATACATATATTCTTAGTTCTGTACAAACAATATCAGCAGTAGTAATGGAACCTTATGGTGGTAACGATTCACATTTAGTAATTGCACAACTAAGTGATATTAACGGTAATTGGAGCACTTGCTATTTTAAAAATTATCAAGGTACTGTTTACAGTGTTAACAGAGCGGCTGCAGATGGATTTATACAGTTAGCTAAAGCTAATTACACAGGTAATATCTACGCTTATGGATGGAAGTGGCAAACTCAAAGTGGCGTACAAGTTATTTGTGATTGGTTAAAAGATGGGTATGACAATAATAGACCTATTTATATATTGGTAACATAAAATGATAACATACAAAATAATGAAATTAGATTTTGTGCAAAATTTTGTACAAATAAAATATACAAAAGATCAAAAAGAAGATTATTATATGATGCAAGCTCTTCCTGTAAATTTTAATGAAGAAATAATTCATGAAATTGCAGAAAAAGGTATAGAAGAAGCTGTTGAGTATTGGAATTTACTAGAGGAAAAAACCAGTAATGCTATTACTTTAACTGTAGATGAAAAAAGTTTTAAGGATTTAGAAATTGCAGCAAAGCCAGTTTATAACGATTTAGTGGAAACAGTAGTTCCTATATACACAGAAGATGAAACAACCAGGTACAAAAATTGGGAAGTGCAAGATTTACCATTAGAAGAAAAGGCATTTAATATACGATATAAACGTGACTCTCTTCTGAAAGAGTGTGATAATGAGGCACTTACAGATAGAAATATTACTCAAGAACTATTAGATTATAGACAAAGTTTAAGGGATATAACTGATCAAGAAACCTTTCCAGATAGTGTTATATGGCCTATAAAGCCAATTAATTAAGATGAAAAAATTAAAATATTATGCTTTATGTAGTTATGGAATAGCTGCAACTAAAAGACATTTAAAAAGAATACCTAAAGAAAATCTTGTAATTGTAATTAACACATGGGATGAACCTTATTTACAAGAGGCAGTTGCATGGTGTAAAGAAAATCAAATAGAATATTATGTCACCCAAAGTGATGGAACTCCTGCTACTGGAAAAAATAGTGTATTTGATTTATTCTTACAATCTGACAATGATTATATGGTACTTGTTGATGGAGATGATTTCATAACTCCTCATGGTTTAGTAGTTTATAATATGATAGTTCAATCTGAAAATCCTCCAGATGCTGTGGCTCTATCATACCAATATGGCATTGTACCTAATCAAGGGTACACATGGTCTTTGAGTTATATGAACAGAGATAGAAGCGCATGGACTCATGCTGCAGATCCGTACGATCAAGAATGTATACATGGATTCGGTTATAGATGTTTTCAACGTTCTAAACAATGGTGGGACAGAGCTTTATCAGGTAATTTAGTAGAGCATTGGGACGACTTTACAAAACAACTTAGTGATAAGCATCAGGAATTAATGCAGTTTGAGTACAAATATATAAATCAATGGGAAACTCATTGTAGAATTGTTTTATATAGCCGCAATGCAGCACAATATAGATTTGACAAAGATTTAATGGTAGGTGAGGATACTCTACAATTTTTCCAGTTAAAAGATGCTATGGTAAAAACTGGATTAAATTTGCATTTTTTGCATGAAATATATCCTACTTATGTTTATGATCAAAGAATAGGTGGCACTGTACAATGGTATAATGAAACTAATGCTGGACACGGATGGTTAGAATGGATGACTGGTTGTGTAGAAAAATTTACAGTGTATGAAAATCAAGGAAAAATGCATGAGATACAGATTCCATGGGTAGACTTCTTGGATTTTCCTGTAGATTACAAACCTAATACATTAGGATTAGTTAATTTTCCTGCAAGAAAAATTAGGTATTAATGAATATTTTTATAATAGCTGCTCCTAGAACAGGAAGCACAAAATTTTTAGAAGCGATAAGTAAAGCTTATAATCTTAAACCCAATCATGAACCTTTCAATTATGATGTAAATCCTGATAGTGAAAGATTGTATAGATTTAAATATGCACCTGATAAAATAAAGAATAACGAAGTATATAAGTGCCTTACCTGGTTTAATCATTGGCCTACACAATTTAAAAGTGAGCTAGTTGTAGAAGAAGAAAAAAATATTCAAAAAAATGAATATTTATCTAAAAATTTTTTACAAGAACAAACTAACTTTTTTTTAAAATATGCAAAAAATTTTGATAGAATAATATTATTATTAAGAAAAAATATAGGAGATCAAATCAAAAGCAAAATAATAGCAGATTATACTTGGAATAATACACTAACTCCAAAAATCAGTGTCTTTCATAAAAAATATAAAGATATAGATGTAAAGTATGATCAGGTTTGTGTAACAAATACTAATTTGTTATTACATTCAATAGAAGTAGTAACAAATATATCTAATCGTCTAAATATACCCATATTGTACTATGAAGATTTGTATACTTCTAAAGAAAAATTTATAGAAACTTGTAATAATTTTAATTTACTATTATTAGAATCAGTATATGATGAGTTTATAAATCCTACATTGCGATATAGAAAATTTACTTGACTTTTTTCTAAAAATAAATATACTTATTAATAGTTTGCTTGTAGACCTGTAAGGGTAGTTTATTGGACGCCGGTTCGATTCCGGCCACCTCCACCATAACATTTCAACACATGGGGGTGTTTAGGTATTCGACAGTAAATGATAGTAACAGAGAGAGCAAATAGGGTGATGACCACCATCAACTTTATAATTGCAAACAACAGCGATTATTCTCCAGCTCAGGTTGCATTAGCAGCATAAGCTGAACGGGTTTAGGGAGTACCTGGGAACAGAAACTCCCTACCACAAAAAGGAAATATGTCTAAAAAAACAACAACAGTAAAAAATAAATTTAGTTTAAATGCTAACAGAAGAAAGCGTACAAGCCAAGGAAAAGGTCGTAATAGTAAACCTTTAAACAAGCACAAAAGGCGTAGCTGGAAACGTTATAGAGGCCAAGGTTAGTAAATCCAATTGATAAATACATAGTACATAACACAACACACAAAGGAGGCCAATATGTTAGTATATGATCGTCAAAGTTATTTTCAAGAATATGGATCCCATCCACTTGCAAGTTATTACATAAGTGAATATAGAACAGCTAGTGAAGCAGAATATCATTTGTGTAGTTTTATAGATTCACATAAAGCAGATCAAACAATTGTTAAATGGTTTCAACATTTTTGGAGCTATGTTACTAATGTTGCAAACAGTGTGATCTACGACGAAAAAAAAGAAATGGAAACCTATCTTTCTCAAGCACAAGATCTCACTGATTTAGAGCAAAGACAACGTAACTGGGATTCCCAAAAAAACAGAAATATATCTTTTTTAAACCATAAATTACAATATTCTTAATATGCCAATATATGAATATCAATGTGATAGTTGCAGTACAATAGTCGAACAGTTTGCTAAAAGTTTTAGTGACAGTTTGACAGATTGTACTGTTTGCAAAAAAGGCAAGCTAAATAGGGTTGTAAGCCGTAATAGCTTTGTTCTTAAAGGAGGAGGTTGGTACAAAGATTTGTACCAAAAACCTCAAGTAAAAGAGAAGAAAAATGCCTAATCCAAATCCTAAACAGTTTGCTTTGCTTTTTTCTTTAACACTAATGATGACATTTTTGATAATAGTGTCAAATGTCATTTAACACACATATACACAGGAAAAACAAATGTTTACCACAGATACAATCAAAGACTTTCAAAAAACCTTTATGGGAGCCGCTATGACTTCACCATTTGAATTGCGTTTTAAAATTTTAGAAATGGCAAAACAGTATCTAGATGATGCATACAAGATGCAACATGAAATGGCTGTAAAAAACATGGAGTTTATGCAAGAACAAAATAAACTCACAGTAGATACATGGAAAAAAATTATGCCGGAAAAATACACTATGGAAGACGTTTTGCAAAAAGCACAAGAGCTTTATGGTTTTGTAGAAAGCAAAGACGGAAAAACAAAGTCTACTAAATAATTTTAGAAAACATAAACTAGGTAGTAATAGAAATATTACTACCTTTTTCTATCTTTTCAGGAAATTAAATGAAGACATTAATATCTATTATCATATTAACTATTGTACATACTAGTAGTGTAAGTAATGATTTACATGTACATAATGTTTTTAATAAAATTAAAGAAAAAGTAATCGTTTATTACATCCCTCCCGAACCTGATCCAGTCCAATTAGAATGCATGGCACTTAACATATATTTTGAAAGTGCTTTAGAACCTCGTGAAGGAAAAATTGCAATCGGTCAAGTTGTACTTAACAGAGTAGAACATTCAGACTATCCTAATACAGTATGTGAAGTTGTAAAACAAGGAATCCACTATAACAATGGTTTACCAGTCAAAAACAAATGTCAGTTTAGTTGGTATTGTGATGGATTGGAAGATGAACCCTGGAAAGGCCATCGTTGGTATGAAAGTTATGATATAGCACATAAGTTGTTATCAGGATATCCTTTTTATGATTTTGCTGAAGGTAGCTTATTTTATCATGCTAGATATGTAAAACCTTGGTGGGCAAAACACTATGAACGTGTTGCAACAATAGGTCAACATATATTTTATCGCATGTAATAAAAACTATATTTAAATAAATATATGTATAATCCTTCGGGAATCAAGGAGTATTACATTGTACATTTACAAAGCTAGGTTTATTAAAGCCACAGCTGACGGTATAGATGTATATTTAGATTTAGGCTTTTACATTTATATAAAACAGCGAGTTAAATTGTATGGAATAAAAATTAATCCAGAAAAACAAAAAGAAGCAGTTGACTATATAACTGATACTTTACATACATATGAATTTGAGGTAGAAACTGTAAGTAGTAAAAGAGGAAAAGTTGGTAGGTGTTTAGGTTCGATTTTTATACAAAAAACAGATAAAAAAACAAATATTGCGGAACAATTAATCGAACAAGGTTATGCCGAAAAATTTAACACTTCTGAATAAATAATATAAAGTGTTAGGAGAGACAAATGTCAACAGAAGCATACGCTTATAAAAGTGATTTTAACAATGCTAGAGATTTTAGATATAGAGTGATATTCACAAATACTCAAGCAGCAGGCGGGGTTGCAGCCCAAGGAAATTATGTGCCGCATAGTGCAGAAAGCTTAGATGCTGCAGGCACAGTAACTGTAAATACCAATGATATCAGCTTGGCTATAGAAAGAGGTAACATGCGGTTTGCATCTATCATTGCTGCATTAAGTGAAAATGAAAACCCAGTAGCAGTACAAGCATTTGGCGATACTGTAGATGCAACTGGAAAACTAAATAATACTACATCTTTTACAATAAGTGTAGAATACAGCAGAGAGCCATCAGGATATCCTAATGGTACTTTAGTGACTGGTAGTACATTTATTGAAGAGGCAATAGAAGCAAGTTTAGCAAAAGTTAATACAGGATTAAGACACAAATTTATTTCAGGTCAAGATCCTTCTACAATAAGAGAAGAAGTAACCGCAAATCCCATGGTTACGCCAGCTGATTATGCTATAGTTGTAGATTCGCCTGCTGGCTCCTTTTGATTAATGATTTTTACATTTTTAGTATTTTTTACTGCTCTTACAATCAGTTTCATAGCAGCATGGTATTCGATTGCAGGGTTGATTGCAATTTTTGCTAGTGCTGCTATTCCTGTCGCTATTATGGGCTCTGCACTTGAAGTTGCTAAACTTGTAAGTGCAAGTTGGCTTTACCGTTATTGGTTTTACGTTCCTAAATTAATCAAATATTATCTTACAAGTGCTGTCATAGTATTGATGTTCATTACGTCAATGGGTATATTTGGTTTTTTGTCAAAAGCTCATGTTGAACAGACCAGTGCTAATATAGAAAATCTAGCACAAGTAGAAAGAATAGAAAATGATATTGCTAGATATGAAAGTATAATTAATAGATCTGAAGAAAAAATTACATCATTAGAATCAAAAGGAACTGGTATACAAGCCAGTGTACAAACGCAAATAAATATTGAACAGGAACGTATTGATAACGCTTATGCTAGAATACAACCACTTGTTGATGAGCAAAATGAAATAATCAAAAATTCCACAAAATTATATCAACAAGAATTAAACAAAATAGATGAAATTTTGTCTACACTCAATAGCTATATTGATAATAATGAAATAGCTAAAGCACAAGGTATTGTTGGTACAAAGGCTGATGGTAAATATGGACCTGCTACTGCTGCTGCATTCCAAAATTTCCAAGATATTAAAAATGCAGAACGAAACAGTTGGTTAGAAAAGATACAAAATAGTTCAAACAGTCCAGACACAGTTGCAGCAAGACAGGAAATAACAAGACTTAGAACACAAGCCGATAAACAAATATCTGAATCTAATAACCTGATACAACAATATCAACAACAATTACAAAGTTCAGATCAAGTTAATGTGGGAACTTTGATAGATGAAGAACTTAAAAAAATTACTGATAGCAACAGTCAAATAGATATTTTGACTGAGCAAAAGTATCAAATAGAATCAGACTACAGAAAATTAGAAGCTGAAGTTGGTCCTATTAAATATATTGCAGAATTTGTTTATGGAGAACAAGCAGATAAAAATTTATTAGAAAAAGCAGTAAAATGGGTAATTATATTAATTATTTTTGTTTTTGATCCATTGGCAGTTTTATTGCTAATTGCAGCTAATATGACATTAATTAACCGAGATAAATGGATACCTAATGAAGAAATAAATATTTTTGGAAAAAAAGAAACTATAAATAATACTATAACTTCAGAAGAAATAGATATTAAACAAGAAGTTATACAAGAACTTACAGTACAAGAAAAAGAAATAATAAAACAAAATAAAGAAAACCCTCAAAAAATAATTGATGAAGTTATAAAACCAAATCAAAAACCCACAAAAGTATTTTTAAATAAACCAGCACATGAGTAATGAGTCTATAACAATAACCTATCCTAGTTTGTTTGTTCCGTCTAGAGAAATGAGTTTTTTCTTAGCCAGTGAAGATCCTGAATGGATAGCTGAAGTAGTAAGCACAATAGAAGATAGTGCAATACTAAAAGATTTTATATTTTATTTACAAGAAGATTGGCATAATATTGATACAATCAGTTGGAATATGTCAACAGCAGAGCAAGTACAACATATAATTGTAGATTTTAACAATATTACTTTAGAAAAAATAGCGTTTATAACTAATTTTGCTAAAACAAAAAAAACTTTTGTTTTTAGCGAAAATCCAGATAAAAATTTAGAATCATTATGTTTTTATAAATCCCAAGCAGTATACATTAATACCTTAGATGAATTAGGAGAATATTTTTTTTAAATATGAAAGAATTTAAACCAAAACCAAAACAAGTACGACTTATTTTAGATGACGGAACACAACAAGGAGTGGTAAGTTATTTTGAAGCATCAGTAATTGCTAAAGAGCGGCAATTAGATTTAGTATGTGTTACAGATAAAGCAGATCCACCAGTCTACAAAATTTGTGATAAAGGCAAATGGTTTTATGAGCAGAGTCGCAAAGACAAAAAAAACAAACAAAAACAACGTCAAAGTATAATAGAAACAAAAGAAATGCAGTTCAAGTTAATGACTCAACAACATGATCTAGAAGTTAAAGCAAATAAAATAAAGAATTTCATAAATATAAACAAGAAAGTTAAACTTGTTGTGAAGTTATTTAGCAGGCAAATTCAGCAAGCTGATAAGGGAGTTGTATTACTTGACAAAGTCAAAGAAATGATTCCTGATACTGAATGGGAACAGAAACCCACAGTAAATCATAACAAGATTATTGCAATACTAACGAATGGCAAACGCAACTAGATTTATTGTTTATGTAAAATATAATGAAACAGACAAGGCAATTAGAAGATTTAAAAAAATGACTTTAGAGAGCGGAATAATAAAAGAATATTATAATCGTAAAGCTTATCAAAAACCCAGTGATAAAAAAAGAATAGAAAAACAAAAATCTATTGCTAGACGTGAACGTGAAATTAACAAACAACTCAAAAAATATATAAAATATTATTGACAAAAAATTAAATTTGTTGTATAAATAATTATGTGAGCATGCCAATTGTGGGTGCTTGCATTTTATATGTCTTGCTTAATAAGGAGAATAACATGACACGACATCTTACAACCTCATCTTTAAATGACGCTATTTCATCATTGATTCCATTCACAGTAGGAATGAACAGTATTTTCAGAGATTTGGAAACTTTCCACTCTAATTATCCTACACGTGATGTAGGCTATCCTCCATACAATATTGAGGAAGTCGATGAAAACAATTGGACAATCAGCTTGGCTATTGCTGGCTTTGCTGAAGAAGAAATCAACGTTTCTCAAAAGGAAAGAGTGTTGACAATTAGCGGCAAAAAAGAAACAGTAGATGCTTCAGAAAAGAAGAACTACTTGCACAGAGGAATTGCAACAAGAGGGTTTGAAAGAACTTTCAGATTAGGACCACATGTACAGGTAAAAAATGCTGTACTAAAGAATGGTTTGTTGACTGTAGACTTAGAACAAATTATTCCAGAAGAAGAACGTCCTAAGCAAATTCCTGTCGTAACAGGTTAATTCCAAACTGGGAGGATTACTATCCTCCCAGTTCTGTTAAATACTATATAAGGAGAAAAAATGAAAAAAATATTTTTAACTGCATTGGTATTTGCAGCTTCTTGTTCTGAATGGCCTAGGACAGAGTTAGAAAAAGAAGTTACCATCAAAGACAACTATACTCTTATTGATACTGCTACAGTTACTACAACTACAGATTTAGATCATGTCACTAATAATGAAACTATTAACACTGTATATATAACTGATACAAGGCTACAAGACAATACTACCAACACACAACCTATATTGACTCAATCGGTTTATGAATTATCATTAAAAGGCGGCACCACAGGAACTGTAACATCTGCAAATTGGACAGCAGATAACCTAACTGCATTGGAATTTCATGTACATGGAGATGTAGATAGTGTTGCTATGAATCAAACAGGAATTACACCTGCCAATTCTAATTACGTTGTTACTGATAATGGATTCTTTAGTTTTAACTTAAATAGATCTCAAATGACTTACACTGGTGCTATAGTGAATCCAGATAATGTTTCAGATGTCCAACTATTTTATCAAACAAAATTGTATACATACTTAAAAAACAATACTAATGTAATAGAATTAGAGCCAGTTACATATATACTAACCGTAGATTAAATAAATATAATATAAGGAGTTGGTTTTTATGGAAGTATCTACAAAAACACAATTAAAATTACCTAGTAAATATGAAGTTGTTGTAGAAAAAACTTCTAGTAATGATTTGTCTCAATTTTCTGAAATACTAAAAGACATTTTTAATCATGATGTTGAACATACTGTGCAATTAATGTCTGATTTGTTACAAAATGGAAAAATTACAGCAGGCAAATATAACTATGAAATTGCTGAGCAAAAGGCATTAGAAGCTTACTCTATCGCTAAACTTAAAAAAATCGATTTAAACATTGACATAAAATCTTTATGAAATATTATGACATTTTTGTTGTCGGTGCTGGCCCTGTTGGTCTTTTCACAGTATTTGAAGCAGGTCTACTGGGATTAACCTGTGGTATTGTGGATGCATTGGATAGACCAGGTGGACAATGTACTGAATTATATCCAGAAAAGCCAATTTACGATATACCTGGAGTTCCTTACCAAACTGCACAGCAACATGTTGATGCTTTACTAGAACAAATTAAACCTTTTAACTATGATTTATATTTAAATAACGAAATACTCACAGTTAACAAAGAAAAAGAAAACCTATTTATAATAGAATTAAAATCTGGTCAATTTATTAGTGCTGGTAGTATCTTCATGGCAAGTGGAGGAGGAAAATTTGTTCCTAAAAAGCCTAATTTAGAAAATTTAGATGTTTACGAAAATTCAGGACTTGTAAATTATACATTAAAAAATATAGATAGTCTTAAAGACAAGGAAGTTGTTATCTTTGGAGCAGGAGATTCTGCATTAGACTGGTGTTTGTTACTTAATGAAAGACAAATTCCTAAAAAATTAACGCTAGTACATAGAACAGGTAAATTTAGAGCTGCTCCGCACAGTGTTGATGCACTAATGGATAAAGTATCAAAAAATGAAATAAGTTTGTATTTAAATAGTAATGCAATTAGCATTAATGATAAAGGCGTATTAATTAATCAAAAAGAATCAGAATATTTTTTAAACGCAGATAAAATTTACATGTTTTTTGGTTTAATTATGTCAAAAGCTAACATAGAGAGTTTTGAAGCATTATGGGGTATCAATGGACTTATTAATGTAAACACAGAAAATTTCCAAACCTATATACCCGGTGTATATGCTGTAGGAGATTGTAATACCTATCCAGGTAAATTAAAATTGATTTTAAGTGGATTTCACGAAACCACACTTGCAGTTCAATCTGCGTACAAACGTATAAAAGGTGAAACTCCTGAATTTCAGTACACAACAACAAGTACAAATTTGATAGAAATGTTAAAAAGGTAAAAATGAAAATAACAATTACAGACAAAAATGGCAACACAAATGACTATGAATTTCGTAATAAGCAAAAACTCACAAGTTTGATGATTCAAAATAATCTTGATGAAGGATTTGGTATATGTGGTGGATTTTTAGATTGCGGAACCTGTCATATCGTAGTAGAATCAGGAGGTAGTTCAGAAAAGCAAGCTGATGAACAGGACACTATCGATGCTTTTGTTTTTGAATCTTATGATAATAGTAGATTGGGATGTCAAATTAAATTAGATGAATCATGGGATGGGGCTAAGGTCAAAGTTATTAACAGTGATTGAAAGGAATATATTTGTCTAAAATCAGTAAAAAAGATTTACATGAAGCACAGTTTTGTGTGAGAGATAGAGATCATTTTTACCAGCTTGTTGCAATGAGTAATAGGCTTTTTGGACACGGAAATTGGAGAACACAACGTCATACTTTATATAAGTTAGAGCTAGGCTATCAAAATTTAGATAGAAAATGGTTTGTACCAGATCCTACTGCAATTCCTATGTTAAAACTTTTATGAAACATATAATGATTGATTTAGAAACACTAGGCACAACTCCTAGTAGTTCTTGGTTAACATTTGCTGCAATCAGATTTGATCCTTTTAAAGATAATAGTTTAAGTATAAAAGATGGTAATATACATAATTTGGATTGTTTTTATAAAAGGATTGATTTATCTACATGTGAAGAATTAGATCTAACCATAGATGAAAGCACTATAGAATGGTGGGCTAAACAAGAACAATCAGTTTTAGAAGAAGCATTCACAGATACTGATAGAAATGATATTAAAAAAGTTGCAAAAGAATTTTATAAATGGAGTAAAGGTGCTGTTTATTACTGGTCTAATGGTTCTTACTTTGATTTTCCTATCATGGAAACTGTTTACGGAAAAATTAAACAATCTACTCCTTGGAAGTATTGGCAAGTAATGGATTATAGAACTATATATAAATGTGCTAATACAGAAATACCTAACGAATACAAGCACCATGCTTTATATGATTGTGTAAATCAAATAGTAGCATTACAAAGAGCAGTAAAACAATTAGGTATTACTGAATTTAGATGATATTTGATATATTAGAAGTTAATGAAATTGAAGCACATCCATATTATTGGTTAGTTATACTTAGACCTAGTGATGAATGGAAAGAGAAAAGTTTAACTAATAATGGATTTCCCAGATGGTGTAGTGCAATGAATACCTTGTTAGAATCAGAATTGGGACCTAATGGTAAAGACTGGTCAAGTAGAAAGTATGCTTTTGTACAAAAGCTTTTCCTTAGATTTAAAAAACAGAGTAATTTAAGTTTATTTTTAATGAAATATAAATGAGTATAGAAAACATAGTCAATCAAAAATACAATGCTGGATTTGTTACTGATGTTGAATCTGAGGTATTCAGTAAAGGATTGTCTGAAAATACAATTCGTGCTATAAGCGAAAAAAATTCTGAACCTAGTTGGTTATTAGAGTATCGTTTAAAGGCATATAAGCGATTGCTTACTTTAAAACAACCTAAATGGGCCAGTTTTAATTTATCAAGTATTGATCTTCAAGACATTCACTACTACAGTCAACCTAAAAATCGTCCTAAAAGTTTAGAAGAAGTTGACCCAGCAATTTTAGCTGATTTTGAAAAATTAGGTATACCACTAAAAGAACAGGCTGCATTAGCAGGTGTTGCTGTTGATGCTGTATTTGATAGTGTTAGTTTAGGTACTACATACAAAGAAAAACTTGCTGAGCAAGGAATTATATTTGGTAGTTTTAATGAAGGTGTACAGAAGTGTCCAGATATTATTAAAAAGTATTTGGGTACAGTTGTACCATATACTGATAATTTTTGGGCTTGCTTAAATGCTGCAGTGTTCAGTGATGGTAGTTTTGTTTATATTCCTAAAGGAGTTAGATGTCCATTAGAGTTAAGCACTTATTTCCGTATAAACGAACGTGAAACAGGACAGTTTGAAAGGACATTAATTATTGCAGACGACAACAGTTATGTGAGTTACTTAGAAGGTTGTACGGCTCCAATGAGAGATGAAAATCAACTACATGCTGCAATAGTAGAGCTAGTAGCTATGGAAAATTCTGAAATTAAATATAGTACAATACAAAATTGGTACCCAGGAGATGAAAACGGAAAAGGTGGTATTTATAATTTTGTAACCAAACGTGGTTTGTGTAAAGGTAACAAAAGCAAAATTAGTTGGACACAAGTAGAGACTGGTAGTGCGATAACCTGGAAATATCCTAGTTGTATTTTACGTGGAGATAACAGTATAGGAGAATTTTACAGTGTTGCACTCACAAATAATCATCAAGTTGCAGACACTGGAACCAAGATGATCCATTTAGGTAAAAATACCAGAAGCAGGATAATCAGTAAAGGAATATCAGCAGGATCAAGTAGTAATGCTTATAGAGGTTTAGTAAGGGTAGCTGATGAAGCAAAAAGTGCCAGAAATTTTACTCAGTGTGACAGTTTGTTACTAGGAAATAAATGTAGTGCTGTAACAATTCCTTATATTGAAAATAGTGGAAAAGATGCTATAATAGAACATGAGGCAACCACTAGTAAGTTGAACGAAGATCAACTATACTATCTTAATACTAGAGGTTTAAGTCCAGAAAA
>Ga0070752_1001532_pt1 | contig 16051 bp, 10 predicted proteins | sample VirMetDEL_Aug_30_FD_77440 | JGI IMG/M metagenome (GOLD analysis project Ga0070752, IMG submission 77440) | Aqueous microbial communities from the Delaware River and Bay under freshwater to marine salinity gradient to study organic matter... | ecosystem: Environmental > Aquatic > Marine > Coastal...
ACTTCTACACCACCGACAAGAACAAGCGCACCACCCCCGACAAGATCGAAATCAAGAAATTCGATCCGGTCGTACGCAAGCACGTGATGTACAAGGAAGCCAAGATCAAGTAATTGATCGGCTACCTGTCGAAGAAGCCCGCCTTTATGGCGGGCTTTTTTGTTGCCTGCGTTTCTGCTGTTCTCGCGTGTGGGGGGCGGCGCGACCATTGGTCGCGGTTGTTTCATGGGCAACTCGACCTTCTGTTACTTACGTCACAAAAGCCCCCGGTTTAGACTGCGGCGTTGCCGTGGACCTGACTCATCCATCAGCTTTTTGGTGGATTTGGGCACATGCAGTTCGGGCACTCTCCGTTCGTCATTTGCCCAGAGGCTTGCATGACTGCTTCAGCTCATTGTGTGGAAGTTCTGATCGCCGAGGCTGACCCCTGGACCTCCAACCTGTTGCAGCAGCTGGTGCTCGATGTGCGCGGCGATGCTCGCGTGTTGCAGGTCAGCGATGGCCAGGCGGCACTGGCGCGCTGCAAGCGCCGCCTACCTGATCTGGTGATTGCCGATGGCGAGTTGCCTGGGCTCGATGGTCTGGAGCTGCTGCGTCAGCTGCGCCGTCACCCGCGTACGCCGGCACTGCCGTTCGTGCTCATCAGTGGTCGCCTGGATGCCAGCAGTGTGCGCGCTGCGCGACCACTGGCGCCGAGTGCTTACCTGGCCAAACCCTTCAATGCCGAAAGCCTGCGTCAGCGCTTGCAGGCCCTGTTGCCTTCGCCTGCGTCAGCGATGGTGGTGCGCCAGCCGCTGCTGGTGAACGAGCTGCGCGACTTTCTCGATACCTTGCGTGAAGAAGGGCAGGGCGCGCCGCTGCTCAGCGATGTGCGCAATGCGGTCAGTCAGGGGCTGCAGTCCGGCGAACAGGACCTGGGCGAGCTGGAGGCGGTGTTCGGTAGCGACCCGCAGATCACCGCGTTGCTGATCGCTGCGGCCAGTAGCGCTGCGCAGCATCAGGGCGCGCCCTGCCATACCCTGACTCAGGCGCTGCATCGCCTGGGTGTGGCGCGCACGCTGAACCTGGTGCTGGGCCTGGCGGTGCAGCGCAACGCACAGCTGCGTGATCCGCGCCTGGCCGAGCTGGCCAGCCACGCCTGGCAACAGGCGCGGCGCAGTGCCGATCTGGCGCGCTGGCTGGCGTTGGAGCTGAAGCTGGATGCCGAGCTGTGTTACACCGCCGGCCTGCTGCACAACCTGGGGGAGCTGGCGCTGCTGCGCAGCCTGCAGGATTGGCTGGAAGCCGGCGGTGAGCTGAGCAACGAGCAGATCGAGCAGACCATGCAGCGCAGGGCGGCGAGCTTCGGTTCGGCCTTGCGCATTCGCTGGCGTCTGCCATTCGGTCTGCGCGAGCTGATCGCAGCGTTCTACGGCCTGGGCAGCGGTGTTTTCTCACGCGAGGCACTGGTGCTCAACCTCAGCGGTCTGCTGCTGGCGCTGCCGGCCCGCGAATCGCCGGCGAGCCTGGTCGAGGCACGCTGCGTACGCATGCTGCGTCTGCATCCTGCGCTGCTCGAACGTCTGCCAGCGGAGCTCTATCAGGCTTCCTGAGTACCGTGGCGACGGGCGTCGTCGGCCAACTGCCGCAAGGGTTGCGGACGGCCGACGAAGTAGCCCTGGGCGTAGTCGATACCGAGGCGGCGCAGGCAGTCCAGGCTGGCCTGGGTCTCGACGAATTCGGCAACGGTGAGCAGTCCCAGTTGCCCGGCGATCTGGCGCATCGAGCCGACCATGGCCTGGTTGATCGGGTCGTGCTCGATGCCGCTGATGAAACTGCCGTCGATCTTGAGAATGTCCAGCGGCAGGTGGCGCAGGTAGGCGTAGGACGCGAAGCCGCTGCCGAAGTCATCCAGTGCGACCTTCAGCCCCTTGCTGCGCAGCGTCTCGATCCACTGGGCGGAGACGCCCAGCTCGCCCAGGGCGACCATTTCGGTCACTTCGATACACAGCTTGCCGGGCGGCAGGCCGTAGCGCTGCAGTTCGTCCTGCAGCAGGCGATGGAAGTTGCAGTCGAGCAGCGAGCTGGCGCTGAGGTTGACGTTGACCTGGGCCAGCTGCGCCAGGTGCCGCGGGTTGGCGGCCAGCCAGGCGCACAGGTGCTGGATCACCCAGCGGTCGATGGCGCCGAGAAAGTCGTAGCGCGCCGCCGCATCGAGAAACTGCGCCGGGCTGATCCACTCGCCGCTCTGCGGGTCGCGATAACGCAGCAGTACTTCGTAATGCAGGCCGCTGCTGGTGCTTTGCAGTGCCTGGACCGGCTGGAAGAACAGCTCGAAATGACCGCGCTCGGTGGCTTCGCGCAGGCGGGTGATCCATTGCAGTTGGCGCTGATGTTCGAGCAGCGCACCGTCGGCCGGATTGAACTGCTGCACGCGGTTGCGGCCCTGATGCTTGGCCAGCTGGCTGGCGCTGCTGGCCCAGTTCAGCGCGGTTTCCCAGTCGCTGACGCCGGAGCTGAGCGCCAGCATGCCGATACTGGCGTGCAGGCGAAACGGCCGTCCCTGCCAGGTGAAGACGAACTGCTCGACGGCGCGGCGCAGTTGCTCGGCCTGGCCCAGCGCGGCTTCGTCATCGACTTCACGCAGGAGAATGGCGAACTCATCGCCGCCGACCCGAGCCAGCTCGGCATGACGGGCAAGCTGATGCAGCAGTTGGCTGGCCAGCTGCTTCAGCAACTGGTCGCCTGCTGAGTGGCCGAACAGGTCGTTGACCTGCTTGAAGCGATCCAGCCCCAGCAGCAGCAAGTGGCTGAAGCGCCGTTTGGCCGTGCCGTTGAGGGTTTCCGAAAGCAGTCTTTCCAGCTCGCGACGGTTCAGCAGGCCGGTCAGGGCGTCGTGGGCGGCCAGCTGTTGCAGGCGTTCTTCCAGCGCGCGGCGCTCGCTGAGGTCGACCACGATGCCTTCGATGAACTCCTGATGCGGGCGCAGGTGCAGTGACAGGTAAACCCAGCGGGGCCGCTGTTCGAGGTCGTACAGCTGGCACTCGCAGCTGACCGCGCCGGTCTGCACGTCGAGCTGCAACAGCAGCCAGCGCCATTGGGTTTCCCCCACCAGGCTTTGCAGGGACAGTTTGCTGAGGTCGTCCGGCAGGGTCTCGCTACCGAGCAGGCGCGCCAGGCTCGGGTTGGCCTCACTCAGGCGGCCGTCGCGATGGCAGCGGAAGATGCCTTCGCCGCTGTGACGGAACAGCGCCTGGTACTGCTCCAGATTGTCGATGGCCTGTTCCTGGCTGCTCAGCAGCACACGGCGCACCCGCTCCAGCTGTTTGTCGAGCAGGGCGCCGAACAGCAGCATGCTCATGGCCGGCAAGTAGGCATACAGCGCATAGAATCCGCCGGGCAGCGGGATCAGCCCGGCGCGGCTCAGCGGCACCAGCAGCATCAGCACCAGCGCGGCGCTCCAGCACAGCAGGTAGCCAGGTGCATAAGGGCGCCGCTGATAGACGCCGAGGATCATCAGCAGCAGCTGATACAGCCCGGTGGCCAGCGTCAGCAGATTGAGGATCTGATAGGCCTGAGGGTGATCGACGAAGACGCCGCCAAGGCTGACCAGCAAGGTGGCCGCGAACAAGGCGTCGCGCAGCCAGCGCAGGCGCCCCAGGCGCAGGCCCAGGGCGCTGGCGATGAACAACGAGCTGAAGATCATCATCCCGGCGGTGGGCAGATTGATCAGCAACTTGGGCAGCAGCGGCCACTGCGGCCAGAGCAGCCCGGCCAGGTTGTACAGGCTGGCGTTGTAGAGCGCCACGCACAATGAGGTGAGGCTGAAGTAGGCCAGCTGCGCTTCGCGCAGGGTGCTGTACTTGACCAGATAGAACAGCGCCAGGGCCAGCAGCGCACCAATCAGCAGGCCGCTCTGCAGCCAGCTGTGGGCGATCAGTTGCTGGCCCTGCGCGGCACCGACCACCTGCAGCGGCAGGTTGATCGCCGAATGGCTCTGCACACGCAGCAGCAGGCTGTGCGGGCCTTGGCCCAGGCGCGGCAGGTTGAGGAGAAACTGCGGGTAGGGCTCGCCGCGCTCGGCGAATGGACGAGTGGCCCCGCTGTACAGGGGGGCGAGCGGGGTGTCGCCGTCGAACAGCCAGATTTCCAGGTCGTCGAGGAAGGTCTGGCCGATGATCAGTTGCAGGCGTTCGGCCGGAGGCGTTTGCAACTGCACGGCCAGCCACCAGGCGCTGCGCGTGTAGCCGATGCGTGCGGTGCCCTGCACCTCATGGCCTTGCTCGCGGATGCGTTGCAGCACCTCGCTGGCCGTCAGTTGGCCGCTGGGGTCTTCCAGCACCAGGCTGCGCTCGATGCTCACTGGCTCGGCCAGGTCGGCTGCACCGAGCTTTAGCAGAGGCAGCGCGCCAGCTGCCCAGGCCGGTAGGGCGCAGGCCAGGCACAGCAGAAATAGCAGTGAGCGAAACGGGTGGAGCATCCAGAGCGCCTCATGGCTACTACGAGGGCGCCGAAGTCCGGTGGACGCGTCCCCTTTTGGGGAGCGCTCGGGCGCTTGAGGATTCTAGCCGACTGCTGGCGGGATGATTGCGTTGCGAGTCTCATCTGCCAGGATGGCGCGACGAATGACTGCTTGGCCGAGACGGCGGCGCACCGCTGCGCCGCGCTCGGGCAATGCTCAGGCGGTCTGCGTGCGCCCCTCTCTGGATTTTTGCTGGCGCGTCCAGCGATTGGCGCGGGCGAAGGTGCCGAAGTCGTTGAAGCGCACCCCCATCTCGCGCATCACCCGGTGGGCGAAGGGCACCGTCAGTTGGCGAATGTAGAAGGGCTCCTTGACCACGAAATGGTGGATCGCGTGGCTGCTGCCGAAGTTGAAGCAGAAGGCTTGCAGCGGCCACAGCCACCAGGGATTGAGCACCTGGGTCTGCTGGATCACGTTGCCCGGCTCGACGTCTCCGTAGTAGTGCATGTTGGAGCTGACGAAGTGCAGGCAGAAGGTGCGCAGCACGTTGGGACCTACCAGCACCACCACGGCAACGTTCACCACGGCCATCACCTTCAGGGTGCCGGCCGACCAGGCGATGGGGGCGCCGAGCGCGGCACTGGCCCAGTCCAGCAGATGGAAGCCGAGAAACAGGTACCAGGTCGCCCAGTTGAGCAGGCCCAGCGGCGCGTAGACCTTTAGCGTGCGGGTGAGGATCAGCCTGCGGTGTTGCGGGGTCTTTGCGCGCAGCCAGCGGATAAACGAGCTCATCATGTTGTCACCGACCATCAGCAGGCGCGCGATGCCCCAGGGTTCACCGTTGGTGATGGCGCGCTCCTCCGTGTCCGCTTCGCTGCCGGACACCTTGTGGTGGTTCAGGTGCAGATGACGGCGTACCCAGGGGTTGATGGTGCTGGGCCGCGCCAGCCAGACCAGCGCCATCATCAGGTTGTGCGGCAGCGCTCGCTTGCGGAAATACATCGAGTGGATCAGGTCGTGCTCCAGCTCATGAGTCAGCGAGGCGAAGAACGCATTGAGCAGCAGGCACGCCCACCAGGGTAGGTAATCGCCGATATACAGCGCCGCCGAAGCGAACATGCCGAGCAGGGCGAAGGCCAGAATACCGGCACCCAACGCGTCCTGATGCTGCAGGATCGGATAGCGCTGACGCAGGGTGTTGCCATGGGCCAGCACCTGTTCACGGATATAAGCGGCGCGTTGCTGGTCATTAAGGCTTGCGGGAGAGGGCGACATGCCGACATCCTCTTGTTATCGGGTTGTGACTTCACTGTGCCGTGACGGTCGTCAGAGCGCCCGACCGTGCACGCCAACCTGCCTACCGGATACGCCAATCTGCATGACCGCCGAACCCTCAACCCTGACCAGCTGGACCCGCGCCCTGCGCAAGCAGCTCGATGCGCTTGGCCTGGACAGCGCAGAGCTGTGTCGCCAGGCGGGGCTCGATCCGGCAGTGCTCGACGACCCCAATGCGCGCTGCCCGCTGTCGTTGACCACACGCCTGTGGCAGTTGGCAGTGGCCGCCAGTGGTGACCCCGCGCTGGGGTTGAAGACCTCGCAGTTCGTCAGCCCGACCACCTTCCATGCCCTGGGCTATGCGCTGGTTGCCAGCAGTAGCCTGCGCGAGATGTTCGAGCGCATCGTGCGCTATCACCGCGTGGTCAGTGATGCGCTGCAGCTGGAGCTGTGCGCGCTGGAGGAGGTCTACGAATTTCGTTTTCGTATACCGCCAGGCAGTCCGGCGCCCGCACCTGAAGCGCTGGATGCCTTCGCCGCGATCTACGTGCGCAGTTGCCGGAATCGTCTGAGCCGCGACTTCTCGCCATTGCTGGTGCGGCTGCAACGACCTCGGCCAGCCGACCCAGCGCCGTGGCAGGCGGTATTTCGCGCGCCTGTGCAGTTCGATGCCGAGGAGAGCCTGCTGCGTTTCCCCCGCGCCGCCTTCGAGCAACGCCTGGACGATGGCAACCCGGAGCTTGCCGAACACAACGAGGCGGTGCTCAGGCGCAACCTCCAGCAACTACAGGCCGCCAGTTGCAGCGAACGGGTGCGCGCTTGCCTGGAGGCACAGTTGCCGGATGGCGAGCCGTCCGCCGAGCGCATCGCCCAGGCCCTGCACCTGAGCCTGCGCAGCTTGCAGCGCCACCTCGCCGAGGAAGGCAGCAGTTACGAGCAACTGCTGGGTGATACGCGCCACGCCCTGGCGCTACGGCACATGCGCGACCCGCGCTGCTCGATCAGTGAAATTGCCTATCTACTCGGCTTCAGCGACAGCAGCAGCTTCGGCCGAGCCTTCAAACGCTGGACCGGCCAGACGCCGAGCCAATACCGCGACGGATTCAAGAACGCATGACCCAGTACGACCTGATCCTGGCCGGGGCTGGCCATGCCCACCTTGGTGTGCTGCGCCGCTGGGCACTGGTGGAACGTCCGCCGGGGCGTATCGCCTTGCTCAGTCCTGGCCCGGAAGCCTGGTACGCCGGCATGCTGCCCGGGCTGATCAGCGGCCGTTTCAGTGCGGCGGACTGCCGGGTTGAACTGCAGCCGCTGTGCCGGGCGGCCAAGGTCGACCTGATCGAAGGCGAGATCGCCTCGCTCGATGCCGATGCGCGCATCCTGAACTTGGGCGACGGCCGCCAGCTGCAGGGTGAGTGGTTGTCGCTCAACGTGGGGGCCGGTATGGCCATTCCACCGCAGCAGGGAGATGGTATGCAGGTACTGGCGGCTCGCCCCATCGAGCGGCTGCTCGAAGGCTGGCAGCAGTGGCAGGCCGAGCCGCGGCGCATGGCGATTCTCGGCGGTGGCGCCGGCGGTGTGGAGCTGTCTCTGGCGCTGGCCGACAAGGTACCGGCGCTGGCGCTGTTCTGTGGCGGCTCCTTGCTCGACGGGCTGGCGCCGGGGCTGCGGCTGCGTGCGCTGGGGCACCTGCGCCAGCGCGGCGTGCAGGTGCGCGAGTATTGTCCGATCGGGCGCGTCGAGGATGACTGGTTGCTCAGCGGCGACGAGCCGGTCTGGCGCGGGCGGCGCCTGCTGCTGGCCAGCGGCGCACGGCCCTGGCTCTGGCTGACGGCCAGTGAGCTGGCCAAGGACACCGCCGGTTTCGTCGCCATCCGCCCGACCCTGCAGTGCGAGTCCCATGCGCAGATCTTCGCCGTTGGCGATTGCGCCAGCCTCGATGGCATGCGTCGCAGTGGGCGCTTCGCCGTACGCCAGGCGCCCGTGCTTGCCGCCAATCTGCATGCCGCGTTGCATGAGCGGCCACTGCAACATTACCGGGCGCAGTGGCAGAGTCTGGCGCTGTTGGCCACTGGCGATGGCGGCGCCTTGCTCGGTTGGCACGACTGGAGTGCTGGCGGCCAGCTTTACGGGCATTGCAAGGATTGGCTGGACCGGCGTTTCGTCAAACGCCATCGCATGGCCGGCTAGCCTGCCGTTGAGGCCAAAGCCAGCGCGGTTTTGCAACCGTTCGCTAATGCCACCCGATTAGGCGTCGATACAGTGGCTGGGTCCCTGGCAAAGACTGCGCTGGAGGCCTGTTTGCGCTCGGCCTGCCAAAGGTTGACCGTCTAATTTCGTGGCAGTGTGCTACCAAAGTTTTATGGTGCTGGCGCTTCCAAGCTGCTCGAATCCCGGTCATGGTGCCCGTTCTGCATACGCTGATTTTTCGTCGGGCCTGTCGTACACGTAGCCTGCTGCCCAGGTTGCGTGGGATATTCAAGGAGAGAACCCGCCGTGACCCCGTCCGCCTACAGCGCCTCGCCGCGCACCAGAACAAGAACTCTGAGGTCGGTCATGCAAGCTGCCTTTGTCCGTTCCCCCGTTGCCTGTCTTCTTCACGCCCTGGGGCTGGCCGCGCTGATGCTGGTCTACCAGCAGGTGCAACTGCCGGTCTATGTCAGCGTGGTGTCCTTCCTGTTGCTGGCCTTATGGCCCTGGCTCGGGCCGTGGCAGCGCCGCGACGAGCCGGAGCACGCTGCCCAGCAGAGCCTGGGCGGCGACTTCGTCGAGCTCAGCCGTGGGCTGTCGCGACACACCTGCCACAACGCGCTGTCGGCCGCCAAGGTGGCCCATGCCGTCAAGCACCTGGCCGAGCGCCTGCAGTCGCAACTGGCGGCGGTGCAGCAGGTCAGCCAGGCGGCCGAAGCCATTACCCATACCGAGCAGGACAGCGCCACCCGCGCCGAGCACACCCTGGCCGCTGCGCAGCATGTGCGGGCCGCCAGCGCCGATGGCCAGGCCGAGCTCAATCAGGCCATCGAGCGCATGCAGCAGCTCAGCGCCCAGACCCTGGCCAGCCGTGAGCTGATCGACGGGCTCGGCAGCCGTACCGAACAGATCGAACAGGTCACCCAGGTGATTCAGTCCATCGCCAGCCAGACCAACCTGCTGGCGCTCAATGCGGCCATCGAGGCAGCCCGCGCCGGTGAGATGGGCCGGGGATTCGCAGTGGTCGCTGACGAGGTGCGCAACCTCGCTGCACGCACCGCCAGCGCCACCGAGGAAGTCAGCCAGATGATCGCCGACATCCGCCAGCAGAGCACGGCAGTGGTCGCCCATATCCAGCGCCAGAGCGTCGAGCTGGAGCAGGCGGCGCGCCAGGTCGAGACGGCCGGTAGTGGCCTGCACGGCATCGCCGAGCAGGCCGAGGAAGTCGAGCAACAGGTGGCGCAGATCAGCGCCGGTACGGCAGACAACCACCAGCGCCTGGCCAGCCTGTCGGCGGCTGCACTGCAATTGCAGGACGATGTGCAGGGCAGCGAAGGGCAGACGCGGCAACTGGCCGATGCTGCCGAGCAACTGGTCGGCCAGGCCGAGACCGTCAGCGAGCAGCTCGCCGAAGTGGGCCTGGATGACTACCACCAGCGTGCCTATGACCTGGCCCGCGAAGGCGCAGCGGCCATCGCGGCGCAATTCGAAGACGATCTGCAGGCCGGTCGCATCAGCCTCGACGATCTGTTCGACCGCCACTACCAGCCGATTGCCGGCACCCACCCGCAGAAGTACCGCACGCGCTTCGACCAGTATGCCGACCAGGTGCTGCCGGCCTTGCAGGAGCCCTTGCTCAAGCGCCATGAGGGGTTGGTCTTCGCCATTTCCACCACGCCGGAAGGCTACGTGCCGACCCATAACGCCGCCTTCAACCATCCGCCCAGCGGTGACCCGGCGGCAGACGCCACCCGCAGCCGCGGCAAGCGCCTGTTCAATGACCGAACCGGCATCCGTTGCGGCAGCCACACGCAGGCGCTGCTGCTGCAGACCTACATGCGCGATACCGGCGAGCTGATGCACGACCTGTCGGTGCCGATCATGGTGCAGGGCAAGCATTGGGGCGGCTTGCGCCTGGGCTACAAGCCGGAGCCATAGGGCCACCGTGCCCGCCGTCACTGCGTGGGTGGCGTGGTTTGAGCGGCGGTGCGCCACGGCCCCCTGCCGCTCGGCGTGGTTTGAATCGGCATGATTGTTTAGCTAGCGCATAACCAAGCGTATGAAAAACCCGATTTAACGCACGTCAAACCCTGTGCGACGCTGCCAAGCCATGAGTTCCCCGGTCTGCCACGTCCATGTTCTACCGCACCGCGCGCCTGCGCGGCGGCGCCTGCTGGAGCGGCTCAACCCCCTGCTGACCATCATCCTCGCCTTCTGGGCGCTGTGGCATTGCCGCCACGCGCGCCCGCCGGACGTCGTCCCCGCCCGCTGAATACCGATGGCTGCGCCATGCCCGCAGCTACTGCTATCACCTTGTCTGCCTGTGCAACCTGTTCAAGAATCGAACGGGCCGTGCGGACACCGAGCGCCCAACTGGCGCAAGCGAGCGCAACATGACGACTTTCGCCCCCGTGCAGGAAGCTCAGGACTTCCTGGCGAACAATCCCGATATCGAGTTGATCGAGCTGTTCATCCTCGACGCCAATGGCGTGCCGCGCGGCAAGCTGCTGCACCGCGAGGAGCTGTTGGCGCTGTACCGCAGCGGCCGGCCGCTGCCGAGCACCATGCTCGGCCTGTCCATCCAGGGCGAGGACGTCGAGGATTCCGGCCTGGTCTGGGAGGTGGGCGATATCGACTGTCGCGCCTATCCGCTGCCTGGCAGCCTGGTGCGCCTGCCCTGGCGGCAGATGCCCACCGCCGCCGTGCAGGTGTCGATGCACCCCACCGAAGGCCTGCCGGCCACGCCGGCCGACCCACGCCAGTTGCTGAGCCGCGTGATCGAGCAGCTCGAAGCCGACGGCTACCACCCGGTGATGGCCTGCGAGCTGGAGTTCTACCTGCTCGATCAGAAGCGTGATGCCCAGGGCCGCCCGCAGCCGGCGCTGGATGCCGATGGCGGTCGCCCACGGCAGACTCAGGTCTACGGCCTGCGTGAGCTGGAGCAGATCGAGCCCTTCCTGCGAGATCTCTATGCCGCCTGCAAGGCGCAGGGCATTCCCGCGCGCACGGCGATTTCCGAGTACGCCCCCGGCCAGGTGGAAATCACCCTGGAGCACGGCCCGGTACTGGCGGCGATGGATCAGGCGGTGCGCTACAAGCGCGTGGTCAAGGGCGTGGCCCATGCCCACGGCATGCAGGCCTGCTTCATGGCCAAGCCCTTCGACCACCTGGCCGGTACCGGCATGCATATGCATGTCAGCCTGGCCGATGCGCAGGGCAACAATCTGTTCGCCAGCGAGGAGCCTGCAGGCACGCCGCTGCTGCGCCATGCGGTCGGCGGCATGCTCGCCAGCCTGCTCGACTCGCTGCTGCTATTCTGCCCCAACGCCAATTCCTACCGGCGCTTCCAGGCCAACAGCTACGCGCCGCTGGCGCCGACCTGGGGCGTGGACAACCGTACCGTCAGCCTGCGCGTGCCCGGTGGCCCGGCGGACACTCGGCATGTCGAGCACCGCATCTGCGGCGCCGATGCCAACCCCTATCTGGCTGCGGCGGCGATTCTCGCCGGGATTCACCGTGGCATTCGTGACCACCTCGACCCCGGCGCGCCGGTGGAGGGTAACGGTTACGCCCAGGCCACGACCCTGCTGCCGACCGAATGGCTGGCGTCGATCCAGGCACTGGAGCGCTCCAGCTGGGCGCGCGATGCCTTCGGCGCCGATTTCCTCAAGGTCTTTCTCGCGGTCAAGCGTGCCGAGTACCGCCAGTTCATGGGCGAGGTCGGCGAGCAGGATTGGCGCTGGTACCTGAGCAACGCCTGATTGAACAGCATCGCGGCTGAAGCCGCTCCTACGCATGCTTGACCCGTAGGAGCGGCTTCAGCCGCGATCCCAGATTCACCGGTGCGAATGCACCCCAAGGACATGCAATGAACACGATCAAGCAACCCGTCAAACCCGCTGCCGAGCGCGCGCCGTCCTACTACTCGGCCTCGCTCAACTTCGAGTCCGACTACCCGACGCTGCAGGGCAGCGTGAGCGTCGACGTGGCCATCATCGGCGGCGGTTTCACCGGTATCGCCACGGCGGTGGAGCTGGCCGAGCGCGGCCTCAAGGTGGCCGTGGTGGAAACCAACAAGGTCGGCTGGGGCGCCAGCGGGCGCAACGGCGGCCAGGTCACCGGCAGCCTGTCCGGCGACGAGGCCATGCGCAAGCAGATGCGCAACACCCTGGGCGAGGAGGTGGACGACTTCATCTGGCACCTGCGCTGGCGTGGCCACGAAATCATCAAGAGCCGCGTGGCCAGGTACGGTATCGACTGCGACCTCAAGCACGGCCACCTGCATACGGCGATGAAAGCCAGCCATATGGACGAGCTCAAGGCGACCTACGACGAAGCGCTGCGCCGCGGCATGGCGGGCGATGTCAGTCTGCTCGATGGCGCCGGCGTACGTGCGCAACTGGGCAGCGACCTGTACTGCGGGGCGCTGAAGAACACCCGCAACATGCACCTGCACCCGCTCAACCTGTGCCTCGGCGAGGCCAAGGCCGCCGAAAGCCTGGGCGCGCTGATCTTCGAGCACTCCGAGGTGCTGGATATCGTCCACGGCCCACGTCCGGCGGTGGTCACCACGGGCGGGCGCATCGAGGCCAAGCAGGTGCTGCTGGCCGGCGACGTCTACCACAAGCTGGAGCGGCGCACGCTCAAGGGCATGATCTTCCCGGCCATGGGCGGCATCGTCACCACCGCGCCGCTGGGCGAGTTGGCGCAAGAGATCAACCCGCAGGACCTGGCGGTCTACGACTGCCGCTTCGTGCTCGACTACTACCGTCTCACCGGCGATGGCCGCCTGCTGTTCGGCGGCGGCGCCAACTACTCCGGCCGCGATTCACGCGACATCGCCGGCGAGCTGCGTCCGTGCATCGAGAGGACCTTCCCGCAGCTCAAGGGCGTGCAGATCGACTTCCAGTGGAGCTGCGCCATGGGCATCGTGATGAACCGCATCCCGCAACTGGGCAAGCTCTCGTCCAACGTCTGGTACTGCCAGGGCTACTCCGGCCATGGCGTGGCCACCACCCATATCATGGGCGAGATCATGGCCAAGGCGATTACCGGCGACCTGGAGCAGTTCGACACCTTCGCCGCCTGCAAGCACATCAAGGTGCCGCTGGGCGATCAGCTCGGCAACCCGATGCTGGCGGCAGGCATGTGGTACTACCAGATGCTGGAGAAGCTGCGCTGACCGCTGGCCCCCGGGATCGGGCCGTGGCGCTGCTCATTCGCTGAGCAGCGCTGCCTCTGTGGCGCCCGCTTCACGCTCGGCCACGAACGCGGCTGGTGGCGAGCCGTCGGCATTGAGCTGAAGAATGCGTGTGGGGCGGCCCTGCTCGTCGAAGAACACCTGGCCGAGGCCGGCGCTGTTCCACAGTCGTTCGCCTGAGCGGCTGCGATCGGGGATCAGCGGGGTGACGCGCATGCGCCGACGTTTGGTCAGCCAGTTGAGTGGCGACCAGGGCGCGTAGAGCCAGCGGTTGAGACGGTCGAACCAGTCCAGCAACTGGGCCGGAAACTCGTTCTTGATGCCGCTGCTGGTGATCTGCCAGATGGTCGGGCTGGCGCGACGGTGGCGGATGCTCACGCGATAGACGAAGGAGTAGTGCACGTCACCGGAAAGGATGACGAAGTCGCCTGGTGTACGCGAGTGACGGAAGATGTTCATCATCACGCTGGCTGCGCCGCGGTGGGCCATCCAGTTCTCGGCATCGACCATCAGCGGGTGGCCGGCGAGGGTGAAGAGTTTCTGGATGCCTTCGATCAGCTTCACGCCGAACATCGGCGCAGGCGAGACGATGATGCAGCTGGGATGGTCGAGCAGCGCCTGCTGAAAATCGCACAACGCCTCCCAGTCCATCAGCCCCGAGGGCTTCGACTGATGTCCTTCGCTGCGCCAGCGGCGTGTGCGGGTGTCCAGCACCAGCAGCGCCGGCGTGGTCGGTAGCACGTAATGCCACTGCTCGAAGGCCAGCAACTGATCGATCAGCGCATCATGTCGCTCGGTCTGCAGATGGTCGTCCTGGCGCTGCTCAAGCAGTTCGCGAAAGACCTGCAGCGGCGCTTCGAATACGTCCGGGTTGTTGCCCCAGCCCTGGCACAGCAGGTAGGCGAGCAGGGCGTTGCCGATGATGCGCTTGGATAACGGGTGGCCGTAGGCGGTCTGCTCCCAGCGTGCGGAGAGGTTCCAGTCGTCGGTGACGTCGTGGTCGTCGAAGATCATCAGCGTCGGCAGGTGAGCGAACACCCGCGCGGCCTGGCCCAGATTCTGGCGAAAGGCATCGATACGTTCGCGCTCGCTGGCGTAGCGCTGCTGCTGTTCGTCGTCCAGCGCTGGCTGCTTTTCGCTGATCAGCGTCCAGGGCAGCGGCGACCAGACCAGCAGGTACATGGCGATCATCTCGGCGAAGGTCACCAGGTGGTTGTCGGCGCTGCTGCTGGTGAATACCGGCTTCTCGACGCCGCCGAAGAACTTGTCGCGCAGGGTCTGGTTGCTCTTCACCGCCGGCAGCAGTTCGGCGCGCTGGTAATAGCCGACCGGGTTGGCGTACAGCGACTGGCTGTTCTCGACCACCGCACCTTCGAGGAACTCGTCGAACAGGCCGAGGCGGGCGATCAATTGGTGGATGGCGCAGAGCATCGGCCCGGCGACGTCGTCCACGTAGACCTGATCGCCGCTCATCAGCAGCAGGGCCGGGCGCTGCGTGGCGTCGTGTGGTTCGGCGAGCAGACGGTCGGCGCACAGCAGGCCATCATCGGCGGCGTGGTGCGGCTTGCGGCAGGAGCCGTGGAGCAGCTGATCGACGCGTGAGCGCAGGACGAAATCGGCATGCTCGGCGCCGTCATGCAGCACGTGCGGTGCCCAGTCGCGCATGCCTTTCGCGCCCGCGTCGTCGACGATCAGCAGGTCGTAAGCGATGCGCGCGTCCTGCGGCAGCGCTTGAGAGAGGGGCAGGTCGATCAGGTGCAGCACGGCATGCTGGCCGAGCGGCAGCTGCTGGCAATGCTCGTCACCCAGGCTGTGGCGTTGTTGCGCCTGGCCCTCGGGTTGCAGCCACAGTTGCAGGGTCAGCTCGCGACTGGCGACCAGCCACAGCACCAGGCGGCCGGGCTCCAGGCGGCGCAGCAGCGGGCCGGCAAGCACATCAGGCAGCGGGGCATGGGAGTTGTCAGGCATCGTTGCGGCGCTTCCTGCAGGAAAATTGGCAGGGGTTGGACAGTGGCAGGGCGCCAGCGGTTCAGGAGGCCAGCTGGCGCAGGCGTTCGATATCGAGAATCTCGATTTCGCCGTAGGTCAGCTGCACCACGCCCTGTGCCTGCAGCTCCTTGAGGATCTGGTTGGTGGTCTGGCGCGACAGCGAGAGCATCAGCGCCAGCTGTTCCTGGGCCAGATGCAGCACTCGCCTTGGTTCGCTCTCGCCGTAGTTCTCGGCGATCAGCAGCAGGCGCCGAGCCAGGCGTGGCGCGGCCGGTAGCAGGCTCATGTCCTCCAGGGTAAGGAAGGTCAGGCGCAGCTTGTGGCTCATCAGCAGGGCGAAATCGCGCCAGTACTGCGGCTCGCGTTCGAGGAGGGTGAGCAGCTCATGTTGGGGTAGCAGCAACAGGGTGCTGGCGCTCTCTGCGAAGGCATCGTGGGTGCGCGGCAGGCCATCGAACAGGGAAATTTCGCCGAACCAGTAGGGCGGCTCGACCAGCGTCAGCAGCGCTTCCTTGCCACTCTCGCTGACCGCGCCGACGCGCACCGCGCCTTCGACTACCGCATACAGCCCGCTGGGTTTGTCGCCACGGCGAAACAGCCGCTGGCCGGCGTCCAGGCGTTGCACCTGGGCCATCGCCAACAGGCTCTGGCCAAGCGGTTGGGGCAGTGCGGCGAACCAGTGGCCCTGGTTCAGCTGGCTGAAATAGTCACGGGGATCGAGCATTGCGGCTCCTGTGAGGTTACGCGGCGCCGAGGCCATCGTTGCCATTGTCGGCTAGCCGACAGTGCGACGAGCCACGGCAAGGTGATGATGCTCGGGCCCGTTTCACACGTGAGGACGATAACAATGAAAACCCTCGTCGATCACCTGGCGCAGTATGCCGCCTACCACCGCGACCGGCGCAACATCGCCAGCCATTTCATCGGCATCCCGATGATCGTGCTGGCCGTCGCCG
>Ga0070752_1001539_pt1 | contig 16027 bp, 15 predicted proteins | sample VirMetDEL_Aug_30_FD_77440 | JGI IMG/M metagenome (GOLD analysis project Ga0070752, IMG submission 77440) | Aqueous microbial communities from the Delaware River and Bay under freshwater to marine salinity gradient to study organic matter... | ecosystem: Environmental > Aquatic > Marine > Coastal...
CTTTCCTAAAAGTAGAAAAACCAACATCTATTAAAACATCAATAGTGTCGCCGTCTACTACCTTTATTAATTCACACTTATATTCGTACATTATGAGAATCTAGATTTTGTTGAATTGTAGTTTTGTAAAGCTTCAGCTTGTGTTAATATATCGCTATAAATTTTTATTGAAGCCACTTGTCCATCGTAGTATGCGTTATCAGCGGAGAGAACTCTTCTGCCTACATTAATTTGACTACTAGCTACATTATCTAAAAAGAATTCCCCAGTACCAACCTTTTGAACTACCATAGTTTTTTGCACACCATCTATATAACAAGTTATATTCGTAGAATTATCAACGCCTTTAGTGAAAACTATGTGATGCCAATTGCCATCTCCATAATAATCGGCACCGTCTGTAACACCAAACTGCCAATAATCAGTTGAACTTTTACGTGAACCTATAATTATAGATTCGTTAGTCATCCCTCCTGTCCAATTATTTGTAACTGCGAGCTGGCCCCAATTGGTGCTTGCATCTCCCCAACCTAATATAACGCCATTTTGACTAGCTGAATATTTAAACCATAATTCAATTGATCCTTGACTAATATATAAATTATCTCCACTACTTATGGTTCCTAAGTCTATGTACTGATCAGTACCATCAAAATCTAAATATCTAGCACTATTTGTCCCAGCTGGATATATAACATCTCCAACTCTATAATGAGAAGTTCCCGTGTTAACTCCATTTATAAAATTACCATTATTTTCATTGCCGCTGATATCTAACCATGCGCCGTTTTTAAATCTTTCTGTAGAAGGAGTAAAATTAGCTGTATATAAAGCTGTTCCATTAGTTACTCTAACTTCATCCATATAACCATAATATTGATAACTTGGAGTCCCTCCAATCACTCTATTACCTATATGAACATCATAAGTTAAATTATCCAAAGCTGTACTAATAGAAGCTGATGTTTTAGATAAAACTCCATTTATCCATAGCTTGAAATAATTCCCTTCTCTAGTTGCAGCTATATGTTGCCAAGTATTTGCTGTTAAAGTGCTAGCATTAGTATTAATATCCAAAACAGTGGTTCCTGAATTTCTAATCAACCATCTCAAAGCTCCAGTTGACTTTAATTCAAGAGAGTTCATATAGTAATTCCCAGAACTCTCTCCTTGATGATATATACCTCTATAGTCCCCAAAGTTTAATGGGTATATCCACGCTTCAATTGTAAAATCACTAGTATTAAAATGGAATTCATCATCATCGCTAATTTCTAAATATCGAGTACCAGAAGATCCAAAATTTAAAGATTCAGACCCAAACTTCACAACACTAGAGTTGCGTGTAACAAGATTTCCACTAAGACCAGTATTAGTTACGGTAAATTTATTTGGGCTAGAATCTTCAAAAGAAGTGCCAGAGCCGACATTACCGTGAATTAATAAACTTGTTATAGCTGAACGAGAACTATAAACAAAAGGAGTTGAATATGTTTTATCTTCAAATTGTATATTGTCAATTAGCACTTCAAAATCACCTAAATCATTTGTTGATAAATCTTGTCTAGTTTGATTATAACCAGTATAACCACAGGTATACGTCTTAGTAACACGCTTCCAACCATCACTTAATTCCACCTCACTGCTTGAGATATTACTTGCTATACTACTAGCATCTGGAAGCTTATAACCATTACCATAAACAAGAAAACTACCAGTACCTAAAGCTGTACCCGTACCAGCATCAGCTCTAATAATTTTATAATCAAAACTAAAAGTGTAAACACTTCCTGATTGATTTTGTATGGTTGAATTATAACCCCAGCTAAGATACCCCGTAGCATTAGTAGATTTAAATCTATAAACATGAGGTCTATCGCTAGAATAATTTACTACTTCTTTAGTTGCTGTGATAGTACCATAATTAGAATTTGCATTAGGGGCTGTATTAGCATTGGCTCTATCTGAACTATCTAAATTGTTAGTAGTAGGTTCGCCGGGATAGCTTTTAGCATCAGCGCAATCGAGCGCCAAAACTAAATTATCAGTTACTATTCTTGGTCCTAGTTTTGATGCCATTTTTATTCCTTATATGCTAAATCTAGATTTCATTGCATTGTAATTTTGAGTACACTCAGCTTGAGATAAAACTCTATTGTAAATCCAAACAGCTGCTATATCTCCTATCCAAGTGTATGTATCAGATAAAGTATGAGGTGCTCCGATAGCATATCCCGCAGGAGTCAAAGCTCCAGTACCTAAAGTATTCGAAGCTATACTTGGAGTTATTTTGGTAACACTATCTGAATCTAATATCTGTATAGAATTACCTTGCCTAAATAAGCCAAATATAAAAAAATTATTTGTAGAAAATGTTGTCGGAGATGTAGCTTCATCGTACCCAGAAGAATCTTGAGCGAAATTAAATGGAGAGCTATTCGAGTCTAAACCAAGGCCAAAACTTGGCGATGAACCACTGGCTGTGTATCTAGAGTCAAATAAATAATGTCTTCTTGATATTGTTGTTGGTCTAGCTATTACAAATGCACACATATCAGTCAAACTAGTCCAACCTGTAGCAGTACTACATGTCATATAATCACCAGTTCCATCAAATGTAAAATAACCATTCGAGTTATACGTAGCGTTGACTATAGTAGCATTATTACCATTAGTTGTTAAATCACTCCACGTACTACCACTACCAGAATAAGAATTAGGGTCTTTTGCATCTAAGCATAAAACCAATCCATCTCTAACTATACTTGGGCCTCTTGTTATTGCCATATTATTAATTTACACTATTAAGTAAAACGAGCTTTTGTTGCGTTGTAGTTTTGTAAAATTTCAGCCGCCGATAATGTTTGGTTGTAGGCTCTAATCATTGCGACATTTAGATCTGCATAGTTGTTAATACCTCTACCTATACTATAATTTGAATAGTTGTTTGCTAGTATTACGTTTTTACTCGAAACCTGACTGCCATTTAAGTACATTCTTATGGTGCTACCGTTATATGTTAAGGCAACATGTCCGTAATTATTTACAAAACTTCCTCCTGCATATTCGTTTACTTGTACAGAAGCATTTTGCGCTCTAACATGAAATTGATCATAATCATATCCCATTGACCAGTCCATATTATCGTTTGAGGTTGAATCATCCCCTTTTCTAAAGAATACATGATAGGTACTTGCCAAGGTTGGGTAAATCACAGCCTCGACTGTAAACGACCCAGATCCTAAACCTAAATTTCCCAAATCAATATACTGATCAGTACCATCAAACTCAAAATAACCCTTATCGGTTTCTGAGTAAGTTGGGTCATTAGTTGGCGTTCCATTGTAGGCATTTGCAGTTTGGTCGTACCATTTAGCATCAGACAAGGATCTGTTCCATTTATTACTTATATAGGTTTCTATTTTTTTTCTTTCGTCATTAGATATTACTCTATTAAAAACTATTAATTCGGCTAACTCACATTCAGATGCTTCACTAGTGTCATATCCAGCATTAACAGAAAGACCATTTGGACCTTGAGACCCACCGGCATTACCTGTAACATTTCCTGAATCAACCCAAAAATTATAAAAATCATTAGAAATATCTCCGGTTCCAACGTATGTATGAAAATTATTATCCCCAGCGGTACTGTTACTTGAAACCCATCCATTTGCGTAATATCTTTTTATGTAACTTCCGTGATGACCTAATAGCCAGTTGTTACCAACTGCTTGAACCACTCTATTGTCATATGAACCGCCAGCGTTTGTATATCTACTTAGCGCTATAACTGTATAATTAGTACTTGTTAAATTCAAATCTCCACTAGCTGTCCCTAAGCCTCTGCCATTCGAATTAAAGTATAAAACTTTTTTAGAATTTAATGTAGTATTACGTAAAGGGCCTTGGTTTAATGTTGCGCCGCTTGGGGCCATATGGTAACCATTGCCGCTTTTGTCTCTCAATTCAGAAACATAAGAACCATTCATTGTCACAGTACTATCATCATTAGCATCCCACCAACCAACTAACCCCTGCTTAACGGGTAAATCATTATGCGGCGCAGAATTATTATCAGCCGCATCTAAAGCTAAAACCAAACTATCTGTTACTATTTTTGGTCCGTATTGCATAATTATAATCCGAATCTAGACTTATGGGCATTGTAATTTTGTTGGATTTGAGCTAAACTTAAAGCTACTCCATAATAAAATTTACAAGAATATATAGTTCCATCAAAATAATGCTGACCTCCTGATTTACTATTGTATCCTATGTCCACAACGCCCATACCACCGCTATAGTTAAAATTACTTGCTGAACTTGTAGCGCCTAATACTCCATTAACATATATTCTCATTTTAGAGTCACTACTTACTGTTGCTACAACATGAGCTGGTAAATATGAAGCGGCAGAACTAAAAGCTAACCATTGATAAGCGGAATTATCATACCAATTTGCTCTATAGTAACCACTAGATAAAAATATACCACCGTTGCAATAATAAGAACACCCAACGCCAGCTTTATGCCCAAAAATACCATATGTACTGCCAACTGCATCTGGTTTTACCCATACTTCCCATGTTCTACCTGTAGTATTATCGTCTATATTTAAAGCGCTAGGCCATGACTGAGATATATAATCGTCTGTTCCATCAAAAACCATCCCAGAAGAAGACATCGTAACACCATTTGCAGTGACATCTAAGTTGCCGCAAAGATCATACCATGTAGTACCGCTACCGGGATATGACCTTTTAGAGTTAGCATCTAAACAAAAGGCTATACCATCAGTAACTATTCTTGGATTATTATGATATGCCATTACATTATTCCTGTCGGAGTCCAGTCTGGAGTAGCGAGATATTCAAGAACATCTTCGTGGCCCCATTCTGTTTTGCCGCTAATTTCTACTGCTAAATCATAGCAGTCTGGTCTTCCAGCTTCATATCCAGAAGGGTATAAAAGACCAGAACCAGTGATAACTGGCGGCTCTACGCCAGTATTATAATAAAATTCCCAAGTGTTGCCGCTGACATCCACATTTGGCGCATCAGGATCTACTGGAAATTCTGTTACGTTATACTTTACGAAAAACATTCCGCTATCCATTGAGTAGCGAAGAGTTTCGGCGCTTGTTTCAAGCACTTGATTAAAGTCTACTCCAGACAAATTGTCAGAGTCTAAAAATATCCATCTTCTATTGTGAAAACTCATAATTATGTAAATCTTCCTTTTGTTGCGTTATAATTACTTAATACTTCTGCTGCTGTTAATGCTTTATTGTAAACTCTTACTACGCCTATTTTTGCGTTAGCGTAGCTTTGAGACAGACCGCCTCTCCTACCTATTGTAGCATTTCCAGACCAACTTCCTATAGTAAAAGTTTTTGTGGTTGTCGCTACTTGAGATCCATCAACATAAAGAGTAGCTGTCGTTCCATCAATTATTGCTACCGCTTGATACCAATTACCTGCAGAAATAGATCCGCCTGTTATATTGAAATTGTTTGTATCTGCAGATTCAGTAGCAATTAAACGCACTGTAGTTGAAAAATCTAACCAATTATCATAGCCGTTCGTATGAGGACAATAAAGTATATTAGTTGCAGAAGTACTATCAGGATTAAACCAAACTTCAACAGTTTTAGTTCCTGTAACAGAAACTGTCACTCGATCATCACTTCTATCAAAATCTAAATAACTATTAGCAACAGGCATTATTACTTGACCATCTCTATAGTGAGATGCGCCCGTTCCTACCATATTAGTTAATGTACCATCATTATTATTTGTGGTTCTATCTACCCAACCGTTAGTAGCTGAACGAGAAGATAAAACAAATGGAGTCACATAATTCGCTTTAACAACCTGCGCTCCGCCCCACGCATAAAACCCAGAAAATGAACCATCAGTAACACCAGAACGTCTTGGATATACTGGTAAAAACCTTACATTAGTATCTGCAGTAACATATAATGCAAGTAATTGCCAAGTCCCTTTATTATTTAAATTATAAACTTGAGTATAACCTGACGGTATCCCTGCACCACTTAAATAAGCTTCTATACCTAAATACATGTAATCAATATCACTATCAATACTTACAAAAACCCAACATGTGCAAATATAAGTTTCTCCGCTTGTTGTTGCTATGTCTTTATAAGAATAACCATAAGAATTATTAGACCAAGAAGATGTTAATGCACCACTCGTATGTTTATAAACCCTACCTACAGGCTCTGGACACATTGGCATATCAGTTGGCCATGTTCCTCCTGTATTATATTCTGTTCTATTAGGGCGCAAAGCTGTAGAAGTAGACATATCTCCATACAAATTAGTAACAGGCTCACCAGCATACGACTTAGCATCATGTGCATCTAAACACAAAACAAGTCCATCATTTATTATTTTGGGGCCACCTTTAATCATAAATAACGTCCTTTTGTTGCATTATAATTTTGTAAAATTTCAGCCGCTGATAAAGCTTTGTTATATATTTCAACTCTTGCTATTTTACCCGGAAAATATGAACCGGGATTACCGCCTGAACTTCTTTGAGCACCTATATTAAAATTCATATCACCGCTTGAAACTATAGACTTACCAGTATCAGTTTCTTGAGCGTTTAATGAGCCGTTCATATAGGTTTTATATCCATACGATGTATCATATGTTGCAGCTACATATGTCCATTGCGCGGTTGGTATGTTTGATCCACCATCAATAGCATAATTACCTGATGTAGAGTCATATTGAAAAAATATTTTTTGAGTATTTGAAACAAGTAACGCAATACCTTCTGTTGCGTTTACTTTATTAGCTATAATACCATCCCAGCTACTAGTAACAGTATCAATATAAATCCAAGCTGCAAAAGTGGTATTACTTGTTCCTGCTAAGCTATTCATTCCGTTACTAATTACAAAATAATCATTAGTTCCATCAAAATCAAAGTAACCCTTATTAGTTTCTGAATATGTTAGGCTATTTGTTGGCGTTGCATTGTATGCATTCGCAGTTCTATCATACCATTTAGCATCGCTTACTTCTATATTCCATTTGTTTTGTAAGTAATTATGGACTTTTGTTAATTCATCAGATGATAAAACTCTATCGTATACTAATACTTCGGCTATATAACCTGTAAAGTAATTAGCACCATTAAATGACCCAATTTGAACTGCAGTACTACCTATAGAGGCTGTTGAAGTTGTACCAGTTCCTCCAGATGTACCATTAACAAAAACTTCGCCAGATGCACTAGAAGAGCTATTATATTGAACTGTACCCGATATAATACCCGCTGTATTATTAGCTAAAGAAACTGAAGATGTAACAAATGTTCCATTATGATATAATCTTATTTGAGTACTACCTCCAAAATAAAACGCATGACCAGTATTTGAGCTAATAACATTACCTGTAGTATTAGATGTTTGATACACTACTGCAATTTTTGTATAACTAGTTGCAGTACTTGAAAAAACATTGGTTGCTTGAAGTGAATCATCACTAAAATTAACTGCTGACTTACTATTTATAGTTACATTTCTCGATGGCTGATATGTGCCATTTGAATTACTTACATGATTATTATTGCCACTTTTATCTCTCCACTCACTAACCGAAGTTCCAGAGCTGTAAGTAAAAACACTATCATCAGCGCCATCTAGCCACATCAAACACCCCCGCTTAACAGGTAAATCATTATGCGGCGCAGAAATATTATCTGCCGCATCTAAACACAGCACCAATCCATCTGTGACTATTCTTTTGCCGTATCTAGTACCCATAATTCACATAATATATTACACTAAAAACAAAAAAAAAGCGCAAAGCTAAGAAGCCTTGCGCTTGATTTAATAAATAAGCGATTATTATGGACCTGTTGTTGCTCCACTAGCTCCACTAGCTCCACCTGAGAAATCAGCAAAAGTTGGGCCACCTTCTTGACCAGCACTTCCGTCAGTGCCGCCAGAAGGACCTGTTTGCTGATCCTTTGGCAAACTATCTTGAATCTTCCTAGTTAGTACTAATGCTGCTTCTGCAGCAGCTAATCCCTGCGACTTGACAGCAATATCGATAAGCTGCACAAGCACTTGGGCCTCATTGACCGTAAACGAAACATTAATGTTATTCATATTTAATATATATTAATTACAGTATTATATATACAGTTAAACCTGTTTTCTACTTTTTTCTAAAAAAAATTGCATATCAGGTGTGTTAAATTTTCTTTAAATTTAATTTTAGATAAATTTTTAGTTTGACTAGAAGCTAAAAACCCCTTTTTTCTCACTTCTTCCCGATTATTATAGCAATACCTCATTGTTTCAATCATGTGCTCTTCGCTATATTTTGACCATTTCCCACCCGGATTCTTCCAATACCCTTCACTAGGAACCTCTGAATAATCCACGCAAAATGAATTATCTTCACTCATAAACTCCTCTAATCCAGCATACTTAGCTGCTATAACTGATCTACCACACGCCATACTTTCATGCTGCATCAAACCCCATCCTTCAGCAGCTACGCAAGATACAAAAACATCATTAGAATAATACCAATCGCGCAAAGAAATTAAATCTAACTTTTTTCTCACAATATTTATTCTTGTATCTAAGAAACTGCCAATAGAAGCATCAGAAGAAGATAATTTTACATTTAATCTCACATCTTTTTTATTTGGAAACGCTTTTAAGAAACAATTGCAGACATCATTAATTCTTTTTCTATAATCACCATTAGCAGTCCCAAATGTAAATACATCATCATCTTGTTTTTCAGAATAAGTAAAGACATCATCCACAAATAAAGGCAAAACATAAATAGGAATTTCTAACCCCTGATAAATAAAATTATTTTTATTCCAATTATTAGGCACAATTAAAGCTTTTTGTTGGTTAGCTATTTCTATAAAAATATCATGTATTCTAGTACTTTCCCACATAGTGAAAAGAACTCTATTTTTATTCGGAGCTAATTTATAAAAAAAATTATTATGACCTAAACCATTACAAGGTGGCGATAACACTAATTCTAAACATTTTTGATACGGCGGCAAATCTTCAAAATATTTTTCATATTCTTTACTTATCTCAGAATAACATCTTTTATTTAAAATAAAATTATCCAAACACCCATTCAATAAATAATCTAATATAACCTTATATCCAGAATCAAAATTATAAAGACTAGAAAGAATTAAATGTTTCACAAAAAATCACATTTTATGGTTTCACAAAATACCATTGAGCAAACCAAGATTCACCTTTTTTAAAAGAAATACTCTTTTCTTCACAGAACTCTTTCAAAGCAGAATTCACTCCAAAAGTAGAAAGTTTTTCGCCATGCCCATTTCTCACCACATAATCCTTACCATTAGGCTCTAATAAATCTAAGTCGTTAAAATTTATTTTAATGTAGTCATCTCCAGCTATAATCCCTCCTTGTCTTACTTTTGGATACCATGCTTCTAAATCTGCTTTCACATATTCATATTTATGATTAGCATCTATAAAAACAAAATCTAAAGACTCATCTTCAAAACTGTTTACAGCTTCAAGAGATCTTTGTTTATAATAAGTTGTTCTATCTAAAAAAATACTTAGCTTATTTCTGCATTCTAAGTAATCTGCATCTCTATCTCCTGCATTTATCCTATCGTCATATTCATCATCTGGTAAATTTTTCCAAGGATCAATTAAATGCAAGTTACCCTGATATTCATGTAAAATTTTTAAAGCATGGTCTCCTAAATGAACGCCTATCTCTACTCCTTGTCCTAATAAATTATTTTGATTAAAAATTAATGGTAGTATAGGATTTTTTACTGGATGATAAATCGCTTCTCCTAAGATATGATTAAAATGAGGTCCTAAAGGCGGGTGAATAAACTCACAAACACCTTCAAATGGCAAAAGAAGCTCCTGACCACAAGCCCTTATTAAAGAAGCTAATCTAGTCTCAGAATCAAAATTATCATAAGTAGCAACATTGTTTTTTAACTCGGCCAGCATCTGAACTAATAAATTTTTTGAAAACAACAATCCAGAAGTAGGCGTGAGTCCAGCTAGTTGAGGCATTGCTTTTTGATCGTCTGTAAAAAACTGATACCACCACCAAGACTCAATATGGCGTCCTAAAAAAATATAACTACAAAAAAAATCTAAATTTAAAGCATCTCCATAAAAATTTTGAACATTTGTGTTAAAGAAAGTATCCCATTCAAAGACTAAATATTTTTCATGTTCTAGTTGCGGATTTTTATCTATAAAATCAAATATTAAATAATCTGCGTCTACATTAGGTAGATTTACTTTGCTGTACAAAGTAGTATTTTTAGGCATCCAGTCTTGACTTTTATCTACGATATGAGAACCCTCTATTAAAGTATGAGCTGAAAAACCTACTGTATAAACTGGAATATCTGGATTAAATTGTTTTATTCGATCTAGATGATCTAAAGTAACATCATCGGTATTGTGATGTAAAAAAATAATTGCTAAATTCATCTTGTTTGAGAGTTGTAATGTGTTATTTTCGCTCTACTTAATTCATGACCAAAAACTAAAGGCATCGAATAAGCATAATCTAAAGTCTTGACATTCTTGCCATGCAAATATTTGTTTAGATGGCTTTCGTCATGCCAAACAGCTATCAATCTATTATCTAAGTCTTTATTTATATTATAATTACACTCGTCTACCAATTTATAAAAATCTTTTTTTTGAGCCCCGTAAAAACAGCCCTGATAATATGTTTTTATATTTTGAACAAAAGCCGTTGATTCTTCATTTCTGCAAACCATAATATCATTGTCTTTTTGAGTTAAAGACCAAGGATGCTGAACAGCGACATACTGATTTTCTTGATCAGGCTTAATCTCTTCAATGTTTATATTTTTAACAATTTCCATATCAGAATCCATATAATACACTAAGTCGCCATCTCCAATTAAGTCTTTCACTCTCAAGAAATAATGGAATCTCATTAAAGTAACCAGAGGCTTAGGTAAATGATCTATCTTCGCAATAATGCTCTCATTAAACCCCATAAATGATTTCGGATCATCAGTAAAAATAATAAACCTCTTGCTAATATCTGTACAAAAATATTTCTCAACAGATGCAATCATTTTTTTTGCAAATGCTGAGTGCCTTGCCCCTGAAGCTAAAACTAAAATATTAATTATCCCCATAATTCTGTTTTAGTTAGAGATTTAAATGTTTCACCCGGATTAGTTATAGAAAGTTGTTCCGCTAAAGGCGGATCTAACACATAATAATTTAAATGAGGTAAAGACCTTTTTTGTATTTGGATGTCTATATGAGACCAAGCAATAGAATTTGTTTCAATTAAAACAGAAAGTGCTGATTTTTTTATCATGTAAGCATGAGTGCATAACGGCGGGTGTTCAGTCTGAATAATTCCATCATCTACATGCATGAAATTTTCTTTATTTAAACAACAATGCCCGATAAAACAATATTGCCAATCTTCAGGTAATTTAGACTTAATATCTAATAACTTTTCTTTAAAGTTTTTGCATAATTGAACATCATCTTCTAATATCAAATACTCACCAAATGGCAAATACTCCATCACCCTCCAAAGCATATAATGAGATAAGATGCACCCCACATGACCTTGAGAAATAAAGTGAGGAGTACCACAGTCTTTATTCCAGCTAGGATCATCATCCGTATAAGGTATTTTAGTGCTTAATCCAAACTTTTTAGCATCAATACCCTCGAAAAAATCCACAGGGACACCATGTTCTCGAAAATGATTCTCAGCATAAAATTTCCTATCTGGATAATTTTTTAAAGAAATACAAAAAGATTTAGGAAATATCACAATAAGCCCTCGATCATTTTTTCATCATGATTATATATATAACTGCAAATTATATCATTTTTAAAATCCTTATGCCAATGCTCTGTTACATATTTTATTCCAGCAAACATAAATTTTGGAGATATTAATATAAAAGGATACTTTTTAGCGCAATGAGTCAGCAAAAAACATCCTACGATATCGGCTGGACCAAATTTTCGTTGATTACCTTCGCAATCTATAAAAAAATCTTCAAAATATTTTTCATTATTAGAAAAGGAAGATTGCATCTGTTCAAGCATAAATGAAAGTATATTATTTTCTTTAGGAGCAATAAAAAAACCATTTGCTAAATGAAAAGCGCAATCCGTTCTACCCGGAAAATAATTAAACTCCATATGTAGCTGACTTCTCTTCGGATAACCATTTTCAGTACAACCTATAAACATGTCGTGATTAAGTGGAACAAACTTTTCGATATTAGTTTGCCAGCTAAAAAAATCAACATCACAGTATAAACCTCCAAATTGATTGACTATTTCTATCCTAGCTACATCAGCCATACCATGAAAATCGTTTTTCGATTTATAATATTCGTAAATAGAATTATTTTTTAAATTTATTTTATCAATTTCATTTTCTGTCCACAAATGATATTTCCAACCAAAATTTTCACAATAATTTACCCATGACTGCATTATTTTTTTAGGAGGAGACTTTGCTTTCCCGATCCATATTTGGTGAATATTTTTTTCTATCATAATTTTAAGATTCCAATTTTTTCATCATTAAAGCCAAAGCTAACAATAAACTTGCCATCTTTTTCTACAGCCCCACAAGGAAATACTACCAGAGGACTATTATCTTCTAAAATTCTTTTGTCATATTCATTACCATATAAAATTGGTTTTTCAGATATATCCACTATTTTAAATGGAGGCTTAGACTCAAATTTATAATAACCCATAAAATATCTTCTCTTAGGCCCTTTCCAATTTAAGCTACTATGAAAAAATCCATGATAATAACCATCTTCTTTTAGTATTGGATTGCTACCCATCCTGCACTCCCCGAATTTCCAAAGCTTACTAATATCTTGGAAATGTTTATATTCTGCAACAACCTCCCCCTTAACAGGATCTACCTCTAAAACAACATGAGGATTCATCCTATATTCCAACATCAGCTTGTCTCCATAAACAAACCACGCCCAATTCTTTTGGTGAGTCGTGTTTGAATTTGTAAAACTCCCATTGCCATCATATTGAATATGCAAATTATCAATATGATTAAAGTTCCTGTCAAAAACTAAAACTTTCTGATGTATAAATCCACCTCTATTTAAAATATAATTAGCGCAGCTTAAATAATATTTATCCTGATAATATAAAAGTCTAGGATCTTCATATTGTTCTTTATCTAGTTCATCTTTTATATTAAAAGGTAGCTCTATGACTGGATCAAGATTTTCATCTAATTCAAATAATCTAATTGTATTAGTGAACTCGTATGGGCGATCATTAGTTAAATTAGCATATCTAGCTAACATTAATAGCTTATCATCTTTTGCAAAAATACATGGATTGAAAAAGAAATCTTCTTCCGAATAAGGAAAATTTAAAATTTTAACATCTTGCCCTTGATCAAAAATACTTTTATTTAGATAAGCTTCTGCAGCTGCACTTTCATTTTTTAAATCCACCCCAAAAGTCCATAAATCTAAATCAGGACATTTTTCTACAATTATAGGTTTCGTGACTCCGTAATCTTCAAAAGTTTGTTTGTTGTACTCGCTCTCTACGCTAACAACTGTTACTGGACTCGAATTTATATTTTCTACAAGAGAAGAAGGGACAATATCTAAATTACAGTAACATCGACCTACTACTGTTTTACCTTCAGTTTTTACTTTAAATTCTTCTATAATAGAAGACCAAACTTCAGGATCACCATCGACTACTACCTCAGAATAAGCTAATAATTTATATTTATGTTTTGAAAGAAGAATGTTTAATTTATTTCTCTCTTCAACTGAATCATCTACTTTGTAAGTTTTCCAAGCAACATTTATTTCATTTTTTATTAATTTATATAAATGCCTTTTAGCATACATTGCCTCCTCAGAGTCGCCGCTAGGACTAATATACAAAACATTTTTATAATTCACGCGATGCACAAAAATATTATAACCGCGCAAATGATAAATTCAATCAATTTTCTGTCGGGACAAAGACTTTACCAAGGACAGATTCTTGCCTTGATTCGAAATCTGATTTTATATTATTGATTGTAGTTTTTACATTATCATAAGCTAATTGGCATATTTCTTCTTGAGTTTTTCCGCTTATATCTGATTTTTGCAAAACGGATTCCACGTAAGCAGAATTACCATTATCATCGCCTAAGTTAAAGCCAACCAAAAATTGATCGCCGCCCATATCTTCATATCTTGCTATCGTGTATATCATATTTTAAAATTATTTATATAAAGGTATAAAATATTTTGTTCCATCTACATATATAGGTAACCACCTATCAAAACTATATCCAGAAGAATTAGTTGTTGTATCCGAATTAGAATTATTTATCGCCACAGCTGGTGTATACGCTCCAGCTGGACTATCCGCAACGCCTTGGATAGTAACCCTACTTGTTGCGGAAACAGTTCCTATTCCAACATTACCTACAGTATCAATAGTCACCCTACCTGAATTGTTTGTCTTCAGGTGGAGTTTGTGGTTACTTGTCGTGCCAATATATGCGTCTCCAGAAACTTGTATTCGATAATTAATTGTGCCGTCAGTAAAATCGGAGTATGCGTTAGTTGTTCCCTGAAATTTAGCGACTGCTGTACTACTATCGTTCACAAACAACTTAAAACCTGTTGCGTTGGTGCTTCCAATTCCTACGTCTCCACCTCCTGATGCTATTGCTACATTGGCACTGACGTAGTTATTTATAAAAGTTGTGCCGCTATTTGTCGCAGCTTCCAGAATCAGATGGCCACCGTTTACATCCACTGCCTTTACGCTAGGATATCCATTCGCTCTTCCTAGTAGCAGTGTTGTGTTGCTGTATGTGGCGTCGATGTGAGTATTTCCATTTACATAAAGTTTATATGAACTTGATGGGGTAGCGTTTATTCCAACATGTCCAGCATTATCAATAGTCACCCTGTCCGATCCAGCAGTAGATAATTTTATTAAAGAGGAGCCTCCTGTAGACGCTATTCGCAAAGTTTCACCGCTCTGCTGAATATAACCAACAGTTGCATAGCTTATATCAAACTTAATATATGAGTTAGTTGTTGCAAAACTACTAGCACTACTGTCTTCAATAATAAGGATTGGGTCAGCAGATTTAATATCTAAGATTGAATTAGGGGCAGCACCGATACCAACATTACCATTAGTAGCTATCGAAACACCTAAATTACCTTGATTTTGAATAGAAAGTATTCCAGTGCCGTTATTTAATAATATACCAGCATTGTGAAAATTGGTGTCTGTATCCCCTAAAAGACTTATAGAAGTTGAGCCGGAAGCTCCAGTACTTTCTAAAATAAAACCAGCAGTACTCTTTCTTACGTATAAAGAAGTTGATACATTTGCTATTCCAATCCCAAGATTACCAGAAAAATAGCCTGTACCGACAACATGTAATTTTTGAACTGTAGATGATGTACCTATACCGACATTGCCTTGCAAACCGATACCAGTTTCGCCGCTTTGCTTAATTACAAAATCATCTCCATTAGAAGCATTATCAATAAAGAAATTACCATTAGAATCAAGCTGGCCAAAATAAGCTGTATAATTATTTGTCCCAACAGACGTAGCAATATCAATTCCAGCCCATGCTCCAGTACTAGTATTTTCTAATTTTATTTGACCAGAATTTTTAATATGTAAACGACGAGTTGGATTGTTTTGATTAATACCAACATAGCCATCTTCTCCAACCCTAAATAATTCTACTCCTGATTTAGCAGCGTCTTTTTGAACAATAAATGCTTTTGTTGTATCATTAGCATTATCATCTATGCTTACATACACACTGCCAGCACTTCTCAGGTATAAAGCGTTAGCAGATGATTCGCTAGCAAGAATACTCAGATCATAATTATTATCTCTAATCATGCCCATATATGGGCCACCCATATAAACTGCTCCACC
>Ga0070752_1001541_pt1 | contig 16018 bp, 16 predicted proteins | sample VirMetDEL_Aug_30_FD_77440 | JGI IMG/M metagenome (GOLD analysis project Ga0070752, IMG submission 77440) | Aqueous microbial communities from the Delaware River and Bay under freshwater to marine salinity gradient to study organic matter... | ecosystem: Environmental > Aquatic > Marine > Coastal...
GGATAAACTCGATCAGGGACGCCAAGATCCGCACCAGGGACATCTGGATATGCATCTCCAGAAGGCTCTTGATAAACTCGATCAGGGACGCCAAGATCCGCACCAGGGACATCTGGATATGCATCTCCCGCTGGATCCTGGTAAACTCGATCGGGGACTCCAAGATCCGCACCAGGGACATCTGGATATGCATCTCCCTCTGGATCCTGGTAAACTCGATCGGGGACTCCAAGATCAGTTCCGGGTACGTTCGCATAAGCATCACCAGAAGGCTCAGGATAAACCCTATCAGGAACTCCGAGATCAGTTCCAGGTACGTTCGCATAAGCATCACCAGAAGGCTCAGGATAAACCCGATCAGGAACTCCGAGATCAGTTCCAGGTACGTTCGGGTATTCATCCTTCACTCCCTGTATAGGTGGATACACTCTCTCCGGAGGGCCTCCCTCTCCAGTGGTTTGGGGGTTTGGCAGATTTCCCTTAAATATGTTGTCTATTCCGGTTTCCGCTGCACCGTTTAAAAAATTCTCCAGATTATTAAATCCGAATCTACCACCATCATTTGTCAATCTGCCTAGCTGAGACGGATTAAGGGAATATATGTTACCAAGAAGGGATTGATCAAGGCCATCCAAGTTGCTTGTAAGTGCACTAACCCCTTCATTAACCAGATCATTCACTACATTAGAAACAGCATTAGTTAAAAGCTGACCGCCAAGACCTAAAAGTTTCTCCAAATCTAATGATGAATCCCCTAGCTCCTCTAACGAAGAAGAATTTTGGTCATATCCATCCGCGAGTATCAATGGCTTTTTATCACCTCTGATATTTGGATACTGGCTCTTAACTCTAACTTTACCTACATGAACCTTAAAGGAGTTGGTTTCAGGATCGGCTGAACTTGATCCCATATCTATCGAGCTTTTATAAGGAACGCTTTCACTAAAATCAAACTCACACTGCTGGCATTCGTAAATTTTTACAGGCTTGATCCCACTCTGATCCTGCTGGTTAGTAAAGGCTGCAAAATCATTAGACAGTCCACTCTGATCTAATACATTACCCACAAAGCTAGAAAATGATCCTCCACCTCCCCCACTGTCGGACCCAGCTGATCTATCAAAATCCGAACCAGCAAGTCCACCAAAGCTAGATATAATACTCCCACCAGGATTGGTGTTAGAATTGATAAGACCTCCTAGATCATTAAGAGCAGTCAATGCAGTGCTAGACGCAGTAAGTCTACTTGTTTTAAAGAAGTTCCTTATCTCAGTTACGAATATCCACATAGTGAACTTCCTGAGATTTCTTGGTACAAGCCATCTCATGTTATCAAAATCAAAGGTAGCCTGATTATAGAGATCTGCTAATGCAGAGATTCTAAGGTTTAAAGATTCAAGTGTATTGAAGGTTAAAACCTTATCACCGGTCCTTTGAGTATCAAACCCATCAATCTCATTAGAAGGCTGAAATCCATTTTTACTTACAAGTGAAAGCTGGTCAAGACCCTCTATGGACTGGAAAAACCAGGGGGAATTTGTATTTATATCTTTCAGCAAGCTTTGGAACTGCAATATAGCGTTTGCTCTCTTTCTTTGATTATTATCGGCAAATCCTGCGTCTCTTTGGATTAGATAGTTATATGCGGAATAATAAGCAACCTCCGGATTTGAAAGTTGGTACTGTGGCTGTCCACTAAAAGAATTCTGTATGTTAGACATGCCAGAGTTCTCATTGGTATAATTATCTCTCTTAAGTAATGGACTTGGAGCCCATCCCCATTCTGTACTTATCGGCAAAGAACCAAAATCAAACATAACTTTAAACCCAAGATATGTAGGATCTTCATTTCCGCCAGAATTGGATAATTTAAATCCTTTCAGGAATAAGTTTCTATTTCTATCGGTTGCCATTAGAGTTTATTCTTTTTATATTTATCCGGTAAACAGGTTTATGGGGAAAGATTTAGGGAATGTTCCTGCGCTATTCAGGAACCACTCTCTCCTTCTTAAATGGAGTACCTGTTTCATCAAAGAAAATCCCTCATAAACCACCTCTATACCATCCAGAACGTATATACCGGAAAGGAATTGATCTAATACAGGATTTATCTCATTTTCAGTCCTCTGATTTTCCGAAATACCAGCATTCTGCTTTCTTATTCCCTGATCATTCACATAGATAAGAACAGGTATAGCTTGACCCCGATAAAATCCAGCATAATACGGTTGTGTTTCCACCCGGAGTGTAAACTTATTTAAATCCTCTATATTGAATTCATTCTGAACCAAAGCCTGTATGAAATTCTCATGAACTCCTCCTCCCTGTCCATCAAAACTATTTAAGCTTCCGTACCAATTTTTTCTAACTTCTCTCAGATACTCATCTTCCTTAGGTCTCCCTTTTTGCAATACCTGGTTCTCCCCTACATTCTCGGTAGTTACACTTTCTATGGTATATTTTATGTACTTCTCCGGATAATTATCAGTTTCCAGCCCATCATCATAAAACTGTACTTCCCTGATATACCCGCTACCGTTATTTATATTACCAGCTTGAGAAACTAGGGTGTAATTAGAAATATAGAGAGGAATATCGTTACTACCTTTTTGATTTGTTAAGGCTAATGGCATTTCCTGTGAGTTGAGTTCTAATCCCTCGAAAGCTGTGTCGTTAGCAGTATTGTTAGAAACACCACGTATAACTTTTACTTGCTGAACATAATCATCCGCAGTTAATTGGCTGTCCATATTCACAACATTAAGGTTATAGTATGGGTCGATCCATATTTTAAAAAAACTTCTATCGTCCTTATATGATCTTGAAGCAACCTCCTTCAGGAAATCGTAATAGGAAAGGTTGGGACATATCCATGTCATAGTATCGTTCCTTTCTGGATCATTAGAGGAAAAACCCAAATCCAGATCCTGTGAGATCTCAAACAATGCATCGTAAGAACTTTTAGCTCTGAAAGCCTTAGAAACCTCCGAATAGATGCCAGGAATTCTAGCCTCCCCGAGCACACTAAACGCGATGCCATTACCCTCAGGATCCACGGATTGACCAGACTGTACCGATAGAATATTAAAGTCCATTCTTATAGGCTTATAAACTTCCACCCAAGATCTAATGTAAATAGAAACTATATCCCCATCCTTGGGGTAATTTACACTTAGGAAAAGAGGGTCTCCCATTACAAAATTAAATCTCACAACTGGTAAAATACCAGTCATATCAAGAGAAAAATATGACATGAACTTCTCTACGTAGTACCCATTAATAAAAACAACGGGTCTGTAAGCACCGAAAGACTTCTCATCCGCATCTTGCAACAGAGGTTCATTCTTGTTATCTGGTCCACTGCGATTAGGTACAACAAGCTCGTCCAGTCTGATACTGGTTTTGGCAAAATTATTTATGACTATCTGCTCTGAAGGCATATGTAATCAGATTTTATAAATTAGCATTCGGATTTGGAGATGCATTACTAACGTCAGGACCTAAAGCAATCACCGCATTAGTTCTAACTGTTTGCCTTTCCCCGTCCTGTAATATATTGGACGGAAGTACCTGCGGAGGTGTGTTTTTAGCTTTATTTCTCATTTCCAAGAACTTCTTCCTGGAGTCGCTAGTTTTAAACCTCCTTTGTTCCTGTGATTTTCTAAACTTACTATTAGGATTTTCTGCTCCAGATCCCTTGCTGATAAGCTTGCTCTTTGCATCCAGTGCAGCATCTAATCCAGCTTGAAGTGGGAAAACTACTAAGTCCCCGGAGTTCATTGCAAACGGATTAGATATTCCATTAAACTTCAGGAAAGTCCCTGTATAAGCAAGATCACCATAAGCACTAAATGCAAACCTATCAGGTCTCATTACATAGTCATCAGGTACTATCTTGTAACTTTTTATCTGTACATTGACCCCAGTGTAATTTATACTGGATCTAGTTAAGTCCCATATACCTATGTTTTTGGTTTGTAAATCCGAATCAGGGTTATATACGTTCTTGTTCTTTGCTAGTGTATCAATCTTAAGCATATTACATTCTATTTTTAATTAGCTGTAAATCCACTTTGCTGGGTGAGCTGTTCCGACGGGTTGATAGAAGTGGTATCATTAGGATCCACCACTATAGGACTTCCATCACTAGTTCCTAGTGAGTTGAGTGATTGGCTATTAGAATAAGTTGGGATAGAGCTTTGATATAACCTAATTTTACCTCGGTTAAACATGGATTCTATCTCACCCCTTTCTCTGTCCCTGCCATGTTTTAGTGTGTAGGTAGCAACTATCTCGGTAGGAAAATCATCTGGACCTAAAACCTCACCAAATTCAACACTGACGTTTTCGCATATAAGATTACCTATCATGGCAATAGGATTCATAGGGTTACCAACAACCAGATGCCATTCTCCAACTGGTGCCCCCGTATAGAGGGATAGCGGTAATCGAACCTGCTCTATCAAATCGTCGGCCAAAGCTGCAGCTAATATATTTCCAACTGCGGAGTTGTCATCAAGCTCTGCAGCAACTTGAGCCAAATCCTGTGTACTTAACTGCTGTATAACACTGTTTAAATCCTGAACTGCTTTATCAACCTGATTCTGAGTCTCCTGTAGAGCTTCAAAATCAGGATTGTTCATAGTCGTCCCGCTAGGATCCGCCAAAAACTTAATAGCTGTCTTAGTCCAACCTAGCGGATCACTATAGAATCTTTTTAGACCATCCTCTCCACCTGGGAATCCAATTGCGGGAAATTTGTTATCGTATCTTATATCGGGGGTAAGATAATTACCATAGTTTGTGCCGAGTCCCAAGCAATTGCTTATGATATCCAGCATGGATGCTTTAGTATTAATCTCCGAAACTGAAGTTAACTCGTAATGAAATTTCAGCTCAATCGACTTATCGCCAAAGGTCAAACCCCTACCTCTAATCCAGGTTTTATCAACGGTATCAACCGAGGTGAATATAAAATCACTAAGAGGTCCGCCCTCGGGTCTAGTCATTTTATCTCTGAGAGCGAAGTTTATTTTAGGTGTAGTTACCTGCTCTCTACCAGCATCAGTTGCCTGAATAGCCAGATTAGCAGTATCGCCCAGAACAGAAAGAAGATCCCCCGCTCCTGCAGAAGTAGCAGTCCCAGAAAAAGCCCTTCCGAGAACCGATTTAAAGAAACCCTGATCAAACCCCTCCTGGGTTTGAACCTCAGCCTGTGTTTTAGGGTTCCATTTTAAACCCGAAGCAAATCCGATAATACTATTTAAAGAGTTATCAGTTGCTCCACCCCACCAAGTAACAGCCTGTGCTACAGGTCTACCAGCTCCCTCAGCTTTATAGAAATCTGATTGTATTACACCATCAGGGAGAGATAAATTATCCCTCATCGGAGCAGGGAATCTCCTAAGTGTTAACATATAATTATTAGGGATTGATCCGTAATATTTGCAGTAGAGGAAATCAGCCCATGTGTAGGGGGCAGATGCACCTCCTATAATCGGATTATCCGTATTGGGGTCAGCCTCATTTCCCGCCGCTTGCTTCAGAGCATTTTCTTGCTCCATGGATGCCCCTACAAGAGATCCAGCACTGGGGTTCTTGGAAGCTGTGGAGGTTATCCCTGAATTATACTCGGATCTCTCAGATTTATAGTATCTGTCGATAAAATCGTTGCCATTGGACTCATGGAGGGAGTAAAAAAGAAATTGGCCATACTTATCAGATCCATTCTCATAGAAACCACCACGATAAAAAAGGGTCCTAGCGGTGGGAACAGTAAGAGGTACAGCTGATCCTAGATTAGACTTCTGATCAACAACCGCAGTTGCTGCCTGCTCGATAAGCTGCTCCCCGTTGGAAAAATATTGTCCAGTTTGGTTATTCCTATTGGACTGCTCCCTCCCTCCAAAGCCAGGGGTAGGTGAATTAGTGTTATTATAGGCTTCGCCACTCATTCATATAGTACTTATTTTACTCCATCTTTATGGTGTACTCTATATCTAAGTCGTTGTTATTATCTAAGAAGTGTCTTAGATTATCAGCGAAAGACTCTGATATGTTCTTGTACACCACAAGGATATCATTGCATCTAGTACTATATATTCCCTGAGTAATTTTCTTCTGAACTGCGTAATTTATGACAAACTCGGACTCAATGGTAAGATCATCTGTATCATATCCCAGTTCTCTAATAATTTTTCCTATATCCACTATGTAATAGGTAGCATCAGAGCAAAATTTTCTCTTCGCTTCCTTCAACGAGCATCTGGTAAGTACAAATCTTATCTCCTCCAGGTCTTTATCCATTATTATCAGAATTTTCTCCGGATGCTTTAGGACCTTCACCCCCCACATCATCAGGCAATCCGAGAAATTCAAAGGGCTTAGAATTCTCTTCCTGATTTGACGTAGATTCACCTAAAGTAGAAATGGTAGCATCCTGATCGTCTAGGAGCTTCTGTGATTTGGCCTCCAGTTGATCGTTTTTAATTCTCTGCAGGTGCTGAAGATGTAGTTGCTTTCCCATTTCCTGAGATCTTCTGATCCTCTCCCTTTGCTCCTTTAGAGTCTCATTTTTACCTATATAGCCAAATTGCTTGGCCATTTGTCTTCTCTGTCTTCTAGATAAACTCATTATATAGAAAAATTAAATCCCTTACTTTTTTTCCCACCTGAACCGTCTTGGTTAGATCCTTGGATATCTATTCCCAGGACATATTTAAAGAGCTTCAGGAAAAGACCAGGGATAAAAATATCCTTTGATTTAACCACGTCATTAGCAGGAATAAACTTGAATTCCATACTTTGCTCTTGTTCGCTGCCATCTGTAGGAGCTTCCATTTTATCCAATCCGGTAACATCAACGGCAAAACATGGCTGCTCGTGATCGACAAACTTAGAGGAAGTAACAGACCCTAAAAAATACCATCTTTCATTCTCAGATGCTTCAAATCCACTTTCTTCAAAAAGCTCTCTCTTTGCAGTTGACAATAAATCAGGATCCTCCTCATCACTAGTTCCAGTTATAAGTGTAACACACCTACCGCCCTCCCTAAATGGATTATTCTCCTCCAGAACTCCAACTGCAAGGGGTAATCCTTGCTCATCAGAAACGAATGGCATGATTACAACATTCATAAAAAGGGGTATTACCCCTACCATACCGTCTCTCTCCACCATATGGAGATTCGGTGATTCGTATAATACCTTATTCTGACTCATCTTCTTTCACTACGCTTCGGGTAGTTTTATTTTTATCATAATAGGATAGAATAGATTCTCCTAAAGCAGCCCTAATATCTTCTATATCAATACCTTCAGTAACATAATCCACTATCTCTGTTTCAGCTTCATCAAAGGACGAGATTAAAACAGAGTAAAGACTCTTTGGCGGAAGATTTAGCTTAAGACTAATTGAAACATTCACCCAATTATTTTTCTGCTTTTTAAGTAGTGTATATATCGGAGAATCCTCAACTTGAACAGAGGATACTGTATTCATCTCCCTAGATGATATAGTATTTCTTTTCTGAGGTATGCTATCCGCAGTAGGAGGAGGGATAACCTGTGGTTCCTTATTAAAATCAACTCGAGAGGCTGGAAATGCATCCATATATTCGTTCAGGAGATCTATGTTAATTCTTCTACCACTATTAAAGGTAAGGAAAGTCATACCCGTACCCTCATCACGCTCAACGTCCTTATACTTCTCTGAATTCCCCATCTGGTCACTCTTCAACCAGACGTAGTCCATTTTTGAAAGATCCTCCTTGAGTTCCTCTATAGATTTATCCTGTAGGTCCATTTTTTTCTTCTTTGAAAATATCTTCTTCAGCCATTTCATATGCTTACATCTAACAGCAAAAGCTAATTAAACAACTCTTAAAAAAGTAAACATAAACCTCAATAGCATCAGCTTAGTTTACTTTTTTATAGATCTTATTACGGTATATGTTCCGGATAAAATTATTTAGGAGAGAAATTGCTTCTAGCATCAGTATACATCTCCTCAATATGTGACTCAGGAATGGTGTTTTTTAATACATCCATCAATTCCATTATCTCCTTTCTCTCCCTCTTTTTACGATCCTCGATATTCTGGTCGCTATCCATAGAATGATATTTCAGCATCTTAAGAAGGTTATCCACCAATTTTTTCTGAGTTTCCTCTGTATCCCTTCCGGTCACGAGTGAAAGCAAATATTGATCCATTGGATCAGATATTAGGGTTTGTATTTTATCATGTGAGGTGTTGTATGTACCTTTATCTGTTTTGTACCTACAAGAGAACTTTCCCCCGTTCTTCCTCAGAATAAACACCGGGTGGATTTCGTTACTATCTTTATAAACTCTTAAGGATTTAAATAGATCGCCGTCTCCCTTGCGGTCCAGCTCCACCTGCATCCCGTTATTAAGATCAGCCTCATAAGTATTTTTATCTATTTCGGCGAGATTAGAAACAGAGCAATCCACACCCAAGGTGTCCATCATCAACTCTATATCATCGCACACGGAGGAAGACTTGTCCCTAATAGGGGAGATTTTGGAAGAGATATAACCCTCCAGAAATTCATCGAGAAGCTCGATGTTTTTTTTATCATTAAACCAATTAAGCGAAGTATTAATTTTCAAAACATCGAAGTCTGAATACCCCTTCCTATCAAGACATTTGATGGGCAGAGATATCTTGCTATCACCGTAGGATAAGGTGTGAGAGTCTTGTTTTTGCTCGTGAAAAATGTAATTTTTGTCCACGGATCTAGGTATCCTAATCTTAACAACGCCATCATTGAAAGGACCCAGTATTCCTAGATCTACCTTGGAGGTTGAGTTATTCTCGTTAATTGAATTGAATTCATTAAAATTTAGAACCAGCTTAGTCATTATCTCCAAATAAGACGTCTATTTTAAAATCCTTGGGATTCATGGATTTTCTCATATCCACTACAATTTTTGATGGATTACAAGGAATTAGATTCTTACCTTTTTTACACAATACCGAAGAATGATCTATATTTTCACCGGGAACAATATCCATCTCATATTCCTTTGGCGGATCCGGATAAGAGTCCACCTTAATTTCCAACTCGATGTTACTGATTTTAAATTGGAGATCTTGTATACCGGACTTGGATCTCCCGATAGAAACGTCATATTCAACATCGCATTCCTTCTCGTCGACATCTACCAGCTCCGGTGGTCTATTGATTAGATCAATATCCAGATAACCTAGCTCGTGAGAAAATGAATATTCGCTTGATAGTCTTTTTCCCTTCGCATTATCAAAAGAAACATAGTCATGAATTCTAGGCATTATCTTACTGCACTTTTTTTATGTATTATATATCCCTCACCTTTAAAGGTTCTTTTAATGTCTTATCCAAAAACTCAAAGGGGAAATATATAAGATGAACATAAAAAATCATACCATGAAAGATCTCAAGACAACATGGTTTATACAACATCCAATAGACCAAGAGCACAAGCAATATGTGCTATTAGATTTTCTCAAAAGTGTAAACACCGAGATATCCAAAGAAAATATCTATTACCCGGTCAAGAAAATATTCTCGATTATCAAGGAGCTAACCTTTGTAAAAAACCTCCTAGAGGGAAAAAATGTAGATCCGTATGTAAAAATAGGAAGGATCAAGAAATTAAAGGAATGTATTGAGGAGAATCACCTCTCGCTAAATGAAAAAATCGAATGTCTCAAGATAGTTGATTCGTCACTCGCCATACTATATAAGTATGCTGATCTCGGTATGAGTTTATGGAGAAATATAGAGAAAAGAATTAAGACTTTTGACCTGTTCCACCCGGATAAGGAAACGGGCGAATATGGAATCCTCATCCTTAGAAATATGTCGAGTGATGGAATGTTAGCATATTTATGGCAAAACGGGGATGATATGAAGTCGGTCAAAGGGACTATTATGAAAAATATCCCACTCAAGAATCCTTATTTTTCACTCTCCTATGAATTTTCAGTCCATGAGATAATGCAAATTCTAGGTATAAGTGTGAATCCACCGAGGGTAACAGTGATGGAAATATCGGAAGATTTCAGAGAAGACTCGGTTATAGTCAAAATAGCAAAGGAGCTATTTATAAGAGAAATCTCATCAAGTAAAGAAAGGGAAATCTAATTATTGGGATTCCTTCCACACGTTATCTATAAGAGAAACGCCCTCATACTGGCGTGCTAATCTATCTCTAATTATACCCATCTTGTTTATACCCTCCCTCCATTGGACCTCGTTAAACCATATATCCGGGCTATCCCAAGAATACTTTTCGAGACACTCCAAATAAAAATCTCTGGAAGCAGCAGGTAGTATAACACAATGAGCAAGTATTATCTTATTGGTTAAATAAAAATCAGGATAATCCGGATCTGAATCATTTCCTATAGGAGGGGATTGCAAATAGTTGTTTACATATCTGGATCCAAGTGAAGTATAATAAAGGTTATGTAAATTAGAAAATTCAACGGACTCCTTCAGCTTATTCATGAAATCCTGATGATCACAAAGCAAAACACAATCACATTCACATAGGACAAGAGCATCTATATCATCCGAGAAGTTTTCCATAATAGCTTTCTTAAAAGAATGGAAAGCACCATAATGTCCCGGACCGTGATTTGTGTAGCCAGATTGACTTATTGCCTTCTTTTCCTTCCAGGCATCTCCAGTATATCTCTGATTTATCTGCTGGATGTATTCTAATCCCATATAACCCAGAGGAGAAAGTGATTCTATAGATTTTTTCTCTCTCTCCTCCTCAATCTCGGTTAAAATATGTACAAGCTTAATCTTCATGCTTATTTTTAGATTATATCACAAAAAAAGAGGCAAGTTTCAAAGAAACCGCCTCTAATGATTAAGACCGCTTAATCGCAGCTTATTCGGTGTAAGTTTTTTAATAATCCTTCAGCCTAATGATAAATGACTCACTAATGGCTCCTTCCGAAGTATCCATTGTGGCTCTCATCCCAGGATCTGGAATTCCCTGTCCACCAATGCCATTTACATAATCTCTATCCCCGGTTGCATTATATCCAGGTACTTGAATTCCAGCCTTCTCTGGACTAAACACAGCATCCGCGTAGCCAACCCAATCATAAGCTGGTTCTCTTTTTATCTTATGTAAACCAGTTTTCTCCTCTCCCCCCGTTTGATTCTCAGCAGAGAAAGGCTTAAATGTCTCGTCGTGTACTTTTTGTCTAAACTGCTCGAAGTCCAAAACCTCTCTTTTTGCAACATCATTTATATTCATGATCCTTAATTTTCTTTTTTTCTTGTGACCAATTTAAGATGGATTATACCCAAAGCTATTCCTATTAGCTGGTGCAGATGAGATCAGGCCTCCGATAAAATCATCAACTATATTTCCCCTATCCAGCTCAAGCTTATTTCCGCTCCTGTCTATATCAGTTCTGATTGCTCTTTCTATACTACCTTTATCAGTAGGACTTAATCCTCTTATGAAATTCTCCCTATCAACCGGCTCGAAACCATTAAAAGCCTCGAGATAGAAAACTTCCAATTGATCTCTAAAGTTGTTCCTTCTTACTTCATTACTAAACATTTCCGAGATAGTACGATAGATCCACCCATTTTTATCTACACCAAGCTTTTCTGCTATTCCATCCAGCCCCATTTCTGTTAAAAATTCCATGGTAGCATCAGCAGCTTTTGGTGCCAGATACCCAGCACTGGTTTTTCCGCTAAATAGAATACTGAAATAATCACTGATTGGAATTTGCTCCACGAAGTTCTGTACAAGCTTACTGAAGATTGAATTTTCAGTTATTCCAAGATTACCTAGCAAATAAGCCGTTACCTTTCCTTTGAATACATCGCTAAGGGGATTTGTAATTGAGGATAAAGCCCCAGTTATGTAATCGTATACCCCAGATTCGCTAATATCCGGATTTGACCTAAACTCCTTAAAGGTCTTTATTCCATTATCCATCTGCATGCGGAAGTTTTTTCTTTATATATCTATCCACATTGGCTTATTTTATCCCATGAACAAATCAACAGCAGTCTGTCGATAGGCCAATTTATCATTCTTAATCTGAGGGTTTTTAAGAGGAGCTTTAGTTCTATCCAGGATATCAAGAGGAAGAAGAGGACCAAAAGTATCCTTCAGTATCTTTTTATCTGTTCTCCACTCTAGCGGGATTGATAGTGCAAATCTAACTATGTCTAGATTCAAGAATGGGCTACGTAGCTCTAATGTATGGGCCATTGACATCTTATCAAGCCTTGGTAGATGATAGTAGCTAAGCTCATCAAAAATGTCGGACCTTTGAGAATCATATTCGTGAATCCTTTTATATCCGCCAAAGAGTTCGTCCGCACCATCTCCACTTAAAACTATCCGGTATCCACCAAATTTCTTAACAGCATCAAAGAGATGATATTGTGGAATTACCGATCCTAAATCTATGGGACTTTCATTCCACATCTTATAGATCTCTCCATTCATCCTAGGATCCATCGAATAATTCAGAAAAGAAACTTCAGAGTCTAAATGGTCAGCGAGAATCTTAACATACTCAGTTTCATTATTTTCTATAGTAAACCAGCGAACATCAGATCCAGTTTCTTTCAGTATGGCAGCAATTATCGAAGAATCTAGTCCGCCCGAAACCAGAAGGGAAATCGGGTAGTCCTTAGATATTAACCTATTACGAACAGATTCAAACATCTTAGTCCAAAGCCATTCCATATGATCCTCATAGCTACCACCTTCGAGCTCATATATCGGGTGTTCAAATCCCTTAAAATAAGAAGGATACACATTCTTGAATTCGGGACTTATCAAATTAAAAGAATAGATATTATTAGGTAGGAATCTCTTAACCTCTGAGTATGAAGTTCTTTCATCGGTATTATAACCCCATTTCCTTATAGTACTCATGGTGGTAAGATCAATTTCACTATTCAAGCTAGCTAGTGATTTCACCTCCGAAGATATCTCACCCAAGTTGTTGTAGTAGAGTGGCTTTCTACCAAGTGGATCAGTAAATGCTATTACGTCCTTTGTATTCGAGTCAAATATAACTAATGCCCAAAATCCGTCCCATGTCTGTATCTCAGGTAAAAACATCCCACAGAACATCTCAAAAGAACCGCCAGCATATTTGCTGAACATATTGCAAAGATATTCAGTATCAGACGAGAACCTTTCATTATCATAATTAAATATCTCACCATTAAACAGCATATAAATACCCTTAGAGACTTCGATTGGTTGATCCCATGTATCACCATCGGAGGTTTGAATAGGAAGTCTATGATGACATAGATACCATCCGTCACTCTCTATCGTTTTACTCTCTATCCCCCTATGCTTTATAGTGTTTAGATTCTCTTCAGTCCCTGTTTGTGTTAAAAGTATACCACACATATTAATCCATATTAATTAAAGCCTCAACTGATTTTTCATCAAAGTTGTTCGTAACGTATTTAATAGGAACGTTATATGGCTGATTTGTTATAATACCCCTAAGATTTTCCATTATTTTAGCTTCTCTATCATCACCATCCCTAAAATCCCAATTATCCTTTTCCCTATTTCCAACATCCGGATTTTTACCAATTACATAAAAGATCTCGCAATCATTAAGAAGACCCTGATTGGCTATCATTTCAACTTGGTCCTTAGCTTCCTCCTCCGTGATTCTGCCAGAAAGTATACCCCATGTTAATACAGTAAGTATACCCCTATCCAAAATAAAATCTGGGAGAAGCCCGTCCCTATTGAGCTGAAGTAGCATTAATTCCTTACCTAAAGCAAAGGAATGAGTAATTTCGTTATCGTCAGGTAGAGATAACCTATTGAACCAGCCAACAAAATCAAACTTAAATATACTCAAATTCGCTTTAGAGGCATATTTACGTGCTAAAAATGTCTTCCCTGAATTCCTGGGTCCTTCGAATATCCTGATCATCTCCTATTTCCTTCGGTTCTTTTCTTTTTATTACTCTACCCTCCATATATTTCCACAATTTATGATTTATTCTATATTTCTCATACATTCCTAGGATTAATCTTCGGTCGGTAAAATAATAAATAGGGAACCCAACATTTAGCTTTCCGTCGAGTATGTATTTGTAAATTAGACAATTATATACGTGCTGTTCTGGGCAAAGATGGGTAAACATATGGTAAGGGCTTGGATCCGGCTCCTCCATTAAGAGAGACTTATCCTCACATAGGTCTTTATACTCAGCAAAAAATTCCCTGGATTTCTCAGTATTCCTAACTATCATCCTGCTAGAAGCTATCTCATAACACTCAGAAACAACTTCCCCATCATCCGGGTTGTCAAATATCTTTTCAGAGGTATATCTCTTTCCGTGCATACCAACTAGTGGGGGATTACCATCTAGAAGATTAGCTTCAAAGGGAGAGAAGAAGTCAGAGCCACACATTTCCAGAAGGTATTCACAGGTTTCCCTTACCTCACCCCATTTAGTTTGCCAGTATTGGGGATATTTAGAAAAATTACAGTCATGATAAAAGATTATCGAACCATCCTCGGTCTGATTCAACATATAATCAATCAGAAAAGGCTTAAAATCCCCATATCCTATACTACTAATTCCAGGATTAACCTCAAGATCCCTACCGAGTCGATTACAGAAATTACTCGAATTAGGCAAGGATTTTAGGGATTCTCTGTCATATATTAAGACCTCATCGAAATAAGGACTTAATAATCTCTTAATATTGGAGATACTATTCAATAGGGAGCTTCGCTCATCCAAGGAAGCACCGTCTCTCACATTACAAAAACTTAAGAAGTATATTTTTCCCATACTACAAAGAATGTAGATATTATATCAAGGAAAATAAACTATGTTTCTGCTTATTAGACAGAACCAGGTATAATATAAATGGACTCCTTCATGTGGGTAGGAATTGTATCCAGACCAATAATAGAAATCCGATCCAAGTGCTTTGCTTTAGATCTTAAAACTGGTGGGATTTTCTTCAATGTATCCTTAACAGATAAAAAGTTATCGTCAGACACATCGCCATCGATTTCCATACACTCCAAACAATGAGCGTTTGTATCCGATTCCTTCACAGGGACCAGGGAGCACATCGACTCTTTCATCATAGGAGACTTAGATCTAAATGAATTGTTCTTAACTATATTTTTAGCTAGCCCCTCCGCATCCATATCATATTTTTCCAAAGCCATGTCTAGAGCACATTTCCACGATTCCTTTTTATCGTCATACGAAATAAGAGGCGAAAGGAAGACAGCACAATTATATATAAATCTTTGCTCTGCAGGATTCATGTTATCTAGATCAATCTTATCTCCACATACTCCCTCTATTGATCTTTTCATCTCCTTTAATGCGCTATGTGGTAAATACCCTCTACTGATGCTATCATTGCAAGATTTAAGGGATTCGGAGCAGCTTCTATATGCGGATTCCATCTCTTTAAGATTTTGTCCGGCACAATCAGCATTCTTCCCAAAAACATCCTCAACAGCCTTACCTTTGGTATCCGAATCTACCCCTGAAAAATTCTTATAATAGCCGGTATACCAGTCTCCGAATGAATCTACATCCTCAGAATCGGATCCATGAAATTTAGAGTAGGTGTTCCAATTACATGGTTTATTCACATTGGTTGATAACCTCTTTGTCGGATAAACTGCGATATTACCGTCATCACCAACCATAGCAAAATGAGACACTTCTTTGCCGCCGTCAACGGCTTCAGTCCAAGAGCTAATAAAATCAGCAGGACAAGAACCCTTCAGTGTATTATCCTCTCTTAAAAAATTCTCAGCTTCTGCGTTCTTATTATACCCTTTAGTCCTTAATAATTTTGCAAGTCTTTCAGCTAACATAAAATCGGACGTTGTTGGGTTTCCATCATTATGAACAGTCTCTAGCTCCTCCTGGTATTTTTTAAGTTCGTCGGATATTCTATCAGGATCGATGTATCTCTTATCCTCCCATAATCCCATGAAAGA
>Ga0070752_1001542_pt1 | contig 16014 bp, 13 predicted proteins | sample VirMetDEL_Aug_30_FD_77440 | JGI IMG/M metagenome (GOLD analysis project Ga0070752, IMG submission 77440) | Aqueous microbial communities from the Delaware River and Bay under freshwater to marine salinity gradient to study organic matter... | ecosystem: Environmental > Aquatic > Marine > Coastal...
CTTGGGTTTGATTAATTACATTAAAAGGAACAGGCTGAGGTTCTTCTTGGAAAGACGCTATACTAGACTCTACAGGAACATTAGATTGAGGTGTTACATTACTACTAGGTAATGCAATGCCTCCTCCTGTTTGTTCGGTAGCAAAAGTTCTATTTAAAGCTTGTTGCTCTATACTATCTTGTATATCTTTTGGATTAGTAAGTATTGGTATTGTTTGATTAACATCTTCAAAAGAATTTTCTTGTCCAGCCGTCGGACTTGTTTTCCTTCTACCTGAAAATAACATAAGTAGTTCTCCTTATTCAGATCCATCTAATAGATCTATTAATGGTTGTTTAGTTGTTTGTAGACTTCCTGCAAATGGAATCATTCCTACTAGCCTCTCATTACGTTTTTCCCCACCTGCATTTATAGCTTTTATATCTGACTGAAGTACACCAATAGAGGGTGCAACAGATAACGCCTCTAATACCATAGCACCTAAAGGATTGTTACCGTTTTGAGCAGCAGTTACTCCCTTACTAAATACATCGTTAATTTCTTCAAGTAAAAGCTCAGGGGTACCCATAAATCCACTGTAATTAATTGCTCTATAAGAACCTGATCTAAAGAAATTATCATCTTCATCTTCAATCCAGTCAGGTGTTTCTCCGTAAGCAATAAGATCTTTTAAAGCTTGTGCAGCATAGGCAGAAGCTACTACCATAACTATTGAAGAGTAAGTATCAAAACTAGTTCCAGGGGGTGCAGTTTTAACATAATTATTCCATAGATTAGGTATCATATTAGCAGTAATGTGAGCTAAAAATCTTTTAAATTGAGTATAAGGTGCAAAAACTTCTGATTCAAATATAGCAGGAACAGAACCAGGTTGTGGTCTTGCTGTAAACTCATCTGTAAAATTAATTTCCGCTAATCTAATTTGTTCTGAAAGAAAATCTCTGTCAGAGTTACTCATATTAGAAGGATTAAATATATCTTCTTCTGAAACATTACCTACTCTATCTATAGTTTCAATTAATTTATCTGGGTCAAGACCATAAAAATTTAGTCTATCTCTTGACCATAAACCTGTTTCAGACACAAACGTATCAGATATAAGTTTATCTTGCCTAATTTTTTCTAATAATTTACTCACAGAATCCCAAGCAAAGCTCATTTTAGCTGCTCTTGGAGCGTTATTTTGTGCACTAACTAAGTTAAACATATAAAATATTCTCATAGCTTTTTGTAAAGTAGGAGAGCTAGTTTTAACTCCTTCTACTTCAAGCACGTCAGAGCCTGTTGTTATATGACCTGACTTGTATAGTCTATCAAGGTCTGTATTATTAAGATCTCCTGCAGTAATAGGTCTATATGGTGCACCAAGCATAGTCGGAACAGAATAATAATCCCCTACTATACCTTGTAAAAAAGCTTTAGTAACTTTACCTAGATATTTAACCTTATCTTTACCTGATAAATTTATACTACCATAAAACATTTCACCTATATTAGCAAAGGCATTCATATCCATCAATCGTAAAGTAGTTGTAGCAATTAAAGTATTATTTACTGCTTTAACTAATCTATTATCAACTCTCTGAAATGAACCTTCATATACCTCAAGTAATCTTTTAGTATAACCCAACAATTCTCTATGTCTTTCTGGAGTTATTTCTTTATTTAATAATGCTTGATTAAGTAAATAAACTAAATTAATACCGTCTGCACCATATCTTTCTAGCATAACTGTTTTCTTAACAATTCTTTCTGCTAACTTAGTTACATTAGGGTATACGCTATTACTTAAATATTTATCTGTAAAAGCTTTATCTTCGTTTAAACCAAAATTAGATATAGCATCAAGATCATTAGTAGTCATAGCATTATTTTTAATTCTATCTGCTATTTGATTTGCTTGTTCTGCTGTAACTCTTGCTAAACCTAAATTGCTATTATAACTTCCAGTAATAGTATCAACAAAGTCTTTATCTATTTTATCAGGGTTAAATAAAGACAAACCCCATAAATAATTTTCTCTTATTTGTTGAGGAGTAACACCTACATCGACACCTGAATTTTCTACAATCCCTGCTATTGTTTCATTAACTTGATTTATTTTATTAGATAAAAAAGGATTAGGTGAATCAACAATATTAGTTCCTATATTTAGAAACTCTTTAATTTTATTATCAAGTTCTTTAGTAGTTTTAACATTAACTTGTGACATTAAATTCCTAATAGGTCCTAGAGATTTTACTACTTTAGCAGTTCTAAAATCAATTTCAGAAGGAGTATTAGTTCCTGTAAAAATAAAATCTTTACTTACTATACCAAAATAAGTTTGCATATTATCATTCATTTTACCTGCATAATCAACAATATCTTTTTTAGTTACATTAGCCATAGCACGGAAAGCAGAAGTAGGGTCTTTAAGAAAAGCTTTAGTGCCTGCTTTTACTGTTGAAGAATCTGGTGGAGCGCTTTGAGAAATACCTGCTGTACGTTTTTTAATTGCTTCTTTATTAACAAGTTTAGCTATTTTTTCTACTGGAAGTTTTTCACCATATTTGTTCCTTTGATATTCTTCTGCTAAACTAACTTTACTCCTTTTAGTTTTATCATTAATAGGAGAAGATTGTGCTCTTATAGCATTAATATCTGCAAGAGTAGTAGGTACATTTATATTGTCTGTATTAACTTTGCTTTGACCTACAACGCCAAAGGCACTACCAACAACACTACCTGCTGCTGCGTTTCTAATTATATCTTTAGAAAATTCTGTCCAATCTAATTCTTCTGAAGTTAAAGCTGCTACTCCACCTTGAGCAATTACTTCTTGTATACCTTCAGTAACACCTTCTCTTGCACCGTTTTTAACTCCTTCTCTAATAAAAGAACGAAGCCCTTGCCTTTGTATTAATTGTTTATTAGCAAGAATTTTAAACGTTAATCCAGTATCGTTAATTACTTTTGCAACACCCTTTTTAAGCATTTGTTGTGCTTCTTTTTCAGTTGCAGCTTGTCCAGATTCTTGAAGAAATTCAATAAAGTATTCTTTACCGTCTTTGGTTAATACATTTTTAGTAAGTAAAGAACTACCTCCTCTAATACCTAATGCATCAACTAAACCTACAGCTAAACCTAAACCGCCTGCTTGAAAAGGATCTTTCTCTCCGTCAGGCATGCTGTTATATATTTGACCTACTGCTAAAGAAAAACCAGTACTGACACCACCTATTATACCACCTATTGCTGCGCCAACTGGAGCACCTGGACCAGATACAATAGCCCCAACAGCGGCACCTGTTTTAGTGCCTGCATAAATAGCTGCAAGTTGAGGTGCAAATTCTATAGCCGTTTCAGTAACCCATTTAAAACCATCTCCAGGCCCTTTAATATCAAAAAGATCTACACCAGTATTAACACTATTAAATTTTTTGTTTACAGAGTCTTCCCAATTGTCTCCCCATTGTTGCCAACTTTCATTGTTAACTAAATCACCTGACCACTCTGTGAAAGTAGCTGCAGCTGATTCTAAATTTAATAAAGATCTAGATCCAGCATTAAACCACCCACCAAAAACTCCTGGTTGATTAATATTATTATCAACAGCATTATCTATTTGTTCTTGAGAACCATAGAAAGGACTATCATAATTCATATTAATATAAAGTGTTTCTTTTTTAGTATTATATTCTTTAGAAGCTGCTTTAATTTCTTCCTCAGTACTATTTTTATTTTCTATTACTTTTTTAAGGTCTTTTAATTGTCTTTTAAGGAAGTTAGAATAAGCTCTTGAACCAAAAATAAGCTGGTCAGAAGTTTGAGCAAGATTCCTAGTCATAACAGGACTATCTAATAATGCTTCTTGAACAATTTCATTTGCTTGTTGAAAGGGAGTTAAATTTTTTTGTGCTGAACGAAGAAAAGCGTAATCTTTATTAACTCCACTACGAAGAGTAAGGTCGTATTGTTTATCTTGTACCTTATCATCTAAAAACATAGAAGGTTTAATTATATTTTCTACTACTAATCTCTCTGCAAATCTATCTCCACTAGAATTTTCTAAATCACCAATATATCTTCCATAAGTTTTATCGTAGTCATTAACTATAATTTTATTATAGCCTTGTGTCCTAGCAAGATTATCTATTTGCTCAAATTCTGTTTGACCTGTATAAGAGCCAGCAGAAAATCCCTCAGAAGTTATTTTAGCTGTTTCACCTGCATCTCCAAAACCAAATCTTAAAGATTCTTTTTTACCTGTGTTAGGATTAATAAAAGAAACAGTATCTCCATCAATTAAATTACCTTTGGTTTCAACTCCTTCAAATATTAATGTCATAGGAGTTGAGTTAGAAGGGGCAACATTGTTTGCCGTATTAGTTAGGTCGGTTTTATTCATGTCGCCTCCTCTTATAGCGTTTATTTATTTTTATTAAGCTCTTTAAAAGCCTCAAACATAATGCTTGCAGTATAAGCATTAGGCATACTACTTATTGTTTTAACTTGAGATAAAGTAAGAGTATCTGGTACTAAAGCACTAGCTACATCTGTTACACCTTTAATAGTTTTAAAGTCTTTGTCAGCATTGGCTTCTGCTGATTTAAAAGCAGTACTAATAACACCATAATTATAATTGTTATTATCTTTAGGAAATAAGTTTTTAAAAGATTGAGTAAACCTACTTATCTCAGAAGAGTCTAACATAGTTTCTCCGTCATCTGCAATAAGTTTTTCAGTATTTATAATCCCTTGTCCACCAACATATATCATGTCTAACAAAGTACTGGGAGCTATTTTCTTAATACCTTGAGATTCTGCTAGCTCTGCTATATTTACAAACCTATCTAATATATCAGTAGGTATATTATCCATACCAAGTTCACCTAACTCATCTGATTTATTCATTATAGCACGTATAACACCTGCTTGATCTTGACCACCAAACATACCTGCCTCATACTCTTCACCTGTTTTAGAATTTTTTCCTTTTTGTCTAAATAAAGTGCTATTCATATTAGAAGTAGCTGACTCTAAATCATCTCTTAAATTAGATCTATTATCTCCTGCTGCTCTTTCTCTTAGACTAGTATACTCTTGTGTTGATATAGGAATAAATCCTTCTTTGCCATTAACAGTTGTCTTTTTAAATACTTGACCATTTGTGCCTGTAAATATTAATACAGGTTTAGTAGAACCTGAAGTCATCATAGAAGTACCTGCATCATCTGCATCTATACCGTACTTTCCTCTAAATGTTTTAGAATCAGGGTCTGACATAATTGTTTGCGCTTCAAGAAGTTTACCTTCAGATAATAATTTATTAATTTTACTTGAAGCTTCTTTGGTATAAGTATTACTTACTTGAGCAAAAGCTTTGATCGCTGCATCAGTTTTAGTATCATTTCTAACAGCTCTAGACTCAGCTTGTTTAAGTACAGTAGTACCAGCCCAACGCATAGATCCTGCATGTGAAGCTCCTGTTGCTCTTGATGCCAAATAAAAACCTATAGCACGACCTAAGTCTGCTGTTTCTAAGCCAAAGAAAGTTTGTAATAAGTTACTTATTTTACCTTTAATATCTGGATTAGGTGGTTCTGGTATTTCTATTTTATCTCCTTTGGAGTTAATAATATTTCCACTTGCATCTAATCTTAAACCAGTTTCACTTACTAAATTAGGTTTATTATTTTTTAATTCATTATTAATTTTAATATCATTGTTATCTTTGTTTTCAGAATTAATTTTATCTTTAATAACAGGCATTTCTAAGTTTTGGATATACTCTTCTTTTTCTCTAAGAGCTTTTTCATCTCCTAATTGAGGTACTCCAGGTCCATATTTATCAATATGCTTTAAAGAAAATTTATTGTTATTAATACTTTTATCTTGATTAACATCATTAATAATAGCCATTTCCTGTAAATTACGTCTATCTTGGTTTATATCGCTTTCTACAGGTGCTGGAGGTAGTTCTGTTTGAACTATCTCATTGTTATCTATAACTTTAGGGGGTACAGAATAATTATTTTTAACATCATTAACAATAGCCATCTCTTGTAACCTACGTTGATCTTCATTAATATCACTCATCATTGAGGACGGTGCTAAAGTTAAAGACTTAATTTCTTCAAGATAGTTAGGAACAGAAGATATACCATTATTAAACTCTAGTTCAGGTATTTCCAAACCTTCAAAAGGAGGTACATTAATACGACTATCAGCAGTACTTGTAACTCTAGGGGGTACTGTTGGAACGAACTCTTCTCTGGGAAACATTGGTTCAGCTACTGCTGGAACCTCTTTAGCAATATCAGTAGTATACTTATTACCATTCCATTCAAATACACCACCATCACCACCATGTTGTTGTCTGGCTTGACTAAATGCTTGACCAAAACTTTGAGGTTGAGGTACTTCTTGTTCTTGCACAGATAAGTTATCAGGTTTCATTTGAGGTATACTAGTTTCTTGTGGAACAAGAGTACTAATTGTAGATTCAACTGGCATTTGTAAATTATCAGGTCTTGTTTTAGGTACAGAACTTTTTTCTAATTTAAATGAATTATCAAAAACTTCTTTACTCTTACCTTGTCTTTTAGCTATATTAGCAGTTTCTTTTGCTGGTCTAAGATAGTAATCAGAAACTAAAGAAGTAGCTTCTTCTAAACTATTAGTCCCTTTTAATTTACTTATAGTGTTGACACCTATACTACCTAAAGTATCTGGTAATACATTACTTAACTCATGTTTTAAATAACCATAGTTAGCAGAGTAAGAAGAAGGGTCAAGCGGTGTGTCTTGGTTTTTAAGCCAGTTTTCAAAGCCTTCTCTCCTAACACCTGTCCATTGAGCAAAACCATATCCACCTTTACTACCTGGAATTAAAGGTTCTTTTTCTTGTAACTGTTTAAAATTTCCTGACTCATATGCAAGATTACCCACAAATGCAGCTGCTTGAAACTCTGTTAATCCAAAGTCTCTAATTAAATCTTTAACTAATTGAGCTGATGTAGATTGAAAATCCATTTTATTACTCCTATGATTGTCTCATACTTAACATGGCTTTCATATCGTTATGAGCATACTTTTGTTCAAAAGCTTTTTGCTTCCTTGCTTCTTCTGCTTCAAAAGCCTTTTTCTTTAAAGACATATCTTGTAGCACTTGCATTTGTTCTCTTTGCGCTTTACCTGATAATGGACCTGACATTACAGTCATATCTATTTGACCACCTTCAACCATATCATTAGCTTTTCTACCTTCGTTAATCATAGAATTAATAACAGGTTTATTATTAGGATTCTGTGCGGCTGCAGCTGGTATAACAGCTTCACCTGGAGTTAACATAGCAGGAACGCTATCGGTACCACCAGCATAAGCCATGTTAGTACCATCGTTAAAACCTAAAGCCTTACCTACACCACTTAATAACCCCATAGGACTTTTAATTCCTAACTTATCCATAGCCATTCCAGCAACACCAGGAACTCCTGGTATACCATTCTTATACCCAGGTACTTTGTTAGTTCCATTCATATATCCTTGTAAAGGATCAGGACCATAATCCATTTCAGGTACACTTGGTGTTCCATCTTTAAGTAAGAAAGGAAGAGCCATTAAAGCAAAGGGACCTGCTGCTGCTAACAAAGGAGCGGCGGCAGCACCTGCGGCACCTGTACCTGCTAAAGCACCTAATAGGCCACTGCCAGCTGTTGCAGCTGTAGTTGCTGTTGCAGCAGCTGGAGCAGCACCTAGTAAGGCAGTAGAGGCAGGGGCGGCCATAGCCATACCTGCTTGAGTACCTAAATCTGTTAAAGGACTACCCATGTCCACTGCAGGACCACCTTGTATTTGTCTACCCATAGGCATTTGTACTTCATTGTCTTTTTCTATAGGACTTCCTGCTATAAATGATGACATATTACTTACCTCCAGATACTCCTTGTTGACCAGGTTGTGGTGCACCAGAAAGTAAACCAGCCATACGATTTAACCCTTGATACCCTGCATCCATTTCTTTTTGTGTTTGTTCTTGTTCCATACCACCAGCTTCGCCAAGTAGTCTTGAACCTGCGGCTCCAGCTTCTGCCATTGCACCAGTATTACCTACTATTTGCTGTGCGGCACTGGCAGACATACCTCTTCTATCAGCTAAATCTTGATAGTCTATACCTGCTAACTCTGCAGCAAGGTTAGCATCTCTTTCTCCAGCAAGTAAACCTGCACGAGCACCACCTACTTGACCTGAAGAAGCTAACTGAGCACCCATTGGTGCAAATGCAGCTTGTGAATCACGTATAGCTGCATCTTTAAGCCCTTGTGTTGCTCCTCCACCGTATATTCCACGGCCTTGAGCTACATCTGATAATACACCTGTTGCCTCAGTAGCACCTGCATAAGCTTCTTCTGCTCTGTCTGCGGCACCACTTAATCTATCTAGTGCTTCTGTTTGTCTAGGATTTAAACCAGCTACTTTACTTAGTTCACCTGCATCAAATGCTTTACCACCTTCTTGAGCTGCCTTTTCAATGTATGGTCTATACCAATCAGGTATAGTATCAACTGTTTGAGCAGGGCCTCCTCCTTTATATACTATGCCTAGACCATAAGGGCTAACCGAAGGCATGAACGGGTTTAATTCTTTAAATCTCATTTTCTAACTCCATAGAATGGACCACATAGGTCTCTTTATATGTTTCACCTTGTGATCCTTTAAGTTTATTCAGGATCTTTGACCAACCTTTTCTACCATACATTTCAATGCGTCTGCACCCTTGTTGTCTTGCGTAATCTTCTATTACATGATGGGCATATTTATAGGCGTCCCACTTACCGCCATTTGTACTTGTTGTTGTAACTAAATGAAGAGACTTATGATTAGCATAGTGATTTATCCTTGTTACACTAACGTTAACCGTTACTTTCTCTTCATTTATTACTACCCAACACTGATATTGTGTAGGGTCTTGTAACCATCTAAGGTAATCGTAAGTAGTTGATTCATCAGCACCATGATTTAATGATTTTTGAATAGCTGGTTCTATTAGATTCCAGTGTTCAATAATACTACTTGGTTCTAAATGAATTACTTCCATGTTAATTTCCTAAATTAAAGTTATATACGTCTAGCCATTCTGATTGTGAAGTTTGTTCGTGGTAACAATATTGTTTTACACGATTAACTTCTCCATTTACTTCAGTGACTCCGTATAATGTGTTATAATTTCCTCGTCTTTCTTCTAATCCAAAATGACTCTCTATTGTTTCAGGGTTTCCTGAGAAATAATAGTCTACAAAACTAGTAGCTCTTTCTGGACAAGGTCTTCCATATTCTGCATAATTTTCTGCATAAAAATATACATGACAACCTTCTGGTAAGTAAGAAGGATCTTCTCCAGTATGCATATAATATGCTCTTAAATAACTTTCATTAGAAGTTAAAGAAAACTTTCTAGCAGTTAATAATACTTGACTTCCTAATAATTTTTTTGAAAAACCTTTAGGTAAACAGCAAGTTATCATTTCTTCTTCTACTACTTCATGCCAAACAGGTGAAGATATAGATATATAATTTCTTCTTTTAGCCCAAGGAAATACTGCTTGTAAGGTATCATATATTTCTTGAGGTTGTTCTCCATGAAAATAAGTTCTTCTTACATTACTTCCACTTACACAAACCTCTGAAGGTGAGCCTATCATGTCCAATCATCCTTTATACGTTTAAATATTTCTGCATCAATATCAGACTCTGGTGGCAAAGAAATATAACTAATCATTTCTTCTATTCCATCGTATTTATTATCACTTACATTGCCTTGAAAAGCAGAAAAGTTTACACCAATATTTCCGTCGGCTTCAGTTATAACTCTTAATACTTCAAAGTTTTTAATCATACTTTGCTCCATTAGATATAATAACTGTGTTATTAGCAGTATTAATTGTTTCATTTGAGTAAGGCCAATTACCACCTGTACCACTGTCTGAACCAGTTCCAATACCTAAAAATTCAGTGTCTCTATAGTAAGTCCAATTACAACCTTTTTCAGCAATAATCCAACCAGCTTTTAGACTACCATTATTCCAACTTATGCCGCCTCTATAAAAAGCAAAATATTTAGAAGTCCAATAATAGGTTCTTTGAATACCAATACAACCACCGTATCCGTCGGGTACACCATCGCACTCTTCTTCAGATTCATTTAATGTAAGTTCTCTTTCAGCTTGTGCTAAGCTTAAATAAGAAAATATAGGTTTACTAGGTTGTCCAGATATAGTGTAACTATTATATTGATCAGGTATGAAATTAGATATATCATACTCTACACTTGTATCATAGTTTTGTATACTACCACAGTATTTTGCAGTAAGACCCGAACTACTATAACTAGATTTTGGATTAGTAGGGTGTGAAACTGCTTGACCACCTGTAACCGTTAATGGTTTTAGTCTACTATCAAAAGAAGTAGTTCCATCTGATTTATATACTATCATACCATACGTATCTGTAGGACTGCCTGCTCTTGGATCTGCAAATAAATATACTTCAGGAACACTTGTAGAAGTTCCAGATCTCATTACTTCAACAGTCCAATTATTACCACTAGTATTTGTTACTTTAGTTATTGCATAATAATCTGTTGTAGGTGTTGTAAAGAAAGGTATTGGAGTAACACTTACATTTGTAAAGTTATAGTTCCAATGCCTCATACCTCCATAAAAATTTGTTGTATAAGTTATAGAAGAGGGTGTTGTTCTTTTTTGTAAAAAGTGTAAGTTTCTAGTATCACTAGATACAAGCACTTCATTGTTATTGTTTGTTGCTAAAAATCCATAGCTCATAATTTTCTCACTTCATTAATACTAGTATATATGCATCTTCAGAACCACCGCTTACTGATACAGTAGTTCCACTTACACTAATAGTGTGAGATAATGCTTTTCTTGTTAAAGGAGGAGAATTAATTTGGACTTGTTGTACTAGCACATCACGTCCCGATAATACAGAATAAGAATTAGAAGCAGAACTTCCTCCACTTACAGAAAAGAAATCTACTTGATTCCAAGTTACATCATCTGAATTATATACACTATTCCCATTGCTTGCAAATATTTCTAAACCATAACTCATGACAAGTTACCTAACTTAACTCTTACAACATTATTGTTATCAAATACTTTTATACTACTATCACTGATAACTGTACGCTGACCTGTAGATGCACTCGATAGTGTACCTAAAGTAAGACCTAAGGCTGATATAGAACCTGCAGATAGCTTAGTTGAGTTAATAGTACCTGCACCAATTTGATTAGCAGTTAAAGTACCTCTTATAGCAGCTGCACCAAACTCTGCATAACCATCATCTCTACGTATAGCCCAACCTGCACTACCTGCAGCATAGTTATCACTTTCTATATCATCAGTAACCTGTATAGCACCTGTAGGTGTACTGAATGTAATAGATACACCTATAGGATTAGTGCTAGTGTTTAGATTAACAGTATAATTAGTACTCCACTCTCTGAGTGCAGTATCAGTAATATTAACAGCTGGTTGTGTGTGACTCCATACACCCGATGGTGTTATACTTGTAAAGTCACTGTTAGCTATACTCCATATTGCAGAAGTAGGAGCATTAGGTTGTGCTGATTGAATAGTTTGATAGTATAATGTACCTGTAAACTCAGATGTACCAGTGTAACCTTCTGCAGCTTGAGCAGTTGATATACCTGAAACAAGTACCCAGTTACTAGTATCTGAAGAAAACAACCATATACTACCTGAACTTTCAGAGTATATAAGGTCTCCATCTGTTCCAACAGTATATTGATCAGGGTCATTTTGGGAAGTGTTTATTCCTCCCATATTATCTATTTCTCTTACGATAGCAACAAGAGTATCTCTCATTGCCTTATCCCTAACACCTGCGGGAATAAATATATTACTCATTATACACTCCTATCCTGCGAGCAGCAGTATTATCTTTGTCCAGAAGGTTTAACTTCTAAGTCAAGTCCTGTTATTTTAGGGTTAGTTGAACCAACCATTGATACTTCTAAATTAAAGTATCTACCATTAAGTCTGTAATCTTTTTTATATCCTGAATTACTATTAGGGTCAAATGTTCTTTTATAAACATCATTACGAGTAGCATAAGTCTTAGCTAACTCTGCATCTACCGAGGCATTGTTTAAACTGTTAGCTGTAATAGCAGTAGTATTAAATGTATTTTCACTCATAGGGTATACTGCAGTTATATTTTTAGTTAAGTGAGGATTACCTAAGTCCTGTTTAAGAAATCTAGCATATCCATTTTCTTCAAAGGCACTGCTTAATAAATATAATCCTTGATCACTAAATCCATATACATATATCTGACCATTGATCTCACCTTCTGTAATACCTTTTAAGTTAGGTAATGTTCTTTTATACCAAACATTAGTTTTATAATTATATACATAAGCAAAGTTAGTACCTGTACCAGAATTACCTACTGCACTATAACAAACCCACACTTCTTTATCTCGTGAGTTTAAAAAAGTAAAAGTACGATTCTTGTGTGCAGGGTTTACTGTGTCATAAATATCTTTTTGTATTCTACCTTTAGAAATATCTTCTTTATTAGGGCCACCATCATGTATGTATATACCATAGTTACCTAACACAAAATGTCTACCATCTCCAATGTCTTCAAAACAATCTGGACTATATAAGCCATCATCTTCGAATAACATTTCACTAGATAAGTATAATGGAGAACCAGTGTCTTGATATCTGTATACAGAATCATCTTTATAAACAATAAGATACGGACCTAATTGAGCTGCATCTAATAGCTGACCAGATGTTTCAGTTAATATATCGTCACCAGCACTGTTAGTAGAAGCATAACGCCATGTTATGCCATTAAGAGTATTTATATTAGTAATAGGTGTAGACCAAGCCAGTGATGCATTACCTAAATCTTCATTGTTTAAATACTGTCCACTCAAATTTAATGCTATTAATCTATTATTGTATGCTGCCATTCTTTGTGCAGTAACTCTGTTAGCTACCACACCTTCTTGAGCACTACCATCTGCTGCACCTGAATACCAGTTAGCTAAAAACAAAGCTTGATAGTTAGGTGAGGCTTCTGTACCATTATTTGAAATACGGATTGGTTGATTAATACCGTCATTAACGATTATAATACCGTTAAATGTAAAGAAATCAAAACCAAACCTACCATTTAAACTTAGATTAGTAGTAGCAGTAACACCTGATGCAGAAGATATAGGGTTAAGTACATCTTGAGATACCTGGAAAGATACCACACCAGAAGAAGATTCATATAAGTAAGCTAGGTTAAAGTTGTCAGAACCTACAGGAGTCCACTGTGTTGCAGCCAATACATTTCTTGCACTACTACCAGTAACGTTAGTATCAAAAGCAGTAGGAAACTTATACACGCCCTGCAAAGAACCATCAGAAGGCCTCATATTGAGACCATCTGAAAAGTTTTCGGGAGATAATGCCTGTGCAGGTACATCTGTATTCAGGCCTTGTATACCTAAATTTTGTAAGGGTATTGTTGGCATTTATTATTCCTCTATATTAATTCCTATCTGTTTGAATTTCCTACGAGCACAACGTAATCTGAAGGCTCGTAGTCTAGCATTTACTCTTCTCTTTCGTTTCCAAGGGCGAGGTCTAATAAAATCATTACTGCCATCATTGAGTAATTTTCCATTAGATTTCACAACCCCCTGCAGTACATGCAAGCGTTTGCGCCCCTTCAGTATTGTCTTCCTGCTCATAAACCGAGAGTTCATTCCAATTGATTGCCGATGGAAATTGTGCGAGTGATTCATTATATTCTTTTTCCGAAACAGGCTGATACGGAGCTTGCTGGTACGAGTGCTCAGAATACGGCAAGAACGATACACCTGTTATTTGGTCAAAGTTTTTATAAACCCAAGCACCTACCTCTAACCACTCAGTATCTTTTACATATACTGTAATAGACACAGAATGCTCTGCCCAGTTTTGTTTTAACTTCAACCATAATTTTAATTGCTCAATAGCACTCAATTCATTAGCCATCACAGAATCTTTAGGGCTTTCGATAGGAAAAGAAAACACAGTAGTACTGTCTGGCTTCATTGCACAGGGTTCACTCGGTACACCTGCCTGCTTCATAAAATCAGTCAAGGGGTCCTTGTTATCACCTCTAACAGTACGAATATAGTGTGGTGCAAAGCGACCATGTATACCTGATGAACTGTTTACAAGTTGGCTAACAGTACCCGAAGGTTTAATTGTAGTTATAGAAGTAGATGCAGGTATCTTAAGCTTTGATGCCCACTCAATGTTTACTTTAATAGAGTAATCACGGAGAGCCTGAATATCTTCTTCTGTAGCGTTAAACAATACTGGACAATCACATACACCAGTTAAAGATACACCTAGTAGACGTTCTTCTTCAGTGTTAGTGTTCCATATCTTACGCAAATAAGGGAAGTTAGTTAATGTAGATTGTAGTGTACCTAGAATCGTTGCACATTCTACTTTTTCTTTAATTGTTTTAAGAGTATCTTCACTACGAAGTACTACTTCTGTTAAGTTACAGAACTGATTAGACCTAAGTGCTATCTCTGCACAAGGGTTAGTCCCATGAATTTTATCAGAATCTCTCCGAGCAGGTGCTGTTGCTTGTGCACCATAACGAGAATATATTCCTCGTTCACCTGAGTTAGATTCAATAAGAGCAGTCCACTCTTTCATAAATGTTAAGCCATCTGGCTTCTGTAAGTATACTGCTGAGTTGTTGGCTAATGCTCGTTGAGCATTGTTTTCCCACCATGCACCTGACTTAGCGCCCTGCATAGTGTGGTCACCGAGATCACTTAAGGATATCATAGCTGATCTACGTACACCACCTACCACTACAATTTCACCTATCTTACACATAAGATCGTGACACTCTAGCGGAGTTAGTTTACGTCCACCTGCTTTCTTAAATACTGCGGTTGTAAAATCTATAAGTTCTTTTAACGGCTCTGGACCTGAAGCTCTTCCACCCATTGTCTTTAGCTTAGAGCCTGCAGGGCGTACTTCAGAGTAATCAAAGTAATGTACTCTACCTAAGTATAAGTCAGCAATATGCTTACGTAAAGCTTTAGCCCAACCTTCTTTAGAGTCTTCTACTCTGATTAATCTTTCTGATACTTCAAAGTGATCGTTAATGTATGGTAGTTTATTTACATCAATAGCTTCTACTGAAAAACCTACACCAGTACCACACATAAGTATGTACATTGCTTCATCGAATGCACGAGGTGTATCTATTTTAAGATAAGAACAGTTATAACCTGTAATGTTGTTACGCTTTAAAGCAGGACCACTAGCCCACATAGCTCTCATAGAAGGCATAACACTTAAGCTTGAAATGTATTTAAATAATTTGTTATAAGTTTTATCATCAATCATATCTTTCCATGTTGACATATAACGAGTTACTGTTTCTTCCCAGTTCTCTCTTCTGTTCTCTGTTTCTAACCATCTAGAATAACGAGAAAGGTGTATAAATGTTTGGTAGTCTGTTATCATCTGTGTTCTCCTTAGATAATATAAGTTATACCTGTGTTGCCTTAGGTATAACTTATTTAATAATAGTTTAAGGGAGGGGATACCTCATCCTTTTAATAGGGGACTATGCTGCCTCTTCTTTATTTTCTTCCTCTTTTAATGAAACATTAAGCATGTTCATAAATGCGTCTTTACCTACTTTTAATTGATCAAGGTTAAACTCTGCTGAACCAATCTTTTGTTGTAAAGAGTTGATATGGTTTATAATAGTTTTTTGTTGATCTGTTAGTTGATCTTCTGTGTATTCTTTGTCATTGATTGTTATAACCTTTTTGTCTTCAGTCATGTTAATCTCCTTTTAAGTTTTGTTTAATTTAGGAAGCGGTGTATCCGTTCCCTGCTGTGATAGCCGCATTAGCCGCTGTCATATCTTCTGATGTCCAGTAATCTTTAGC
>Ga0070752_1001547_pt1 | contig 15990 bp, 30 predicted proteins | sample VirMetDEL_Aug_30_FD_77440 | JGI IMG/M metagenome (GOLD analysis project Ga0070752, IMG submission 77440) | Aqueous microbial communities from the Delaware River and Bay under freshwater to marine salinity gradient to study organic matter... | ecosystem: Environmental > Aquatic > Marine > Coastal...
ATGGAAGAATAAATAATACTGGTTCATTTTCAACTATAACTGCAATGGAAATAGGAGGATAGCATGAGTAGCAAAATAGGTGTGCAAAACATAGCACACACCAACGGCACAAATGCTATGACTATAAGTAGTGGTGGTGTAGCTACTTTTACTAATGCTCCAATAGGTGCAGATATAACTGTTGCAGACCAATGGAGAAAAACTGGTGATACAACTGGAACTCTAGAACCAATTACGGATTTAGAAAGAATAGATACTACTGGGCAAGGAACTATAGGAACAGCAATGTCTGTTTCTTCTGGTATTTTTACTTTTCCAACAACTGGTATTTACTTAGTAAGAGCAACTTTTGCTAATGCAGATGGAAGCACTGATTCAAGATACATTACTGGGCAAATTCAAGTAACTACAAATAATTCTTCTTACAATTCTTTTGCTGATTCAACATCATCTATAAAACATATTACTACAACTACATATCTTCAACATTCTACAGAAACTTTTGTAAATGTATCTGACACCTCAAATGTAAAAGTAAGATTTTGTTTAGTTCCAGCAGTGGGAACAGTAATTACAAGAGGTGCAACTTCTATTAATCTTACAACCTTCACCTTTATAAGATTAGGAGCATAGAATGACAAGCATACTTAAAGTAGACAATATACAAAAAGCAAATGGCAGTGTTCCTAAAGTATCTGACTTAGGTTTAAATGTTACTGGTAGTGTGTTGCAAGTAAAGCAATTAGTTTTTGCAAAAGAAACTATTACAACTAGTTCTGCAACTTTTGTAAGCACTGGAAAAAGCCTTGCAATTACTCCATCAGCAACAAGTTCAAAAATATTAATTCAAGTTTGTGGTGGTTCAGGACATTGTCCATATGTAAATCAGTTTTGCATTTCTACAATATATAGAGGAAGCACTAATTTATCTACTAATGGGATAGAAAATATTGGAAATAGTACAACTGGTCTATCTGTATCTCCTCATAATATTGTTTTTTTAGATTCACCTAACACTACAAGTGAAGTTACATATACTCCCTATTATAGAAGTCAACCAACAAAACCAAATGTATATTGGAATCTTGCAGGTAATGACGGTGCAGACTTTACAATAACACTTACAGAGATAGCAGGGTAATAAAAATGGCAAATGAAATAAGAACAGAACATGCAATAATATCTTTAAAGCCAAATGCTAAATGGTCTTTAGTAGGTGATAAATTAGAGTGGTTAGATTCAGAACAAACTGAACCTACATCATCAGAATTATTAACAGAAGTTAAAAGACTGCAAGCTGAATATGATAAGGCTAAATATCAAAGAGATAGAGCAGAAGCATATCCGTCAATAGGTGAGCAGTTAGATTTGATATATCATGCAGGTCAAGGTGGAGATGCTTTTCAAGCAGCCATTAAAGCTGTTAAAAACAAGCATCCAAAGGAGTAGATCATGGCACTCACAAAATTAAACTCAGCAAGTGTCATTGAACGTCTTCCAGTTGGGAGTGTGTTGCAAGTTAAATCAGGAGTGTTTGCTACTGAAACTCAATTAACACAAACAAGTAATCAAGCAACTGGGATATCAGTATCAATAACCCCATCTTCAACATCAAATAAAATTTTAGTAAAGACTGTATTTCCATTACAAATTGGTAATTCAGGGCTTATTGTTTGTACTATATATAGAGGGTCAACAAATTTAGGCTCTGATAGTATGGGGCTTGGTCGATATTATCATAATGGGGTAACTTCAGCAGATCGTAATTTTGCTATTCAATATTTAGATTCTCCGTCAACTACAAGTGCAACTACCTATCAAGTATATCTTAAATGTTCAGGTGGTACACACTATTGGGGTGTAGGTAATGCATCAGGATCAATTACTGCTATGGAGATCAAAGGGTAATGGTCAAGGCATCTGAAGTAAAAGCACAGATAGATACACATGAAGCAGTATGTGCTGAGAGGTGGAAAGAGACTATCATTCGCATCAAGAGAATAGAAACTATTATGATTGGTACAGCAGGCACAATGATACTAATGATGGCAGGCTTATTACTGAGGTGACACTATGCTTGAAATGCTAATGGTTGCGAATAGTGCCTTTGCTGTCATCAAACAAACAATAGAAAATGGTCGTGATATTTCAAGTGCTGGTTCAGCAATCGCTAAATTCGTAGGTGCTGAAGATCAATTACAACAAGACTTAAACAAAAGAAAGAATAGTATATGGACTAACTTCTTAGGCAAAACAGATAATGACCTGGAAGAATTTATGGCATTGGAACAGATCAGAGTTAAGAAAGATCAAATTCGTGAGTTCATGCAGTTATATGGCAGAGCCAATTTATACTCAGATTACATTCAATACTGTGCTGATGCTCGTAAAGCCAGAAAAGAAGCTAGAATAAAAGCAGCTAAACGTAAACAAAAGATTCAAGACACAATATTAAAAGTTGTATTAGCCATACTTATTGCAAGTGTTCTAGCTGGTGCTATTGGAGTCTTGTTAATCATAGCTAGAAAGAAAGGTATTATTTAATGGATAACATGATTTTAGATGCATGGAATGAGCTGAGTTATACAGAAGGTGTTTTGTTCACAATATGGCTATTTATTCTTTATTACGGAAAATGCTGGATAGATAGTAAATTTAGAAAGGACTAACATGATACAATTACTAGGACCCATTGCTAACATTGCTTCAACTTGGCTTCAAGGCAAACAAGAGAAAGCCAAAGCCAAACAACAATTAGAAGTTGCTAAAGTACAAGCCCAAGTTAAACGTGTAGAACAAGATGGATCATGGGAAGAAAAAGCCATGGACGCATCAGACAATAGCTGGAAAGACGAAGCATGGACTATTTGCTTTATAGCTTTAATTTTTGCGTGTTTTGTTCCAGCACTACAACCATATATATCTGAAGGTTTTAAGTTTTTAAGAGAAGATTGTCCTGAGTGGTTAAGTTACGGGATTTTGGCCTCAATAGCTGCAAGCTTTGGGCTGAAATCTATAGCAAAGTTAAAGAAATGATAGGTAACTTTGACAAAGCATTAGAGTTAGTTCTAAAGCATGAAGGAGGTTATGTAGATCACCCTAAAGACCCAGGAGGAGCTACTAACTATGGTGTAACTAAAAAGGTATATGAAGCTTATCTTGGTAGAGAATGTACTAAACAAGAAGTTAAAGATATGCCATTAGAGGCAGTAGGAGATATATATAAAAGAAAGTATTGGGATAAAGTAAGAGGCGATGATTTACCTAGTGGTCTTGATTGGTGTGTATTTGATTTTGCAGTTAATGCTGGTGTATCTAGAGCTTCTAAAGTATTGCAAGGATTTCTTAAGACATCTGTAGATGGTATTATAGGATCAGGTACATTAAAAGCTATTGATGCCTACCCTACTACAGTTAAAGGTATTATAGAAACCTACACATCTCAAAGATCAAACTTTTACAGAACATTAAAAACCTACGATACGTTTGGTAAAGGTTGGGATAAGAGATGTTATGAGACACGTAAGACTGCAATAGAGATGTTAACCTAGTACAAAGTCACCATCTCCTAAACTGCTACTAACATTACCTGATTGCTTGGGTCTGTTTCTAAAGTAAACACTATCTTCTTTATCGTATTTAATATCTTCAAACATACATTCTTCTCCATGCTCATCAAGATCAGGTTGTGAATTAGCTTGGCAGTCTAAAAATATTTTATTTAACTGATAGTTCTGTGAAGTTATTTTGCATTCGGAACAAGCTATTGGTCTTGTCCTGGGGTTTTTAGTTGGGATTAAATCTTTCTTACATTCTTTACAGATTTCATAATTTTCCATGTGAATACCTTCTATTTATTTAATTTAGTATTGTCTAAACGCACCTTCAAAGGGGCAGTTTTTATGTTAAGACTGTCCCTTTATTTTTCCATTCACATAGACTGTGCCAATTTCTGTGCCAAAAATATCGGCATTAGCAATGTGAATTGAGCATAATCGTACAAATGTGCTTAGTTATCTAGGTATTGCCCAACTCGGCAGTAGTGGGGAAAAGAGGCTGTAAGTGTTAGATCGCCTAACATTATGGTCTTTTTTTTTGGGAGTTGGTGGAGCTAATCGGGTTCGAACCGATGACCTCTACACGGTCTTCTTACTGCTTTCATGTTTAGCTTCCACCCTTGATTAAGATAGTGTAGTTATCTAGTTATTCTCTTTTTGTGCCAATTCTGTGCCACAAGTCTTATTTTAGTATAAACATATTTATTCTTTTTCCCACTACTGTTGTGAGGGTTATTTCATTTTGTTAATGTCGTTCATAAGCTGATCTGGGTTTAGATTTACATAAGCTGATACTGATCTAGGATCATTCCAACCACCAAGAGCCATTAGCTTCTTATCATTGATACCAATTAAAGCATGTGTTGATGCCCAATGTGATCTCCAGTTATGTACTGTGAATCTTTTTGTACCACCAAAGGCTCTTTGGACAGCTTGTGTATGAGTTTTGTCCAGAGGTTTAGTGTTTCTATTTGTGAGATATGAGAAAGGCTTGAGCTTTGTTGAGAGAAATACTGGACCTGATCGTTCTCTGTTGATACCACGTAGGCTTTCGTAAATCCTGTCATGCATTGGGATAGACCTAAAATCACCGTTCTTGGTTTTCCAGAATATGATTCGGCGTTTATCCATATCAACGTTTTCCCATAATAGGCTAACGGCTTCACCAACCCTAGCTCCAGTATAGCAAAGGAAAATGATAAGTGGTTTGAGAATGGGGTTAAACTCATTGATTAAGGCTTCCTGTTCTAGATATGTAAGGAATACGGGTTTTTTCTTTTCTACTTTTCTTTGGTAGATTTTGGGAAGTGTAATATTTTGCCCATCTCCAATTTGCTGGAGTCCGTATTTTCTGATTGATTGGAGTTGGTTTCGGATTCTATTGTAATATCCAGGTTTGATTCTTGGCTTAGTTCGATCAAGTATGGAAACGAACATTCCATTGTTAATGTCAACAAGGCTGGTACTCCCGAAATGCTTATTGAGAAATCGTATTCTTCCTTGCTCTGAGTCATCGATGTACTCTTTTGAATTAACGTAATCAATCGTAGCATCTCTAAAGCTATAGTTTGGGGAGTGTCCCTTTCCATAATATTTGTCTAGTACTTCTTTATGGATTTTAAGTGCAGTAAGTTCTGCTTCTTTGATGTCAGAAGTTCCTGAAGATTGTCTGACTCTGAAAGTCCCATTGGGTAACTGTATTGTTCCCTTGATTTGGAAGTACGGACTGTCTTTTCTTTTTCTAACCTGAAGCAATGTTCCCTGCCCTTCAAGAAGTTTTCGAAATCAGTTTCTTTAATTAGCCAATTACCACTATCTAAGATTATTGGCACAGTCGATTTTCTAAGTAAAGCTTTCCAGCGATTTAAGTTCCCATTTGTAGAACTTAAACCACAGAAAGTTTCTAGGAGATATGCTAATGGATAGCGTTTCTCCATTTAAGCAGCTTTTGCTTTGAGCTGATTAAGATATTGCTTGTAATGACCTTGTAGCTTTGACACAACTTTGTTGTCTAACTTAGCTATTGTAGGTGCTTCATCTTTCCAAGCAGAGATAAGCTGATCTTTATCTTTACAACTTGCTAATGCAGAATCTATACGTTGATAATGCTCATGATCTTGCTGATCCTTTGTAGCTTTTTTGATCTCATACTCTTTATCCATGACTGGTAGATCCTCACCAGCATATATAGAAGTGCCTAGTCCGTGATAAGCCAAGCATTTAACAAGACCTCTTTGCAAAGCCGTGTTGACCTGGAAGGAAGTTGCAGCTTTTAGTGGCTCGTTCCTGTTGCCTAATACTGGATAGATTTCTGACTGAACAATACCATCTATTGTCACAGATACAGATACATAAGTAAATGTAAGTGAGTCACGCATGAAAGGTAATACATTGTTTTGATTGTCATTGAATGTATGCTTTTCAAATGTCGCAGTTGGGTAATGTTGCTTGACTAAAGCCCATGCCCAAGCCCACGATACGTAGCTGAACTGACCTTTCTTTTCTATGTGATTAGACACGTCGATTTCTGACAATGTTTCCCATACCGATTTAGCTGAGTTTTTTGTAGCCATTATTTTTCTTCCTTTTTTGGTTGATGTTTAAGTGTGATAGTATTGGTCTTGCTACGAGATACGATTATCTTGTCGCCTTGTAGATTACCTGACAAATCCAAGACCATCTTGCGACAATTTGCAGGTAAATAATGTTTGATTTCTGTTTTAGCAACGTCAGCTATCTTGTTGGCTTTTGAAGCTTCTATGATGTCTTGAGCATTAAGATTCATTTCTGATTGCATCTTAGTGTCCCAACATTCTAAGTCAGACATATTGATTGTAATTTGATCTGTCCAATCGACTGGTGGAAGCATCTGAAAGGCATCAGGCATAATGTCTTTTGTGTACCAAAGCCAAAACTGTTTGCATTGATCTAGATACATTTTTAGCCATGCATCATCTCTTTGTAATTTTCTGTATTCCATACGACAATGAACACCGAAAAACACAACAATATAGCAATGGTCTTTGGCTCTTGTATGCATATGATGTTGACATTGTGGAGCATAAAGATCACATAACTCGTCCATAGACATAAAGCCAAAATGTGTTTTAGCTTCTATAGGATTGCCATCTGAGGCAATAGCATCATAGGTTGAGTGAATAGGAACACCTTCATGATCTATAGTTTTACCTGATCCTCTGCCACCTACTTTGAGGTCTGTGATCTGTGCAAAATTATCTAATACAAACGGCTCCAGATAACTACCTGTGTCAAATAGGAACTGTAGTTGTTTGGTAACAAGACGTTCTTGCTCACCTTTCTTTTCTGATATTAGCTTCGCCCATTCATCGAATGAACCATTGGCTATAATCTTAGCTTCTGATGAGCCTATAAAGTTTTTACGTTCACTAAGCTGCTTTTGTGTGAGTGCCATGATCTTTACCTTCCTGATATTGTCTGTCTAAGTCGTTAGCTAACCAATTCTCCTGGGCATAAGGACTATTGCGACCTTGCCAAGATAGTTTTGCTACTTCTAAGAACAGCTCCATGTTAAATTTACTATTACGTGATTTGGCTTTTACAGCCTTTGCAAAGTCTTCCATGTCTGATTGATGAATCATTGGAGCAATTTCCTCTGCAAACCACTTGAAGTCTTTTCTAGTCATTCTATACATTTTACACCTCTATTAACTGGTTATCTAGTCATTATAATTAAATTTTTTTACACAGTACGGATTAATTGAACAACAACTCCCATTATATCAACTAAGCCTATATCAATTTCCTTTTGGCTTTTATCTGATGATCTAGGCAATAAATAAGGAGTTCTGTATTCCATAATCTGTATTTTATTTTTATACTGTATAAGAACAGTCTTGCCATTTGTTGGTTTGATGTCAGGGTTAACGACTATTGTATCTCCTACATAATACCCAGCTAAGTCCATAGTCTTCCATTGAACAGGAATAGCAAAGGCTCTAGGAGAAATATCTTCTGTAGTAACTATTGTTTTATTTGTTTCCATTAATACACCTTTTTTAAATACCATTACTGGTATGTTTTTAAGCTTGGAAACGAGAACTTTTGGACTAACATTAGGATAAGATTTACTAGTCAATGCTAATTTAGATATTACTGTTTGTGATAAGCACCAGGGTTTTTCTGCTATAAACCTTTGTAGAGTAGACGGAGCTACTCCACTATCCATAGCCCATTTTCTAGCACTCCAGCCCTTGGCTTTAAGTGTCATAGTAACCCAGTCATGTACTATCTCAATAGTATCTGAGATTGTTATCTCCTATGCTGTTCCTTTGCTTCTTCGTTTCCTAGAAGTGTCTAGAATAAAAGAAGATACATTATCATCAATACCACTTAAGTTAGCATTGCTACTACTATTAAATTGTGATTTTTCTTTCATGATTGTTATTGGTACTTTCATTTGTCTAAAATAATCGTAGGCTTTAGCAACTAATCCTATGATATGTTCTTCATACCACTGAAACCATTCATCATTTATATGTAAAATTTCTTGTGATGGGTGTAAATAATATTTTTGGGAATCACAACCAGTACCTTTTTCTTTATAAAGCCAGCCTTCTGCTTCCCAGTCTTTAACCATTTCATCTATTGCTTTACGACTAACACCTAATTCACTGCATATTAAAGCAGCAGTAATGTCTCTTTCAGCATAAAAGGAATGAACAATCCATGTAGCAAAATTATATCTTGCTCTTGTTGAATTAACATAAGCAAGCCATTTATGGTTTTTTCTATTGTTTTGAACTTGTGTCTGTAACATTTTACATTTTAATACAGTAGCCCTCAACATTTTAAGTTCTGTTGGATAGGTTTTGTAATCAAATTCGTTAAATGTCATGGAAATGCACCTCCAGTAATTATTAACTAGTTTAGTTTAGTTACTTAGTCATATAAGTCAAGTGGTATTGATAAGTGACTAGATAACTAGTCATATTCACATTGTGAGGTGTGATATGAACAAAGAACAACTATGGATTCAAAACCTAATAAATCAGTTCACCTCCCGAAGATATGAACTAAACATTTCACAGAATGAATTAGATCATATAATAGGGTGTGCCACTGGTCTTGTGGCGAAATGGGAAACTGGAAACAGAAAGCCAACGGCATTTAATTTGTATTGTTGGGCTGAAGCTCTCAACTGTAAAATTAATGTGGAGGCGATAAATGATAATAGCAGGAATTGATCCAGGGTTATCAGGTGGTTTGTGTTTCTTTGATAATGAAACTAAAACAATCCATGCTGAAAAAGCACCTATCTATCAACTAAAGACTAAAACTAAGACTAAAAGATTCTTAGATATGTGGACGTTAATGTCTATGTTAGACGATCACAATCCAGATCATGTCTTTATAGAAAAACAACAAGCCATGCCACAACAAGGACTGGTAAGTACATTTGCTACTGGTATGGGTTATGGTGTTTATCTTGGATTACTAGTAGCTGGTGGCTACAGTTACACAGAAGTGCAATCTAGAGTCTGGAAAAAAGACCTAAAATGTACTGCTGATAAAGACCAATCTAGAATGAGAGCATCTGAGTTAATGCCCAATGGAAGCCATCTCTGGCAACAGAAGAACCAAGATGGTCTAGCTGAAGCCAGTTTGATAGCCTATTGGGGAATCTATAAAAGTAACTAACAGAGTGAGCATGATGATCTGTCTGATCCCACTCTGTTAGCTAAGTCGGCATTAGGTTATACTTATGCCTACCATGGTTCTATTTGACAGTATCAAGAAACTTAATAGGATCGAATACAGCACCATCTTTAAAGGCACTTACAAGCTTCTCTATCACTAGTTTCTTGTTGTCGTGAGGTAATAGCTTACATTTGACTTTATGTGCAAGTAAACGAAGCTGAGTTATTTTATATTTATTGAGCCATTCTTCCGTTGGTTTAAACCAGTCTTTGGCAACAGATATATTGTAGAGGTCTTTGTGCGACTTGAAGGTCTCACTTTGATCCATCGAAGCCACAATCCCTTTATAAAGTATAGAGTGGAGACGATCTGTTGTTTGACGTAAGAAAAATCGTAAAGTATCGCACTTATTAGCTTTACAATATTTAGACATTTCTTCAAAAAGATCATTATAGTAACCATTATCTTCTCCTTGTATTGTAAATCTAATGCTAGTGTAATGCTCAATAGGTAATGTGTCTGTGACAGAGTATCTAGGTACAATTTGATTACACAACATAGCTAATGTAAAATGTTGTTGAGATGATTCTAATTTATCTTTGAGACTCACACTTTGATCAAACATTTCAGAACGTAAATAATCATAATACATTTCATGAGTCATTTCACGTTGTGGGTTAGACATATCTGCTAGTGTAAGCTCAGGTATCTCTCCTGATTCAATAGCATCTAGTTCCTTCTTAGACATTTCTATTTTGCTTTTGTATTTCTGAACCCAGAAGTTACCTTTGTATGGTTGATACGTAATAACAACATTAATATCTTTTGGGTCTATTTCTTCTTTTTCTATGTCATATTTATATACTTGAACAAGGTTTTTGATTAAGCCTTTGACCTCCGATGGGTGGCAGTCAATAACAGTACAATCTTTGAATTTCTTGTTGTAATATTTGGCTTTTTCATCGACATACTCTTGTTGTAAAGCAAGAAACTTATCCATGTTAGCAACATACTGACCATCGTCAAACAAGTCACCAGCAAACTCTATATTCTTGTAAAGCTTGTGTTTAGGATCGATAATAACACGTGACTTAGATATTTTTACATTACCTATAGAATACTTAATGTTGTCATAGTCATAACGACCATTGCAATCTGCAAATATTTTGTCCTGTGTTTCTTGGTCTACATTAGTAAATAATTGTGCAATGCCTAGACCAAATTCCTTGTTTCTAAAAGCATCTTTGACTGTAGGAGACAAATCAGCAAGGGCTACACGTTGTAAAACCCACTTATTTGTTTGACCCCAGTTTGCAGCAAGAGTGTTGTAATCCATTAAGCCGTCAGACACTACCTGATTGATAGCTTCTGCTTCGTCTAATGGGTGCATACCTTCTCGTAGCATATTAGCCATAGCACCAACTTCTGTGGCGTTGTCTTCTATTAGCTTACATTCTATTTCTACGTTTGAAGATTTGCCGTGTATAGCAAACAAAGCTTCTAAACGTCTGTTGCCGTCAATGACATTAAAGCCAGTGCCGTTTTTTTGAACAACAAGGTTATGCAATAAGTCTCTTGATTTGATTGAGGCGATAAGCTTGTCTAAGTTGTCAGCTTTTACAACCCTGACATTGGTTGGATTATGTTTTAGTTGATTTAACTGTATAAGCAATTTAAACTCCTATAGTTGACGTTGACAAGGAGAGGGAGTTAGTAATGTTCCACCCTCTCCCCTTTATTTAAGCCGATGGGGTAACTAATTTCGGCTTGTTTACAGCTTTTTCAATCAGCTTTTGTAAACCCTTTTGAATAGGAGTTATGGTCTTTAATGGCTCATCTGCCATAGACACACCGATTGATTCAGATGTTTCGTGATGTTGAAAATCATCAATACCAGCTTCTATACAATACTGTTTAATAGATTGTATATCAGCATTAGACATACTTTTTGATGAGCTTTGATTTATACTTATATAATGAGATTCAACTTTTTCTATTGTAATATCAGGGCTAAAAAACATACCAGCAAACTCTATTAGCTTGGTATGATTGTCTGATGATATGATATAGTTAGAGTTATCTATTTTTAATCTGATATCCATTTATCTCTCCATAATTTTATCAGTTATATATTTTGACGTGAAAGCCACTGCAAGCCACAGAGGAGCTGCAACAACAGACACAACTAGAGTTGGATTGATACCGACACCCATCAGTAATATTAGTACGATTGCTGATGATATTAAATGCACAGTACAAAACCAACCTAACCAGTTGGCTTTTCTTGTCAGAGGCTTGATTGTTTTAATTTTTTCCCACATTATGCTATAATCCTATGTGCTTCGATTGCTTCATTATGATATTGGCTGAGTGTTTTATTGGCTTTGAAATGCCTATCTCTTTCAACACCTAATCCAAATGGTGGGAACTTGATTGACTCTAATTCGTCCAAAGACACATAGCCTAGTTCTGGATAACCTTGACCTAGATCACATAAACCAAATAACCATGCTGGTGCTTTTGGTTCGTCATAACCCATTTCTGTGATAAGCCATGTGCAAGCACCACCACCAAAGAATTTAACTACAGGTTTGTGGTCTTTATCTCTGTTAGCAGGCTCTGAATTACGCAACAGCTTTGTCTTGATTTCTTTTGTTAGTAATCGCATCGGTTTTCTCATTAACTGCATTGGTTTCCTCCTTATGTCGTTTTAATGCTTCTTCTTCGTGTAGATTGGCTATGCCATCTTCTAAATCTCTTTTGGCTTTTGCTTCATGAGCCTTGACTACGGCAATCATTTCTTCTTCTGATATAATTCTCAATTTTGGTCCCCTATCGTTTAGTTGAATGGCTTTTTCATATCTTTTAGTAAGGCTCTTTTTCATTGGCTTTCTCCAAGTATTTAATTAAAAAGTCTATGTTTTGTTTGGCTTTTTGTAGGTCTTCTAGACCATTCTTGTCTTTGTAACGAAGGACGTATTTAATAATGTTGCCCTGGGCAAAGTCCAATTCGTTAGCTTGTATAAAGTCTATGGGTTGTATTTTGTATTTTGAGTAATGTTGAGGCGATATTTTGCTATTTGTCATTTGAAACCTTTGTAAAAATGGGGAGGGATTTCTAACGCAGATGGTGTCCTCCCTCCCTATATGACGGAAGTAGATAATCTTATGCCGAGACTACCTACTCCCTTTCCGTCTAACGGCAATTAGATTAGAACGGAATCTCATCGTCATCTTTGACATCTACCTTTGGAGAAGCAGTTGCTTGACCATCTGTAGAGTCTTTTGAGTTGAGAAGTCTGAAGGTGGAAGACATACCAGCTAACTTGATTTTGAAAGCTGATCTTTTCTCACCATCTTTTTCATATGATTCATTAATAGGCATACCTTGTACGAATACAGTTGTGCCTTGCTTTGCATATGGCTCAATAACATTGGTAACTAAACCCTTGCCGTTTTTGCCGTCCCAAGCTTCACATCTGTACCAGTGAGTCGTTTCTTTCTTCTCACCTGATTTAGTTGTGTAGTTCTCGTTGACTGCAACGGAAAAGTTAGCAACTTTAGTGTCACCGACTGTCTTAATTTCAGGTTGTTGTCCTATGTTACCTGAGACCATGATTTGTGCTAAGTTCATCTGTTTCTCCTTTACGTTATAGATGATTAATGAAATGGGATTTAGCTTTGTCCCAATGCAAATAACCCTTGGCTTTTTTTAAACCAAAGGCTATTCACATTACTGAATCTGAGGCAGTGTCTACTGTTAAGACTTACATTCTTCGCAATGAGAAATGCTAGACTTAGAATATCTCAGAATCAATCTCCTTTTCTGTTGTAAAATTGTAGGCATCAGGTATGTTACCTACAGTTGCAGTATTGCCACAGGGTCGACCTATCTGTAACTGCATCAGGATTAAGACTATCTGGGGGGAACATTAACCCATCTAATCTTAAAACCATCTCTCTTTGGCTTTTCGTAACCTATTGTGCGTTTAAGAATGAATAGTACGATAGAAATAATAGCTCCACCTAGGATTCCAGCCATCATTCCTGCAAATGTACCAGCAAACATGATAATCAATGCGATTGAGGCACCAATGTCCACGAGTATGTCAAAGCAGAGAACTCTTTTGATATTTAATTTAGCAAGTAAAAATAATACGGCAGTAGCTGATGCTATTCCTGCAATGATGTAGAAGAACATGGTAAACTCCATCTTTTTTCATAAGCTTTAATTTGATTGCTAAGACTAATCATTTCTTCCTGATCGCCTGACTCATAAGCTATATCAAAGAAGTAATGTAATTGACTGTATTCATGTAAAGTTTGTGTTGAATGTGTTTGAGGCATTTTAATCTCCTTGTTTTCTAATTATCACTTTGGCTTTTTGACGAACCTTTGCCTTAGCCACTTTTTTTAATGATTTTTCCCAGGATCTAGATGTACTATGAATCTTACCTCTACCTTTGTTACCTTTAGACATGACAACTCCTTCTGAGGCGATAGTTAGCTTTTGTGGAAAGCCAAAAGGGAAACGGATAAATAAAAAAGGGAGAGCCGAAGCCCTCCCCCTATTGATGTTATTCTAGATGTTCGGGCATTTCGATGATGCCGTCTTGGTTGCTTAGATCAAGCATTAAATCTTCCACAAAGTCTTCTGACTGTGCAAGATGAGGTGTATCTGCCTGATATTCTGAAAAGTATTTGTCAAATGAAGCACGACTGTTCATGTAAGTGTCCATCGTAAGTTTTTTGTTACGATTTTGCATACGTTTGACTTTTGCAAACTCACCAAGCTTAGTGTATTTACCAAAATTCATACCCGTAGAACCCTGAACTCTAGGTCTAAAGTGAGTAAGTAGAAGATGGAAAGCATGATTAAGAGAAGCATATTGCTGACGCATCTGTGCTATCTTCTCATCAAGATCGTCAAGTTTGTTGCCAGTAATCTCAATGCCAACGTGTTGACGTAATTTGATCTGTCTGTCACGAAGCATTGTTTCTGCTTTGTCATGAACTGAATCACGCATTTTCTCAAACATACGTGGTATCTGATCTCCAAGTTTGGCTTTGATGATAACCTCATTACCATCTTCAAACATTTCAGCAAGTTCTAATGCCTTAGTTATAAAACGTAATTCCCAATCATCTGTATAAGTTGACTTAGGTTTAAGTTCTGAAGCAATAGCGTCAAGTTGCTCTGTAGTCATAGCATCAAGCTCTTTACGTGCCTGAATCTGATCAGGTGTCTGATGTTGTCGTTTCCATTCGTCAAGTGCAACAGATGGGTTAGTTAAGTTAGGATTAGCAGATGTCTTACGAAGTTGGTCTGCATTGTCTTTAGATATTGTAATATATTGTACCATTGTAATGTTCCTTTCATGGTATTAAGGGGATATATAAATTATACCCCCATTGATTTGGCTTTACTTAGTTCATGTCGTGCTTGATTGTTAACAATTCTTGGTAACGCTGTGTGTCACCAGACTCCCAAGCTGATTGTAAGTCCCAATCACTCTGTGAGAAATGTTGTGGTGTTTGTCTAAATGGCATACGTATGTCACTTACACCATGTGATGTAATGTCATCGTAATACTGTAGTGATACTGTATCTTCTAAAGCTTGAAGATCAGTTGGTTGGCTTTTGTTAAATAAGTCTAATTGTTTATACATTGTAATGTTCCTTTCTGTATAAAGTTAAGCGTTGGCTTTGTTGTTAAATTTGTCAGTAAGTTCTGACCATATGAAATTAGGAAGGTAGAATAAGTCGTTAAGCACCTCCGTAATAAACTTGCAAGCCATGGCAAGTATTCCACCGACACCACACACAACTGCGATGAAAAGTGCGAATGTGAATAAGATTATAAGTCCGATAATTGTCTGTAATTGTTGTAATTTAGTCATGTTAATCTCCTATAATGACATTAAGTTAAACAGCACTGCCTACTGGGTTATGTACTGCTCTGATGCAGTAACCGTTTCATGCTTGGGAAACCCCCTTGATAAATTCCGTGTAAGCCCAGTTTTTCTGCTTAGAAAAAGTTCATCTTGGCTTACTAGGAAGAATGAGCAAATGGGGAGAGGGATATCCAGCACAACATAACAAGACCATTTGAGAAGGGGTTGTAGAGCATGGTATCTCTCTTCGAAGAAAGAGCAGTGCAGAACCTAGTAGTAGTAGTAGTCCTGTTCTTAGAAAGTGGGACACGGTTTTGACCTGACGTAAGTCAGACAAAATTCTTACGAACAGAAAACTTTGTACTTTTCTTTTGCAAAGTTTTACGATTGAATCATGGCTCGATGCCATGATGATATCGTGTTATACAATCATAGGTACGTAGCCATGAGTAAAGAACATAATAGTGCCATGAAGCACTTATGTTCTGCATCGAATTCACTTATTCTGACTTCGATACTTCGAGGGGCAGAATAAGGCTAACGATTTGCAAATCGTAATATTAAGGTCACTTAAGCCCCTGCTAGGGAATGTAATGAAAAGGCTTACCCCAGATCGTTACCCGAATGGGACGACACACCTTAGTGTCGGTGAACTTAGGAACTCGTTCCTTAGTGAATAGAGCTGGATTAAGGTACTAATAACAATGACTTAGGAATGTGAATAGACAGTATTATAGAGTGTATGGTTATCCTCTCGTAGAGCAACAATAAGAGACCTACAATGAAAGCTAATTCTACACAACAAGATAAGTATAAGGGTTCGGTTGTGCCAATGGGTGAGATACAAACGAACAGTCAA
>Ga0070752_1001550_pt1 | contig 15968 bp, 14 predicted proteins | sample VirMetDEL_Aug_30_FD_77440 | JGI IMG/M metagenome (GOLD analysis project Ga0070752, IMG submission 77440) | Aqueous microbial communities from the Delaware River and Bay under freshwater to marine salinity gradient to study organic matter... | ecosystem: Environmental > Aquatic > Marine > Coastal...
CGTGGTGGCCGAGTCGGTGACAGTCACGGCGCCGGTCGACGTGTTCGTGGCCGTCGTCAACACCGACGCCCCGTCATGGGTCAGCGTCGGCGCATAGGCGCCGCTCTGGTCCGCGACGTTGCCGAGGGTGCTGGAGATGGTTGGGTCGGTGCAGGGGCCGCCGCCAGCCTGCGGCCCCCCACCGGACAGGTACAGACTCACGCCACACCACGCGCGTCAAGATGGGTAGCAGTCGGGCCGCCCGTCGAGAGCTTGACGTAGAAGGTGCGAGACTCGGGCGCGGCGCTCCCCTTGTTCCACACCTCGAAAAGGGCCGCCGCGGGGGCACTGGCCCACGTCGCATCGTCGAAGGAGTACAGCAGATCCGCCACTGCGTCGACGATGTAGACCGCGCGCGCGTAGGCAGGGACGGACACCGACTGCGATGTGGTGGTGATGCTGATAGCGGTCAAGCTGGGGAGCGTGCCGCCGATGTCGATGTCTGCCACTGTTCACCCTGGGTCGATGGTGTGGGGCGGCCCTGGACTCAGGCCCAGGTCAGCGCGTCGGTGAGGTACGTTCCAGCGAACGTGGTCAGCTCGAAGGAGTCACCGGCCAGGGTGCTCCCGGCTTGGACGTAGACAGACGAGCCGACGGGCAGATCTGCCGCGGAGTTGCTGTCGGGCGCGGGGGTCAGGACGTAGGGGTCCCCTGCTGCGCCCGGGTCCGTGACCAAATAGATCAGGTTGTGTTCCCCGCTGGCCGCGTTCTTGACCAGCACCCGATCTCCCGCGGCGGTGGCCACGCTGTCGACGGAGAGGGCCCCGTTGGCGTCTGCGGTGAGGACCCCGGCAGAGTCGGCGGTGTAGGCCGGCAGGGCCGCCGCGGTGGCCAGACGGACGGGCGCGTGCACGCCGACGCGGGCCAGCTTGCCCGGGATCGGCGAGAGAAGCAGCCACCCGCTTTGAGTGCCGTCGGTCTGCGTCTCGACGTTGCCCACATCGATCACCTGGCCAGCCTCGACAGGGATCGCGCTCGTCGTGGTGGTGAGCGCGCCAGACGTAAGGGTGCCACTGCCGTCCTCGATCCCGGCGGCGCAGATGACGGAGCACCCGGCGCCCAACGCCTTGATCCGGGCCATCACGCTCCCGCCAGGAGCGGGCAGGGTGGCCTGGACACCGGCGGCCAACATCACGATGGTCTCACCGTCCATCTCGGACGGGTTGAGAGTGCGGTCATTCGGGATCAGGACTGAGCGCATGCTGGAGCTCCAGGCGGGCAAAACCGCGGGTAGTGGGGTCGCTACTCTCGGCCTCGGAGAGGAGATGCCGGAACCGGCGGGCCTGTAGTAGCAGGTGGATCGACTCAGAGGGGATGGAGTAGACGTGTGCAGGGTCGCCAGTGGCCGCCCATCCCTCGCAGATCAGGACTGCGAGGGCACCGGAGGGTCCGCCGTCACAGTAGCCCAGGCGGCGGCCTCCTGGGTGCTCTGCTGCGCGTTGATCATCTCCCACGCGGCGCGCACATCGGCGGCGGTGATGTCCACGCCGTCCTCTGCGAGCGACTCAGCGTAGCCCCGCGCCCATTCGGACAGCTCCGCGACGCGAGACGGCGCGATGGGGCACGGCAGGTCCGCCCCGCGGGCGACCGCGACGGAGATGGCGCAGAACGCCATGGGGTCGGAGTCCGACAGGGACTGCAGGAGATCGAGGCCGACAAGGCCAACACGGGTGGTCATGGGTCAGGGTCCTGGTGGGGTGGGGTCAGGGAGTGGTGCCGTACTCGGTCTCGTGGGACGTGGTGCTCCGCACTGTGAGCTGGTGGGCGTTGGGGCGCCCCTGGGCCTTGGTCACCTCCGTAACGAGGCAGTCTGCCAACTTCTCGTAAGGCACACCGCTACCGGTGCCCTCCGGGTACCAGATCACATGCAGGGTGATCTTGCCGTCGTCGCGCGTGGTGGTGCTGGCCCAGGATGCCGCGGTAATCGCCGCCGAGGCCTCGCCGTTCCAGAACTTTTGCAGCGAGTAGAAGTTCTCGCCGTCTCCGTAGTCCTTGACGAAACCGGAAACGGTGCCAGAGGCCAGGTCTTGATCGGCCATCCGGGCGCCGGTCCCGTCCGTCATCACCTCGCCGTGATCCAGGTAGACCTCTGCCGGATTGCTGCTTGCCGTCGAGAAGTCGCCGACACCAACGATCGTCATGGTGCGGGTGCCGTCTGTGATCTGCACTCGACCGTCGGTCAGATTGCGAACGAGTCCCATGGGTCAGCCTCCTGGGGTGGGCTCAGTCTGGGCCCACACGCGCACGGTGTAGTCGGCCCCGTCGTCGCCATTGTAGCGCACGGATTCCACCTGCGCCACGGCGTCGACCGCCATGGCGCTATCAATGACGCGCACCAGATCTCCAGGGCGCGCCTCTGTCGTCGACAGGGCCGCTCGGAGGGTGCTGGTAGTCTGCGGCCTGCACCGCGCCTGCACTGCGTAGTCCGCCACTCTGTGTGCGCTGTCCGGCCGCACGATTAGCGGCGCCTCGATGGACTCGACCGGCGCACCGGCCCAGGAGATAGCGGAGAGGGAGGCCGCGGCGCGGTGGAGCCAGTAGTGCCGCCCCGTGGTCGCTGGGTCATCCTGTGGCCCAGGGCGGGCCACCAGACTCCACCGGCGGCGCATCGTACCGGTCTGGGCGTCCTGGGCATAGGACAGATCCAACCGGGAGAGGGGCTGCAGAGGGGCCGCCAGCCACGGGCCCAGGCGGGTGCAGTTGCGCCCCACCTCGAGCACCGCGGAGGCGTGCCCATCGTCCAGGGCCGGTGCCCAGGGCCAGACATACAGGCCGCCGGGGCCATGAGCCACCGACACCGGCAGGAGGGGTAGCACCTGCGACTGCAGCCAATCCCAGGGGCGGACCTGCGACGAGATCGTAGTCGCCAGCCGAATCCCGGCCAGGCATGAGAGGCGCGGCATAGCCAGACGGTCGACCCGGACCGTCGACCGCTCCAGGGCCCACCGGATCACATGATCGGCGCGCTCCAGGCGCCCAGGGCCGTAGGGGTCAAGGATGCCGCCCCCATCGGCCTCGACGTACCGGACCCAGACGGCGCTATCCTGCTCCGGCATTGCGCTGGTGCTCGTCGGGTAGACCACTGCGACCGAGCGGCTCTGGATGTCGTGCGCGAGTTCGACCGGCAACCGGGCAGACCATGGGCCCCCGTTTACGGCATCTCGAGGGCCGCCGACCCGCACATAGGTCGCGTCAATCGGCCACGGGCCCACCAGGATCGCCCGGTCCGACGGAAACGACGCACCGGCGTTCGTTTCGGCCACGAGAGCAGGGCCGCCGGGGATGCTGGTGATCGCGTTGATCCCGATCGCAGAGACAGGCACTCCTGCGCCGGGGAGACCGATGGGCACCGGATAGGGGGCCCCCTCTGCCGCGTCGTCGCGTCCGATGGCTACCGCGTTGTAGGCCGCCGCCCCGTCGGAGGCCCTCCCCGCGACCGTCCGGGGCCAGGTCGCCGCCGACACGCGCGCCGCCGGTGGTAGCAGATCTCCCCGGTCGTCTGCGGTGTCCTCGACGATCGCCGCGGCCCACCACTCCGCCTCCGCCGCCAGCTCATCGAGACGGCCTCGGGCGATGACCTCACGGTCTGCCGCGTCGGTGGCATCCGGCCGGATGCGCGCGAGCTCAGCGTAGCCGGCCACCTGGAGACCGCCAGCCTGCAGCACTGTCACCCGGACTGAGCGGGGGGCGGTATCTCCAGAGAGCCAGGACAGAGCGTCCTGCATCGCATCGCCGTCGACGACCAGCCCCGGCAGATACCGCAGGGTCTCCCCGGTCTCCCGGTCGCTCAGCAGTACAGCAGGGCCGTCGGTGACATGGACCTCACCGGTCGGGCTCCAGACGCGGAGCAGGAGGCGCATCACACCACCTCGCGGATCTGCATCGTCGCGCGCTGCACTGGGTCTCTCGCCAGCCGGCCCGACACGTCCTCTACCGTCGGGTCCCTGGAGATCTCTGCGTAGACGCAGACCTCACGCCCCACCGCTACCACCGTCTCAGCCGCTACCGCGGCCGGGTCGTAGTCGAGGCGCGGGAGATACACCACCTGGCCATCGAGGGCCCCGTGGTCGGCTGTGAGCGTCTCGATAGGCGACAAGTCCCCCCGCATGGCCGCCGGGACTCCACCTGCCTGCAGATAGCTGGGATCGTCCCCCCAGCTCTCAGGGACTCCCTCGCGCCAGCCCAGATCGATCACCCGCCGAACCGGTGCGAGGGTGCGGCCTGCCACCGCTCCAGGCGACTCCACCACATCCCTGCTGGTCTGGTAGAGCACCGACCGGCCCCGGCTTGGATCGTTGCCCCACAGGACCGCCCGGCCTATCAGCACGCGGCCCACACGGAAGCGGCCATTGACGGTGCTTTGGACCGGGATTCTCCAGCCCCACCACTGGTAGCCGGTCAGCATGCCCAGGCGCACCGCGGCGCCCTGGGTGCGCCAGAGATCAAGGGTCCCGCTCGCAGGCTCCGTGCCGTCGATCCCGTCAAGCTGGAGCGTCACCCCGATCGATCCAGCACGCCAGACGCCAGAGGAGGCCCGGCGGACGCGTCGCAGCTTGCCCGATCCAAGGTCCACCGTCGCGCCCACCAGATCTTGCGCGCGCAGGTAGGACGCGACGCCAGCACCAGAGACGCGCAGCGTGTCCCCAGAGCGGGTGTAGCCGAGGGCGGTGGTGCCGCTGGCGAGGTCGAGCTGGCAGATCTGGACCACACCCGCGCCAGCATCGCCGACCAGATCGATCGTCCTGACATTGGAGTCAATCGCCACGATCCCCACCGCGGTCCCGCCAGGGTGATGCAGCGCCCCGGGCTCAGGCTCATACAGGACGACCTGCGCCGCACCGGCGCCGGTGCTCGAGTAGGCATCAGATGGGGAGCGGGTCAGAATCGAGGCCGCACCAGCCCGGTAGCGGGGGGCGATCTGCCACCGGTCCCCGCGTCGCCCAGGGCCGCCGCGCCCCTGCAGGTACAGCCCACCGCCGACCCAGAGGCGCCCAGGGGCAGAGGGCAACCATGCTCCAGGGAGAGTGTAGGGGGCATCAGACAGGGCCACGCCAGCAGCCAGGCTATCCGTGGTCCCAGTGTGCGCCCCGAAGCCGGCAGGGGTCGACACACCTGCGCGGTACCACGTCGAGGAGCCGATAGTCCCGAGATTCCCCCACGCGACAGAGGAGGCCGCCGCGGCGCCCGATGTGCGGCGAGAGACCGGCCCAGTAGCCAGCAGGGTCCAGAACGCCGACCCGTGCTCCCGGGCATAAAGGGCCGCCTCATTGTCGGTTCCGTTGCGGTAGCGGATCGAGACGCGGAAGGTGCTGCGCTCCGTCGTGTCCCAGGTCGCGGCGGTGCCGATGGCCGCCCCCGCGTTGACATCCCACAGCTGCACCTGCGCCAGCTCAAGGCGCACATCAACGCGGATGTCTTGCGACCCGTTGGAGCAGACGAGAGAAGCGCCGACATGGGTGGCCGGGAATCCGCTACTGGTGGTGCTCGTCTTGCACTCCCAGTCCAGCGACACCCCCACCTCTGGCGAGATGCTACCGAGGCCGATGGAATACGAACCGGTCCCGGCGGTGATCGCCATGCTGTAGTCACCCGAAGGGGTGACAGTCCCGGCGGTGCCCGTGAGCGTCCACCCGTGCACCGTCGGCAGGCACACCGCGTGCCACGTCTCATCCCATCCCCGGAGCTCCCCCGGATGCCCTGGGCCCACCCGCGGCTGCGGGAGCATGGTCCAGCCGCCAGACTGGAGCAGGGCCATGTTCTGGGCCGGTCGTGTGAGGCCGGACCCGGAGAGGAGCCACAGCACACCAGCGCCGCAAGGGACCGCCAGCAGCCGCGACCATGAAAGCCCGGCGGTCGTAGTCAGGGAGGTGTCGAGGAGCACCCATGTCTGGCCGAGATCGACCGACCGAGCAAGCCGGACCGCCTCCGCGTCCTCCCATGCGGCCCACAGCATCCCGCTCGACTCTGCCCACCCGATGCAATCCGTCGTGGAGAGGGCGATCCCGCCGCTCACCTGCGTAGCCGTCACCTCGCGAAGAGGCTCCCAGGGGGAGGAGACGGAGCGGACCTGCGGCGTGCTGGTAGTGATCCCAGAGTTGTAGAGATGGTGCAGCACATGGAAGGTCCCAGCCAGGTCCACCACGATCGTCGGACGCCCCACGCGCTCAGTGCTGGCCCCGTCGTTCCAGTCCTGGACCAGACGGAAAGATGCCCCAACGTCGTCGCTCGCGTATTGGACCCACCCGTGCCACGCGGCCTGCTGCTCATCCGTCCACGTCACAGCCACCAGGAGCAAGATCTGGTCTCCAGACTGCGCCATCTCGATGCAGTCGTAGTCTGCCCCCGCGGGCAACGGCACGTCGTAGCCCTGGAGGGTCGACGCGATCCAGGTGGCCCCGTCGTCGTCGCTGTAGTGGATCGCCAGATCTGCGTCTGCCGCCGCGGCTGGCCCCTCGACAAGGACCGCCACCAGGAGTCGACCACTCGGTAGCCGCTCCACGCACACCGGGGAACCGGTGGTGATGGCCGCCGCGGTCGGCATGGCCCCGTCTGCGTCCATCGCCCGGGTGTGGTCTGCCACTACCACCGCCGCCGCGGACCAGTCTGCCGTGCTGGGGTCGAAGATGCGGCAGGAGATGATCCCGGAGTTGTGCCACACCAGGAGGGCCCGCCCATCACTGAGGCGCACCCCGTCGACGTTCCGGACGCCGTCCAGCCCCTTATCAAGCTCCGCCGTTGCGAGGCCCTCGAGGACGTTGGGCGTGGACCAACCGCGCCAGATCTGCCCCTCGGCGTCCTCGTCTCGCACCTGCGTCGCGATCTCGCACCCGTCGCCAGGCATGCCCGCACGCACCACCGCCGCCTCGACGGTGTTGTCATCCTGGGCACCCATCGCCAGTAGTCGCAGGGTAGGGCCCAGATCTCCGGCGGTGGTGCTCGTCACCCCGATCTGGCCCGTCTGGTACACAGCGACACCTGGGAGCGGCCCCCGCTGCGTCAGAAACGTCGACCCGTGCGAGGCGTCGCGCGTCGCTTCGGAGATCAGCGGGTCAGGGAGCAGGACCGCCTGGAGCGCGCGGGTGCTCTGGTGCTCATAGGCGGGCATAGGGGCTCCTGCGTCCGGTGGTGTCGCGGCCTACTCCGGAGCGGGCCACCGCCCTTGACGTAGCGCGCGAGATCCCAAGTTGCACCGGCCCGTCTCGCACGTCGATCGTCACCACCGCAGGCTGCGCAGGAGCGGCCGGGGATGCCCCCACCTGCGCCCGTAGGCCCTCCATTGACCGGGCCGCGGCCACGATGTCGCCACCAGCGAAGCGCGCGGTCATGCTGCCGTCGCTGACGCGCACGGGGCCGGGAGTGTCGCCGAATGTTCGTGTCTTGGCTGCGCCGCCGGTCGCGATCTCTCGGAACATATCCCCAAAGAGGCGCCGGACGCGCCGCCATATACGCTCCAGCGCGTCGACCCAGGCTAACGCCAGGCCCTTAGCCATCTCTGGGATCGATGCGATGATCCCAGCCACGATCTCAGGACCGGCCAGAGCGAGAGAGGCTACAATCTCCGGGATCGCTTGCACCAAAGCGGAGACGAAAGGGCCTATCCCTTTGGCGATCCCGTCAATGAAACTGACAGCCATCTCTGCCACAGCCTCACCACCCTTGGCACCCTTGGCGATCTCGTCGAGGAATGGCGCGGCCATTGCGGCGGCCCCACCCACTGCTGAGGCAATGGCCGCGGCACTATCGGCGGCCTCCTCCGCTTGGTCTGGACCGAACGGTTGCCCGGCCATCTCGGCGGCTTCTTTCGCCCTTCCAAGCATTCTTTCAGCCATCCGATCCGCGTCGAATAGCCCCCCGACAAGCCCGGCCAGCGGGCCCGCCCCTCCCGTCAATGAGTCGACTGCACCACCGATCTTTCGCATGCTGGCCGCGATTGAATCCCCGGCCTCGGATGTGGCCACCTCTGCCGCGTCGATCTCCGCGATCCAGGCCTCCGCGGCCTCGACCGCTATGGCCGTCTCCACCCTGCCGATGTCCTCGGCCAGCGCGCGGGATGCCGCCCCGGACTGCGCCGCTGCGTATTCCAGTTGGTCGAGGAGCAGGACAAGCTGTGTCCCGCGGTCCATCGCCGCCTGCGGTACCAGATTCTCCACGGCAGACCCAAGATCCCGCCAGCCTGCGATCTGCGACGCCGACGGGCCCGCGGCGGCCTGGGCCATGATCTCCCGCTCGGCGTCCAGCCTCTGCGCCGCGTCGACCAGGAACAGGACCGCCTGCGCCTCCCGCTCAAATGCGGCCGCCGCTCGGTCTGCGGCCTTCTCGGCCTCTCTGGCGGCCTCTCTGGCGGCCCGGGTGCTCGCCTTGCTGGCCGACTGCCGCGCCTTGCTGGCCGCCAGTGCGGAGTCTTTCGCGTCCTCCTCTGCGCTGATCTCGTTGTAGGTCGCGTTCACACGCTCCACGCTGGCGGCCACTTCGTCTTTGACCTGCTGCAGACGCTGGCGCGCTACGGGAAGCTCTTTCTGGATCACGGCGAGCCGTGCGAAAGCCGCTTCTGCCTCGCTGTAGCTGAGCTCCCCGGACGCGATCCGCGCCTCGATCGCCTGCCGCTGCACCTCGAGGCGGGCACCGATGGCGGCGGCCTCGAGGAGCACAGCGCGCGCGCTCTCCCTCGTCGACTCGACCGCGCGCATCTGCGCAACGTCCAGCGAATCCAGGGCGCCGGTCTCCAGGTAGAGCGCCTCCGTCGCGGTGGCTACGACCTGCGCCATCGACTGCACTGCATCCGTGTAGCCGGTGATGGCGCCGACGTTTAGCGCGCGCTCCGTCGACTCCAGGGCGGCGCGGAAGGCCTCGGACTCCAGGCGGTCCTGCTGGATCGCTCCAGCGAGCGCAGAGGCCGCCGCCACACCAGCCGCGACAGCGATCCCCCAAGGTCCGGAGAGGACGCCGATCAAACCGCGCGCGGCCTTTGCAAGCAGGCCCATGTTCACCTGCACAACCTGGAGACCCTGCTGTGCGAATACCTGCGCCGCGGGGGCACCGGCGGACAACTGGGACACCACATCGGGCAACTGCTGGGCCACCGACTGGGCAGCGAAACCAAGTTCCCGGCCACTCACCGCGGCGCGGCCTTGGGCGTCCGCCAGAGCGTCGAATCCCGCCGCGGCGCCTGCCACCGGGCGTGCTGCCGCGGCGGTGTCCGCCGTTGCGGCTGCAATCCGCTTACGTGCCGTGGCCATCACCGCCGCGCGCGCGCGCTCCACCTGCGCCGCCTCCGCCCCCTTCCGCTGCAGGGTGTCCAACTTCTGGATCTCTCGTTCCATCCATGCGACGGCCTTCTCGCTGGCCGTCTGGCGCTCCCCCTCGGCATCTCGCAAGATCGCCGCTACCCGGATCTCCGCGCGACTACGCTCCCTGGCGGCGCGGGCCTGCTGCTTTGCGACCTTGGTGATCGCGGCGCTGGTCTTCCGTGCGATCTGGTCGAGTTCCTTGGCCGCGCGTCCGGCCTCCTTGCTCGCCACCTTCGGCAGGGATGCAAGTTGCACCTGGATCTGGTCGAGGTCCAGACCGATCCCAATGATCGCGCGCTCAGTCGCCATTCTCGATCTCCTCTGCGGCTATCGCCGCGACCTCTGCCACGAGCTCACGTTGTGCCGCCAGGACAGGGAGCCGCACATACGCGGTGAAAGCGTGCACCTTCTTACCCATGGCGCGGCCCTTACCCTTTCTCGCCGACCGGATGTAGTAGCCGTAATCCACATCGGTCCCGTAACTGTACTCGCTCGCAGTCTCAGTGCTCCGGACCTCGCGCACCCGGAGACCGGCCATACTGGTCCCCTCGTCTATCGGCCACTGCGCGCGAGCGTTGTGGTCGATGACCCGTAGCTTCTCGGCCAGCGCTTGCTGTGCCGCGTCGAAGATGTCCGCAAACGTCGGCGCAGTGTCGGCCAGGAATCCGGCCACCGTCACGTCGGCCTGGCCTGCCACCTGGCGACGGCGGGCCATCAGGGGGCCAGCGGTGCGAGGGCGCCACGGGTCAGCACGGTGCACCGCAGGTCCGCCCAAAGCCATTGGCCGACACGCTGGTGGCTTGTCGCGACCTGCTGGGTCTGCACTCCTGGGTCAACACCTGCGAGGACGCCGATCACGGCACGCACCCGATCCAGGTGCTCATCGTAGGACGTGTGCATCTGCTGGGAGCGCATCCTGGACACCACCTGGACATGCACCACCAGGGTCAGTGTCGTGTGGTCGATCCCGTCGAGGCCATCCCGAAACGCATCCATGAACGCATCAGCGGAGCGCGAGATCCCCACCGAAAACTGTCGCCCCCTGCGAGTGTCGGGGAGCTCCTGGGCCGCATCCGGCGGGAGAAGCGAAACCGTCTCGTCAGACGACGCGGCGGCCTGGAGCGCCGCGATCACGAGAGCCCGCACCGCCCGCTCTGTAGTGGCTGCGCGGACCGCCATTAGTAGCCCCCGCCCTGTGGCAGGTCTCGCTGGTAGCCGTACCGGACGCCACCGGCCGCGCCGCCTGCGAAGAGGGGAGCATGCGCCGACCGTCGCGCCGCGGTCTTTCCGTCCGCCGGTGCGTAGTCGATCGAGAGGGCCGCCAGGGCCGCCCCGTAGGCCTCCCGGTGCCTCTCCACGAAAGTCTCATAGTCCCCGGCAGGGTAGGCCGTCGACACGGCGCCGAACACGTATTGTAGCGCCCGCTCCGTCAACATGGCCCGGACATCCCAGGGAGAGACGATGCGGTGGGATCGGTTGCCCTGCTGGCGAATCGCGTCCAGGCAGTCCCTCCAGGAGAGGGCCAGCGAGTCGAGGAGGATCGTCGCCACCTCGTCGGCATCGTCGGAAAGGAGCGGATCTGCCGCGGTCGACGCGAGGCGGGGGTAGCGGGAGACCAGATCGGCAGGCCGCACAGTCGGGTACAGGTGAGAGAGACACACGGAGGCGGCCTGCCGATAGGCCAGGGTGGAGCCACCTGGGACGGTGATCTCCCACACGAGAAGATAGTCGTCTGCGAGGACCAGAGACGCAGCGGCGGTGTAGGACCAGGAGACCGCGCCGGTACCGGTGTCCGTGTCAACCGTCGCGCCATTCCGCTGCAGCGCAACGGTCCATGATGTCGGCGTGATCGCGTCGTCGTCAGCGTCGACCAGGACCAGAGACACAGAGACCGGGTGCGACCTCACAAGCTCCGCGGGTCCCGTTGCGACGATGGTAGCGACGGACATTGATCACCCCAGCTTGGTTGTCGGCCCGAGACCGGCCGGGGCAGAGTCTACCGCATCCCCACCGCCATCGGCCACCACCGGCGCCGTCTTACGCGACCGTCGGCGCCGCTTCGGCGGTTCTGCCGCGGGCTCAGTGGTGCGGGCCTCGAGGAGCGCGCGGAGTTGCGCGTCAGACAGGCCCGCCAAGTAGGCTTCTGCGACCGGCGGCGCCTGCGAGGGGAGCACCGGCGCGGTCTCGATGTCGCCGCGATTCGCTGGGACGCCATCGACCCACCCCATCGCGCGCAGTTTCGCCGTGCCGCGGGCGTGGATGCTGCGGTGCGACGGGCTGCGGTCCATCCGGGTGCGAGCTCGCATCACCTCGCGCTCGAGGTCCGCGCGGAGGACGCCCAGGACATGATCTCCCGGCGTGCCCAGGAAGGACCGCCCCACCGCCGCCAGGAAACGGATCTTGGCGTCCTCGTCGCGGTCCACGCGGGTCCCGGCCGCCGATGCGATCGGCTTTTCCCAGGCCCAGCAGTGGTGCACACCAGAGGGCACCCGGTAGGCCGAGAGCCAGGACGGGTGTTCCTCGCCGTGAGCAGTCACCGGGTAGTCGCGGGGGACCTCGATGGCGCCATGGTGGTCCCGCCAGACGGCCAGGACCGTCGACGGATCGCCGACCTTGACGACCCCGTGCTCTGTCCGCACCCGGGACTCTGTGACGCCGTTCACACCCGGTGTGTGGGGGATGATCAGCGGATCGGGAACCACCCACGCCTGCCCCGCGCTGTCCTGCAGCACCTGGTAGCGGTCCGGCAGGAGCAGAAGGGAGAATGCGTCGGTGCGGCGGAGGCGCAGGCGCGACGCGCGCGGTGTGGTCGACGTGGCAACAAGCGGGGAGACTCGCATGGTGTGTCCTCCTCGGACGGGTAGCGGTAGAGGTAGGGCGGCGCCGGCCGTCGAGACCGGCGCCGTCAGAGCATCAGGAGCGGCCGGTGCTCAGGATCTTGCAGCACAGCTCCTGCCGGACGATGCTGGCGCCGATGCTGGCCTGCCCTGCCCAGTTGGTGGTCTTGCCGGTGCGGATCTCCTCCACAAAGAAGATCCCCGCGTCGAGCACGCGCACCTGCGAGGGGGTAGCCGGCGCCTGGTCGAGGACCAGGTATCCGACGCCACCCGCAGCGAACATGGAGCCAGAGTAGTCCCCGGAGGCCTCGGCGGTCTGGTCGCTGGTGTAGTAGTCGACGCCATCGTAGCGGCCCTTGTAGGACCCCAGGCCCGCCATCTGCATCGCGTCGAACTCCGCGCGACGCTCCACGGCACCCCCGCGGTCCTGGATGTCCCGGCGCAGCATGTTCCACTGCTGGGGAGCCAGGATGCAGACGAAACCGCCGACGGCCAGGCTCTTACCGTTGACCTCGATCTTGTCCCGGGCGTCCTGGATCAGGTCGAGGGTGATCGGGTTGCCGGTGGTGCCGACACTGTTGGTCATGCTGGACGCGAGAGCGACCACGAGACCGGTGAAGGTGACATCCCAACCGGTAACGATCCGCTGGGCGATCCGGGGCCAGTTGTACAGGCCGGTAGCGTCGCGGCGGCGCAGGTCGTCAGAGACGCCGTAGGCCACGTCGTAGTTGCCGGTGGAGAAACTAGCGTAGGTCGGATCGATGTCCTTGTTCGTGCCGTAGGCCGTCTCAGACGCGGCGACATCCCAAGCGCTGGCCGCTTCGTTGATCTGCACCGTGATCGTGCCTGCGGTCGTCATGCCCCGCGGCGCGTCGAGAAGGCCCGCCATGGGGCGTGCGTCGACGAGAGCGGGGTGCCCGTAGAGGGACATGGTGTCCTGCACAGCGGCAAGGATCATGTCGACAACGAGACGGGTCGAGTAGGGGAGCGTTCCAGCGGGGACGGTGCTGGTGGTTTCGGTGGCCATGGTGGGGCCTCACAGTCGTAGGGACAGAGAAGGTATCTGTCCCCCTACGACTAACGGGCGCGACCGGATGGGGGGCCACTGCGCTACACAGTGGACCCAGACCGTACCACAGGACGCACTACGGCGCCACTCAGGTAAGGCGCCGCCCCCCGAAGAAGGCGCGCATAGCGTCCACCTGGCCCTTCCCGTCGAGGCGCCCAAAGTCGTCAGCGGTCATCTGGGCCCGCCCTGGGCGCGGCGGAGTCGTCCCAGGGAGGCGCGTCCCAGGCCGCCGGGGAGGCGCGGGGGCCTGAGTCTGGGCCGGTTGCGCGTAGGCCCGCAGGCCCAGGGGGAGAGCGGCCCGCTTCGCCTCGTCGCCCTTAATCTGCCCCCACCACTGATCCAGGGGCGGCGGTGCGTCCTGGCCCTCGATCTCCCGACGGTAGCGGCGGTGCAGAAGGTCCGCCACATCGTCGTCGTCGACACCGGTTGCCACACGCACATCGGCGCGCACCACCTGGGTCTCGAGGGTGCCGATCTGCGTCTGCGCGGCCGCAAGTTGGGCCCGCAGGGCGTCCAGTTCCGCGGCGGCCTCCCGGTACTGCTCCACCTTGGAAGCGAAGCGCTCATAGGGGACCGTCTTGGCCTCCGGAGCGGCCGCGGGGGCCGGCGCAGGGGTTGGAGTGGGCGCAGGAGCGGGGGCCGGCGCAGGGGCCGGTGCAGGTGCTGGAGCGGTCATGGTGTGCCCTCCTCGGGCGTCTGGGGTGGGGTCTGCACAGATGCGAGGGCGGCGCGTGCCGTCTCGAGGTCCTCGCCAGTGATCCGGGCGCGCGCCTCCGCAGGGGTCAGCAGGGGACCGCCTGGAGCTCGCAGCATCTCCATAGTCTCACGGACCAGTTGGTCCTGCTCACCCTGCGACAGGGGGAGCAACTGGTAGCGGATGCGGTAGCCGCTCTCCGGGCGAGCACCACCGTCCAGACGATTCATCACGATGGCCGTCAGGGCCGCCAGCTGTTCGTCTCTGTCGCGGTAGAGTGGGGCTCGTTGCCGCTGGACCTCGCGAATGCCCGCACGGGACAGAGACAGGGCCACGCCACTCGACGGGTTGGGGCTCGCTCGGACCAGGTTTGCCGGGTTGATCCCCCAGCTCTGGGCCAGCATTCCAAGGCGCCGCTCGTAGACGTCCTGCATGTCAGCGATCGGCGCTGACTCGTCGAATTGGTCCAGGCTGGCCTGTGCTCCAGGAGGGGCGTCGGGATCCAGCTGGAACAGGAGGATCGAGGCCGGATCGGCGGCGACCTGCTGGATCGGCGCTCCCCCGTCGTCCTCCCGCGTCGTCGCACCCAGCGGGACCGTGTTGATCCCGTACTTCTGCCGGAATGCGGCATTAACGAAGCTGTGATCGATCATGTCGGAGAGGACGCCCAGACGGAGCGTCCCCCCTACCGTCTCTCGTCGGTAGTAGGGGTTCCAGAGGCTCAGCGGGGCCGGCATGCTGTGGCGCAGCGAGTAGGGCAGGACCGCCGACCCGTCGGCGCGGCGGAACTCCGCGGGCCACTCGAGGGTCTCGACTACCGCCCCCTCTGCGTCGCGGGTGGTGTGTCTGGGGTTGCCTGGGTCTCGCAGGTCCCAGTGGTCTTGCACCCACACGGGGCCCTGGGCGGTCTCACGGATCAACCATTCACCGATCCACCCTGGAGATCCAGGACGACCGTGGAGCGCATCGCCGTCCAGATAGTCGGGCGTCACCGGGCGCAGCGACATCCGGCCATCTGCCAGCACGTCGACCCGAACGGCGCATTCGTTTAGCGCCTCCGTCAGAAACTGCGCACGGGACAGGACCTGCTGGGCATTCATCAACCGCCACCGCTCGAGCACATCAGCGGCCGCGTCTGGGTCCGCCGTGCTGCCGACCGCGGGTTCCTCGACATACAGGACGGATACTTGGTCTGCGAGGTCCCGCAGGGGACACGCCATCACCTCAGCAGCACCCCAAGCGGCAGACCGCGCGGTGCCGATCCGCTGCGCCCGATAGGCCCCGTAATCGTCCGCCCATGCGCCATCAAGCATCCGGATCCGGAGCTGAGTGTGCCGCACCCTTGGAGAGTGTATCAGCGCTGGCGGCGGTTGGGCATAGAGTGGCACGGGTGGGGCCTCCTGCGGTGGCCTATCGGATCTGGAGACGGCTGGCCGTCCCTGGCGAGGCAGAACCGCCGGACCGGCGCGATCCAGCCCAGTACGGGACTAGAGCATAGCGCACCGCGTCCAGGATGTCCTTGCTGGGGTGACGCTCCGTCCCGTCCCAGGTCTCGAAAGCCCTGCGGACATTGCTGCAGGATGCGTCGACGTGGAAGGCACCGGGCGTCAGCATGAGCTCATGCAGCCACCTCACGGAATGAAAGACCGCCCCGGCGCCGCGCCCCTGGCCCCGCTTTGCAGACCGGACCGGCGGCACCGTGTGGCGGCCACGGAGGCCCAGGCGGCGGCTAAGAGACTTCTCGAGCATGGCATTGCTCTTTTTTGTCAAACGCCCACCCGCGTCGGTGTACCGCTTGTCGCCATGCGCCGCGGCCAACTGGCGCCATTTCAGGCCCGCCGCGGAGAGCATGGTCAGGATCCCGGCCGCGTCCATGTCCGTTGTCGTCCCCCGGTCTGGCACGTACTCCCCAAGGATCCAGATCCGGTCATGCCCATCTCTGCCGCGCCTGGGCTCAATCGCCACCAGGGCCGCCGCGGTCCTCAATCTGTCGTCTCCGTAGTCGATCCCGAAAAGGAGGTGAACATCCCGACCGCGCGGCC
>Ga0070752_1001553_pt1 | contig 15947 bp, 14 predicted proteins | sample VirMetDEL_Aug_30_FD_77440 | JGI IMG/M metagenome (GOLD analysis project Ga0070752, IMG submission 77440) | Aqueous microbial communities from the Delaware River and Bay under freshwater to marine salinity gradient to study organic matter... | ecosystem: Environmental > Aquatic > Marine > Coastal...
ATACAGTTTAAAATGTCTGAGAAAGAGATTAAAGATATTCTATATACCACTAAGGTTTATGTAGCAAAACCCCAAGAGGTCAAAGAAGATAAACCTAAGCGTAAAAGAAAGAAAAGCGTTAAGATTGAAGAACCTATAATAGAAGAGAATAATGGCAACGATACAGAAGCAATTACCGAAGAGTGAGGTTGATGAACTTGTAACTTCTTACTTAGATAGGAAAAAAACAACTACAAGAATTGATAGAAACCTAACATATACTTTGTATAATCAGTTTTTTAACCTTAAACAAAGAGATGTTAATGCATGTAGTTGTATGGATAGGGATACTGATGCAAAGGTTGCTAAGTATATCGAAAATCACTATACAGTAGAAGAACCTCTACCAATTGAATCGACTACTACAATTGATATGAGCGCTATGCTTGCTCCTAAACCAAAGAAGCCAGGTCGACCTAAGGGAAGTAAAAATAAACCAAAAGAATGAGAACATTAACAGAAAATATGATTCGTACCAATGATGGTGGCGACCTTTGGGATTACCTGTTTAACAATGTACCTCTGCCTAAAAAATTGGAAGAGAATGTAGATGCTAGTGATGAATCAATGGTATGGCTACAATCACAACTATTGGGTGGTGAACGATGGGTACACTTTAAAGAGAATGAGGATTTCGTATTTACAGAACTTGGTAGAGTATTCAATGTAAAGTTTAAACGTAAAACAAAGGTTCTGAGATATGTTAGTGTAATGAGAGTAAATATATCAACTCAACAATTCAATCTGAATAAGAAGATTAAAGAAGAGTGGGGTATTGATATTGATATGTTTGATTTGTGTGATGAGGCAGAGGAGATGGTTACACAAATGAATGTAAAAAGAAAAAAGGATAAATGATATGGGACGTAAAGTTGGAGATACAAACGCTAAAGGACAAGCTCATATTGATGAGTGTATTGTCTTTATTACAAGAGATTCCATTTCACATAATGATTGGTGTAGATATGCTGTAGATAACTATGGTATGACTAAACGTAGAGCAGAAATGATTTGGAGTAAAGCATGGGAAGTTCTCAGAGAAAGATATCAGAAGGATGCACAAGAGAACCTAACACAAGCACTACTACGTTTGGATGATTTATATCGTAAAGCAACTGAAGAAGGTGGAGATTGGAATACAAGAGCAAACATCCTAAGAGAGAAGAACAAACTATTGGGATTGCATACTGAGAAGATAGAAACCAAATCAGAAATCAATCTTAAATTTGATTTTGATGAATAATTTTGGTGGTTTTTCTTCGAATAACACTATTTATATTTGGAAATAAGAAATAAAAATTGTATATTAGTATCATTAAACATTGAAAAGTAGGCAGTTCAGCTAAAGCCTTTAAGTGGACAAAAACAATAATAGCAAGTAACACAATCGCAGGAGAACGCAAGAGGTCTTTCAGATGTTAAGATTAGGTGGGGTTTGTATCGGAGGATTGAAATAATATCCAACATATCCGTAGATAGCTCCATATTCTCCGAAAAGATGATGGTTATAAATTCGAGGTGGAGATTCATAGGTTTTGTACGACGCCCTCACTATGAATTCTAAGAAGCTGAGATATAACACCAAAATCGTTAATAAGTTGAAAAATTACTGATTCATGAGGGTGTTCGTGTCCCTTGACAAAATAACCTGAGTGGTATTTGACTAATTAGTAATTAAGTATAAACTGTATTAGACTATTAATATTATAGACTAAGTCAAGCATTCAAAACTATCAGTATGTCCAATCAACTCGATTGGTAATATAAAGACAAAAGGAGAATAACTATGCAGATAACTGGATTCAAACCTCATCAGAAGCAAAAGCAAATAATTAATTCTATACTTGCAGACGAAACTATGTTTCATTCAGTAGTTGTAGGTAGACAGTTTGGTAAGACCTTAATGTCAATCAATCTATTAATGTACTTTGGCTTAAATAATAACAATGCTAAGATATTATGGATTTCACCTGTCTATTCTCAGGCAGCTAAAGTATTTCAACAAATCTATAATTCATTACATCCAGCAGGTCTAATCAAGTCAGCAAATAAAGCAGACTTTGTAATGCAATTAATCAATGGTACAACCATTTGGTTTAAATCATCAGAAAGGCCTGAGACCATTAGAGGTCTATCCATTCAGTATGCATTCATTGATGAATCACAAGATGTAAAAGATATTGCTTGGAAACAATCTATACTACCTACTCTAACTGCAGCAGGTAAGAAATGTGTTATAACTGGAACACCTAAAAGAAAGAATTGGTTCTATGATATCTTTATGATGGGTAAATCAGATTCGCATGATAACTACAGGTCTTATCATGGCTCCTCAATCGATTCTCCTTACGTTTCAGAGCAGTTTATTGATGAACAGAAGAGAACCTTACCCCCAAAGATATTTAAGCAAGAATTCTTAGCAGAATGGCAGGATAATGAAGGTTCAGTATTCCAAGGGATTGATAAGGTTTGTATTTGGGAGAATTGGCCTGATAGAAACAGAGATATGCGGGTGTATGGTGGATTAGATATTGGTAACAAAGGTGATTACACTGTACTTACAATAATGGATGAGTTGGGAAGAGTACTTTACATATGGAGAGATAATAAAATAGAATACTCTCAGATAGTAGATAAAGTAGTAGAGATATGTAAACACTATAAAGTATCAGATTTGCTCTTAGAGGTAAACGGAGTGGGAGACCCGATATACGAAATGGTAAAGAAAAAATTCAGTAGAACTTCTCCTTTAACGCAAACGCAACAAACCAAAGAGAACATCATCAGAAGATTAATGGGTGATATACAAGATGGAGCAATAGAATTACCTTCATACAATCTATTCCCTTATCTAAGCGAAGAACTCGAAATATTTGAATACGAAGTACTCCCATCAGGCAAAATACGTTATACACATCCGCAAGGATTCCATGATGATACTGTCATCTCTCTTGCAATGGTGAATTGGAACAGAGTAAATAGTAAAAGAGGAAGTGGAATTAAGATAGGAAGCTTAAGATAAGATGTGGTATTACAGAGATAAAGAAGTAGTGGAAACACCAGAAGGAATAGGATTTGTATATAAGATAACGCATATACCAACGGGTAAATACTATATAGGCAAGAAATCTCTTTACTCAAATAGAACCTTACCTCCACTAAAAGGAACGAAAAGAAAGAGAAGAGTAACCAAAGAATCTGATTGGAGAAAGTACTACTCATCAAACGATTGGATAAAGAGTGAAGTAAAGGAAGGTAAGCGAGATGAATTCAAAAGAGAAATCATAAGAGTATGTTATTCAAAAAAGGGATTGGGATACTACGAAACCTACTATCAGTTCTATTACAATGTATTAGAAGATGAGAATTCACTAAACGGAAACATCTTAGGAAAATACTTCAGAAAAGATGTAAAGGATACCAAATGTGGATGTGATACTTGCCAATGTAATAAAGCAAATACAACCCCTTAAAAGCAAGACTGAGAGGTGCTGAGAAACATATCAAGCCCTCTCACTACTTCGGTGAGGTGGGGGCAATTTAGAATCATTCTAAATAAGGAAAATAGTTTGAAATAAATGGTGGTTTTACTTTGAACTTGCATACTTATAATAAACAAAACAAATTTAAAGGAGCAACAATGCAGAGATACAAAGACACAAACTTCCACGTAGATAAGAATGGAATATGTTATAACCCAAAGGGAAAACGAATTGGGAATATAGCAAAGAATGGTTACTACAGAGTTGGTAGGCATTTAGGTACAGTAGATGGGGTACAGAAGAAGAAGTACTATATGGTACACAGAATGGTCGCTGAACTATTCATACCAAACCCTGATAACCTTCCTCAGATTAATCATAAGAATGGAATCAAAACCGATAACCGAGTTGAAAACTTAGAATGGTGTGATGGTTCTTATAATGTTACGCATGCATATATGAATGGATTGAATTCTACAATGGGTGAATCGCATCATGCATCTACAATATCAGATGATGTAGTAAGATGGATTAGAAAACAATATGATACTGGTAAGTATAGTATCGCAAGAATTTGGAGAGCATCAGGTGTACAGAATAGGTCAACAGTTTGGAGAATAGCTAAACGAAAGACAAGAAAGTATTTAAAGTAAATCAATTATATATGTTAGTTATATATTAATATGTTGACGGTCTTTATCCCATGTGGCCTGAAACAATTTATAACTACTACAAAAAACGAGTGACCTCTTTGTTATATATTGGTTACTGCCATAACCCTATAACTCGTTTCTCCTCAGGTCTAAGATGTCGGAACTCCTTACCTGAGGAGTTTTTGTGTCTACACAATCAGAACTATTGACTGATAATATAATGAATTAAACAGGAACAATAATGGAAAAGAAAACAACTACAGTAACGCTACCTGAGTATTTCTCTATCAAGCACTATAAAGCATTGGGTTCATTTGAACACTTAGATGATTTAGAGAAGATTATTATGACGGTAAGTGCACTTACTGAAAGAGATGTAGAAGAGATTGAGAGATGGTCACTAACTGATTTGATGAAAATCTATAGTGAAGCAGGTCGTATTATGCATGAGACGGGTGGTGAGTTCTACCCAGTGTTTGAGTTCAAAGATATCATCTATGGATTCCAACCATTGAGTAAGATGACTGTAGCAGAGTTCATTGATTTGGAAAGAAGGTTGAAAGACCCAGTGAATAACTTAGAAGAGATACTTGCTATCCTTTACAGACCTATCAAATCACATAAGTTCAACTCATTGGAGTGGATGCATAAATCATACATCAAAATCCTAAAGGGTGAGAATGAATCTATGTTCAAGTACTATGAGGTAGAAGAGTATGATACAGAGACGAGAGATTGGAGAGTTGATATCTTCAAAGACCTTCCATTAGAGTACTGCATAGGAGTTCTTAGTTTTTTTTTGGGCTTAGGAATGCAACTCTCTCTAAGTTCGATAATATCTTCGGAGGACCTGACGATGGAGGAGAAGGAGGAGATGATAGGGGTAATAGAGGGGGCACTTCAATCGCTGAACACTATGGGTGGCTCTACATCCTCAGAAACCTTGACACAACAAGAATCCTAAATATTACAGGAGATACTAATATATTAAAGAGCAATATTATTTTCATACTGAATTGGTTAAGCATGGAAACAGAGATTGCAAAAGAACAAGAAAAGAAGGAGAGACAGTTACGATTACAAAATCTTAGATAAGATGAAAGCTATAGTTGGTCACGAACGATGGTCAGTAGATACAGAAGGAAATGTATTTGGACCGAAAGGCAAACTGAAGATTACGAAAAGTAAAAGAGGTTATGCAATGACTAATGTAAATAAAAGAACAAAGAATGTTCATATATTAGTAGCTACAGCTTATTTAGATAATCCAAAAAATTGGGAACACGTCGTACATATAAATGGTAACAAATTAGATAATAGAGTTGAGAATCTTAGGTGGGTATCTTTAAGTGAACGTAGAAAATACATTGAGGTTTACAAACAATATGAAAGTAGATTCGATGAGCATACAGAGAACCAACAAAAACAGATTGTAGCTCTACACAGGTCTAAACCAAAATATACAATACCATACCTCTCCAAACTAATAGGTTCTGAGGAACATATTATAGAAAGATATATAATGAAGTATAAAGGAAGAAAAGTATGAAAACATACAGAGAAATTATAGAGAAGTTCGAAACAGCTGCTACCTATCACGACCATATCAAATCATTTGGACATGGTTCTTTGGATAAGCTCAATGATGTGATGAATCAGCCCTATACCCTATGTTGGGTACGTCCGATGGCATCATTAGGTATTCAACCTTATGGGCAAAGAACGCTGACATTTGAGGTTTACATTTTGGATATACCTAAGTTAGATAGAACTACAGATATTCAAACTATGAGCGACTGTGAAAGAATTCTATATGATGTGTACACATACTTCAGAGATGGTACTGACCAACAAACCTATGAAGTTAATCTAACGGGTGTAACACCAGTTCAAGAAGCCTTCCAAGACCGCTTGTTCGGCTGGTTAGGTACATTTGATATTATAACTGATTCATCAGGTTTAACTTATTGTAACATTCCAAACTAATGAGCGACTTTCCAAATATAGAACAAGTAATCAAACAGGCAGCACCTCTTATGGCAGAAGCAATAAGAGATTCTGCTATTAGTAATGGTTTGTTTAAAAGTGGTAAGTTAGCAGGTTCATATCAGGGTAGAGCAGTAGTTAAGGATAACAACTTCTCAATAGAGATTACAGGTGAAGATTATGGTTTGTATCAAGATAGTGGTATCAATGGTACTAAGATTAAGGTTTCACCAGCGCAGGAATCAATCTATCCTCCTGGTCAATTTCAATCAAAAGTAATCGGTGGACCACTACCCTTCGCTGCAAGGAAATCAATCGCTGAGAAGGGATTAAAACCACGTCCATTCATACAATCTGGTATTAATCAAGTTACCAATAATTTTTTAATTCCAAAGTTAGAAGAAGCGGGGGTAGAAGATGCAAACAATATCATTGTTCCTCCTTCAAAATATTTAAAGGAAACATAATATGGCATTAATAGAAAGACAAAATCCAACAACACCGAACTTGGTAGATTCTGATTTAATCTATGTAGTCTCATCAAACAATGGTAGTGAACCACAATTTCAGTTTGTAGCAAAGATTATAGATAAAGATAATAACTCAGTTATTGTAAAGCAAGAGCCATCGCCTGCAGGTTCATTAGTTCTTGCAAAAGGTGTATTTAATATATCTCAGATTGCAAAAGATTTTATGGGTGAGGATAAAATATGGAAAACCCAAAAGATAGCTAAAAACGCTTCTGCAAATGAATTCAATGTAATCTTTTATGAAGAGACTGGCTCATCTGTATCATCATCAGTTAGTTTACAGAATCCTCTATCAGGTTCTTTTGTATATCTTTTAGATGGTGTTGTAGAGATGAATAGTGGTGATTGGAATTGGCAATCTGGTTCTTATTATCAAACCCCATTAGCATCAACTGGTTCTGTATTTGAATATCAACATGCTTTAACTGAAGCACCATTTACACAAAGTATCAGAGAAGGTGAATACGCAACCTTATCATTTATCAATGGTAACTTTGATGGTTCAACAACTAACGCTCAGGATATCTTTAATATACAATTTACATTCTACGATGAAGATGGTGTAGGGCTTGGAGGATTCGATTATAAAAATATTGTATCAAATGGTGGAGGGCCAAGGACTGTATCAACACAACTTTGGAATGCTGTAGCAGGATTACAAACTGATTCAAGTAAAATGATACATATCGGTACAGGTATTGCTAACTTAACTGATGCAGGATTTACTATTCCTTCAGGTTGGGCTAGTTACTCTGCATTCGTTGAAGGACAGGATGATGCAGGTTTAAATAACTCATTTGGACAATACAGTAAAAGATGGTATGTTAAGCAAGAACCTGAATGTGATTATGAAGGTACACGTTTCGCATGGTTGAATGAATTAGGAGCTTGGGATTATTATACATTCCCTTACGCAATTTCTATTAGTGATACAATCACACGACAAACCTATCAGCAAGGATTTGTAAACTATTCAAACAATACTGCATACACTGTACCTTACGATGTAAATAGAAGAGGTACACGACAATACTCAACTCAATACGAAGAAGTAAGAAGTGCTGAATCAGATTGGTTATCACAAGAAGAAGCAGATTGGTTAAGGCAATTAGTGGAATCGCCTAATGTTTACGTTCAGGTAGGTACTACAGACCCTGGTACATATAGAAACCCAGAGGAAGCACAGTTTATGCCTGTGGTGATTGAAACTACAAACTTTGATTATAAAACAAATCCTCGTACTGATAAGATGTACAGATTAAGTTTATCTTATAAATTCGCAAACAATAGAAGGTCAAGATAATATGGCAAATGGATTAGTACTTAGATGTAATGTTAGAGGTGTCCGATATGACTTGGATACATTTGAAGATATATCATTCAGATTAGATATCTCTGCTATTCAGAATAATCAGATTGGTTCTAACTTTGGAATCGCATCACAGAATGTTGCATTGCCTGGTAGTAAGAACAATAATCAATTCTTTGTTGCTGCATTTAATGTTAACTCACAAAATGTAAGAGGATTCAAACAATCCATTCCGTGTCAGGTATTACAGAATGGTGCAGAAGTATTTAAGGGTAATCTTATCTTAAATGATGTTGTTACTGATACATACAAAGATACTATCTATAATGTTACTATTGTAAATGAGGCTGTTGACTTTACTACATTGGTTGGTGACCAATACTTAGGTGAATTAGATTTTAGTGATTTAGAACACTTATATACACCAGCGAATGTTACTGAGAGTTTTGCTGATGATGATTCATTCTTAAATGGTGATGTGTTTTATCCATTGATTGATTATGGATTGGATGGTACTATAGCTAATGCTTATCCACTTGCTATGGGTGGTCAGTTTGGTAAAGTAGATAATCCAAATTCACCAATGGTTATTCAGCAGTTTAAACCTGCAGTTAGGGTTAAAGCTGTTATTGATAAAATCTTTGAATCAGTAAACTATGAATATTCATCATCATTCCTTAACTCAGATGAATTTAAGAGTATATACTTCCTATCAACGAATACTGATAAGAATGGTATCCTAAGTGATTCAGCACAAGGTTCAGGTTTCCAAGCAACTGCATTAGGAACAGAAACTCTTTATGGTATTGGTGATTTTGGTACACTAACATTTAACGATGAAATATTTGACCCTCTGAATGGATTCAACACAGGTACAAGTACATTCACAGTCGTTAACTCTGGTCAATACGCATTTGGTGCAACTATACCATTTACAAACCCAGACCCTACAACAAACGCTATTAGTGAACTTGTTCTAAAGCTGATAGTCAATGGTTCATTGGTAACACAAACCCAATATGATGTTGGTAATATTGGAACTGGTACTATTAACTTCTCAACAGCGGGTATCAACTTATCAGAATTTGATACGGTTAGATTAGACTTTACATATGAAGGTTCTAACCCAGGTGGTGATGTAGACCTTTTATTATCAGCTGATAGAACGTTCCAAACTCTTTATTCTCCAATCAATGCCATTGGTGCTACTGTTGATATTGCTCAGCAGTTTGATGCATCAATTAAATCATTAGATTTCTTAAAAGGTATTATTGAAAAGTTTAACTTAATATTAGAACCAAAAAGAGATGAAAGAAATGTTCTTATTGTTGAGCCATTCGATATATGGGCTGATGGTGGTCAAGTTAAAGATTGGAGTGATAAGTATGATAGAGCTGAAAAAGTATCTATTAAACATCCAATACAATCACAACCATTAGAGTTAGAGTTTGCAGATTCATTTGATAATGATGTATTAACTGATTACTCTAAAACAAACTTTGATGCAGAACGACCTTATGGTACATACACATATACATCTAATTCAGATATTCCAAAAGGTAAGAAGAAGATTGGTGGATTCTTTTCACCAATACCAACACAAGGTGTGCCTGGTGCACCAAACATCATTACACCTCTTATGTACAAAAAGGATGGACAAGATAATAAAGCATATAAGTTCAAACCAAGATTAGGATATAGAATAGATAATCAGGGTGCTGTGGGTGCAGCTAACTCTCAGTTCTATTTAAGAGATACATCAGCACCAAGTGATGTTATTATTTCACAATATTCTACAATGGCAGCAATACAATCCTATCCAGTGGGTGATGGTAAATCAATTCACTTTGATGGAACTTGGTATCCATTCCACCAGCCACAAGTAGATGGTTACACACCATTCGGTACATTTACTGAGTATTGGGGAAGATACATTAATGAATTGTATGATGATGATGCGAGAATCTTAACTCTGAATATGAACTTCAAACCAACTGACTTGATTGATATTCAGTTGAATGATAAAATCTTTATAGATAACACATATTACCGTATAAATAAGATTAGTGGGTTCAACATCACTAAGGATGATACTGTTAAAGTAGAGCTCTTAAAAACACCGATAAGACAATTTAAGTTTCCACGTAGAAGAATATATGTAAATCAATACGATGATGGTCGTGATGTAGGTGTACTTGACCCAGGTGATTACTTAGCACAAGGTGATGTATATGTTAGTGATTTAACTACAGGTGGTCAAGTTACCTCATCAGCAGTTCTAAAGAACTTTGCAGCTGTAACTGGTTTAAAGTATATTTCAGGTTCTGTATATTGGAAGGATAACTTCAACTCTAATAATATTAATTCTAATTCTGAACAAGCAGTTAGAGGTTCTATAGAAGTAGACCCATCAGTAGGTGCAGTATTTGGTGCAGTAGACGGTGGTTCGATTGGACAATCTGCTGATAAGTTAGTATTGGTTGGAACTAATATAGAAATTCAAAGTAATGTATTGAATTCTTATATTGGTGGTGAAAACAATACGATTGGAAGTGGTTCTGATAATGTATCAATATTCTCATCAGTACGAACTGATGTAGGACCTGGTACTGCAGATGTTACGGTATTATCATCAGTTAGTGCAAGTATCAATGGGACTGCAAATACTATGATTGGTACTCTAACATCATCAATTGTTAATGGTGCACAACAATCAACATTGATTGGTACAAATGGGATTGACTTAGATAATACTAATCATAGATTCGTTAGACATACTCATATTGGTGGTAGTAATTTCGAATACTACAATACAGGTTCTTCAAAAGATTATAGTAACTCTGTAGGTATTGGTCAATTGCCTGATATACCAACTAATGAAGGTGTACCTACATCAGGTATGGTTCTAATGGGTAACTCTATATTGACAGGTGCACAATACTTTAAAGTAACTGAGGTATCTGCATCAGCTGGTGGAACTTATGATATGACTAGTGATAGAGATTCATTCCTAACTTACTTTAATTGGAGTGGAGGTAATGGAACATTTAATATAGATTTACCAACTGTTGTTACCAATAAAGGTAGATTCCTTAGATTTATGACTGATGGTACATTTACTACAGGTAATACTAATATTAATCTTAGAGCAAGTGGTTCACAAACCATTGATGGGACTGCAGAATATTCAGTATCTAAAGATTATAATGGATTTGGTATTCTATCTACAGGTAATGAATGGATAGTAATCCAATTGAAGGCTTGATGATGGATAAAAAAACGAAGTATATTATTTCCACTCAAAGCTTATATGCTTGACTATATAAGTTTGGACATAAGTTGGACATAAAATGAAGAAAAAAAGACGTAATTTAAAACGATTCTAAATAAGGAAAGTAAACGATGGCTAAAAAATTACAATATGAAGTGAATATGGATACCGGTGATTCGGTAAAAACGCTGGGTACACTTCGTGATGAATTGGAACAAATCAATGAAGAATTAGAAGGTGTTGAAGTTGGTTCGAAGGCATTTACTGATTTAGCTAATAAAGCAAGAGGTGTATCTTCAGAGATTAAAACTTTAGAGAAAGAGTTTGAAGGACTCGAACCTGGTCAAAAAGCAGAAGCATTCGTTGGTGCGTTTGAAACCATCGCTGGTGCTAGTGCAATTACAGCTGGCGCATTTTCTTTATTCGGAGTAGAATCAGAGAAATTAGGTCAGATAGAAGAAAAGGTTCAAGCAACCATTGCTATTGCAGTTGGTGCTCGTTCGATTGCTGAGGGTGCATTACAGGCAAAGATTGCAGCAAGATTGGCAGTTGAGAAAGCAGTACAAGTTGCTGCAAAAGCACAAATCGTAGTACAAACTGCTTTGAACGCTGTACTTAACGCAAACCCAATAGGCGCTATCCTATTAGCTGTTACAGGTGCTGTAGTTATATTCACTAAGTTTGGTGATAAGATTAAATCATTGATTAAAGATAATCTTCAACCACTTAATGATGTACTTGAAAAGGTTGGCGGTTGGTTGCGTAGAGTTGGTTCTGCAATTGGATTGGTTGCTTCAGAAGAAGAACTTGCTGCAGAGAAAGCAAAGGAATTATCTCAATCTAAGATAGAACAATACGAAAGAGAATTAACAATTGCTAAGGCAAGAGGTGAGGATACTATTGAGATAGAGAGAAACATCTTAAACGAAAAGATGAAACTCTATGAAAAGGATTCTAAGGAATACAAAGATTTACAGACCGAATTGGTTGCATTAAATGCTCAGAGAGCTAGAGAAGAAGAAGAGCAGAGAAAGAAGGAAGAGCAAGCTAGAGAAGATGAACGTAAGAAACGACTTGAGGATTATCGTAAGAGATTAGAGGATGCTAAGAAGTTAGAGCAAGAGATTGCTGATGAAGCTGCGTTGATTGGATTAACTGAAGAAGAAAAGGCAATTGAATTAGAGAATCGTAAGTTCCAAGAGAGATTGGCAATCTTTGAGAAATTCAATTTGGATACTACGGAGTTAGAAAGGTTACATCAGGAAGAACTGAATAAGATTCAAAGTGATGCACAAGCTAAGAGAGATGCTGATGCTGAGGCTAAGAGAAAAGAGAAGGAAGCTAAGGATAAAGAAGCTGAAGATGCAGAATTGGCAAGACAAGAAGAACTTGCTTCACTACAGAATGAAATCAGAGATGCATCAGCAGTAAAAGAGGATGAGTTAAGAGCATTAGAATTAACTAAGTTAGAAGAGTACTATAATCAATTGATTCTTTCAGCACAAGAAGCTGGATTGAATACTCAGAACTTAGAAGATGCTAAGAATGCAGCACTCTCAATGAAGAAGGATTCATTTAGACAAGAAGATTTAGATAAAGAGAAAGCATATCAACAACAAATCTCAGACCTTACTATTGGTGCTGCATCCAATGTGATTTCTACATTAGGTTCTCTAAATGAACTATTTGCAGGAAAGACTGAAGAAGAACAGAAGAAAGCATTTAAGAGAAATCAGGCATTACAAATCGCAGAAACAGTTATTAGAACATACTCATCTGCTACTGCAGCATATAACTCACAACTTGCAATACCAACACCAGATGCACCAATTCGTGCAGCTATCGCAGCAGCAGCGGCTGTTGCAGCGGGTCTTGTAAATGTTGCAAAGATTAAAGCACAGAAATTCGAAGGTGCTGGTGCAACTGGAGGAGATGGTGGTGGCGGTACTGGTGGAGGTGGTAGACCAGGTGGTGGTATTCAATCATTTGGTTCTATAACAGCGCCAGAGGGAACTGTACAAACTCCATTGATTACACCACAATCTCAACAACCTGCAATCAAAACATATGTTCTTTCAGGCGATGTAACTGATGGACAAGAGGCTGATAAGTTAATAGAACAAAGAAGAACACTTTAAGGGTGTATTTATATAATAAGGTGTAGACATTATGAAAAAGATAATCAATTGGATTTGCGGACTACTAAAAGATGAGAAGGGAACACCATCATCTAAAAGGTTCATAGGTATTTTAGCAGGAGTAAGTTTATGCGTAACATTATACGCAAATCAGTTTACTGATGAACACATTGCTCCATCATCAACATTAGTTAATGCAGTAGCAGCGTTAGCATTTGGTGCATTAGGATTGGCATCTATTGATAAAATTTGGGGTAAAAATGAGTGAATCAGTAAAAATAATTAAGTTAGATATTGATGAACACGACGAATTAAGTGGTGTTGATGCAATTGCTTTAGTAGAAGAACCAGCAATCGAAGCTGATTTTATGTTCTTTTCAAAACACCAACCTCATGCATTTGAGTCGTATTCAGATTATCCTGATGCGGTATCTAATAATGCTAAGAGAGGGATTGAGTTAAACGAAAAGGTAAATAACAAATGTGCAACCCAAGTCGGCAAGGTACGAGCACAACAACTTGCTAAGGGTGAAAAGATTTCAGTAGAAACAATCAAGCGCATGTACTCTTACCTAAGTAGAGCTGAGGAATACTATGATGAATCTGATACTACTGCTTGTGGGACTATTTCATATTTGTTGTGGGGTGGTCTTGCTGCTAAGAGATGGTCAGAATCAAAACTAAAAGAATTAGGATTGTTCGAAGGTGCAATTGATGTAGCAGGTTTACCTGATTATAATAACGAACCATCAGGTTCTATTATCACAAAACTTTTTGAAGAAGATGATAAAGAAATGGTTGATGGTATCGTTGAATTGTTAATCCAAGTAAAAGATATTGAGAATAGAAAACAAATGGTGATGGATGTTCTTCGTGATTTCGCAAGAGATGGTATCCATTACGATTTAGATGAGTTCCTACAAAGAGTAGGTGTATCTATGTCAGAGTTAGAGTTTGTAGAAAATGCAGGTGGATTCTCAATTGGTGATTATGTAAGTTGGACTTACGCTGGTAGACAAGAAGATGCTGATAGAGGTAGAGGACAGATTACAGATTTAAGAGTGCAAGGTAAAGTAAAAGTACCAGGTACTGATTTCGAACTTACTGCAACTGAAGAAAGACCTGTAGCATTGATTGAGACAAGGGGTGGACAGATTGTTGGACAATACGTTGATAATCTTCGTAAAATTAAAAAGCCAGAAGGATTCGTTACACCATCAGCAGGTGAAAGTGAAGATGAGTTTATCAGTAGATGTATTCCAGTCGTAAGAGGTGAAGGATATGATGAGGACCAATCAATTGCTATCTGTTATTCTTATTGGAGAGAGAGAATGGAAGTCAATAACTATATGGAAGAGTTGTTTGATTTTATGGGATACATTGATGGATTGCCAGTATTCTCAACACCAGAAGAAGCAGAGGAAGTAGCAGAGATTGCAGGATGTAGTGGATACCACGAACACCCAATGGGAGAGTTCTTAGTATATATGCCATGCGAAACACACGACCCTGAAATGGATGAGGTTCTAAATGAAGCATATGAAGTTTGGAAGAAATCTAAACAAAAGAGTTGGGATGATTTAGATGATAAAACTCAAGAAGATGTATTGAGTTATTTAGAATCAGTAGCTGAAGAAGCACCTAGCAAAGAAGGATTCAATACAGTCAAATCAATTCCTGGTGGAAGAACTCAGAAGCAAACTATTGATTCAGTATCTTTTATGGATACACCAACTACTAAGACAAGATACGTTTATGATGTAAGACCTGGCAAAGGTAGTAGAATCCAAGGTAATAGCAGAGATTTCTGTATGGAACTAATCAGTAGATTCACCAATAGAAATAAAGTATTTAGAAAAGAAGATATCAACCAAATGTCAATCAATGGTGTTAATACAGGGTTCGGACCTGGTGGGGTTGACCAATATGATATCTTTAATTACGTTGGTGGAAACAATTGCAGACACGAATGGAGAACTGTAACCTATAGATTAGAGAATGGTAATTGGGTTGATTCAACTATGAAGGTTGTGTCTCCAGCAGCTAAGCAAGAAACAGAATCTTCTATCGATGTATTGACTGGTAGAACTATTACTGAATTAGGTATTGGTGTTGGATTCAGTAAGCAAGAGTTTTCTGATAAGCAGATACTTGCAGGTCCGCTAATGGTGCCAAATAAACTAATCTACAGATTTGATTTAGAGAACGGAGAATACTTCGTTTACTTCTCAGAAGAAACAATCAAAAAGATTGCATATAAGTTTATGCAGAAGAAATACACAGATAATACTAATATCGAACATGATATGAGTGAAGCATTGAGTGATGTGTTTGTTGTAGAAAGTTGGATTGTTGATGACCCGATGAGAGATAAATCATTAATGTATTCTACAGATGGTCAACCTTATGAAAAGGGAACTTGGTTCGGAATGGTAAAAGTGAAGAACAAAGATGTATGGGATGACTATGTTAAAACAGGTCTTGTAAAAGGATTTTCAGTAGAAGGTTTCTTTGTTGATGAGTTGTTGAACAAACAACA
>Ga0070752_1001560_pt1 | contig 15898 bp, 18 predicted proteins | sample VirMetDEL_Aug_30_FD_77440 | JGI IMG/M metagenome (GOLD analysis project Ga0070752, IMG submission 77440) | Aqueous microbial communities from the Delaware River and Bay under freshwater to marine salinity gradient to study organic matter... | ecosystem: Environmental > Aquatic > Marine > Coastal...
GCATTAGCTTCTCAAATACTAAATTTAAACCCTTCTAAAGTTACTGCTGTTTGTAAAGGACATAGAGGTTCAACAGGAGGATGGTTATTTAAGTATTTAAATGAATATCTTGAAGAAGATGAAGTTGTAGGAATGCAATCTGATTTACCGTTTTATGAAATTATAAAAAGATAAAATATGGAAAAACAAATTTTAAAACCGTTAGACTTATTTAATGAAATAGTTTCAAACGGATTATCACCTAACCAGTATTATATGTTATTATGCATAAAGAATTCTATTTTAAGTTCTAATATTAATGTTGGAGTTGAAATGAGAATATTATCTAATAACAATTGGGTAGAGGATAGTCCTGCTAAGCTTACACAAAAAAGTATTGACTTGATTGACTACATAGAAAATCAATTTAATATACAGGAGCAAGAAAAAACTAAAAAGAAAAATATTCTAGATGAAGAAATGATTCTGCAGTTTGTGGAATTAGGTCCTATGGGTAAGCTAGGTTCAGGAAGACCGTGGAAATCATCACCTGCTAATTTAAAGAAAGTATTTACTTGGTTCTTTAGAAATTATAAATATTCTTGGGATGTAATATTAAAAGCAACAGCTATGTATATAAATGAAAGTGAAAAAGATAATCACAAGTATACACAGCAGTCACACTATTTTGTTAGAAAAAATGATTATAGCAAATTAGCAGACTATTGTGAGAATATCCTACATGATAATTTTAATGATTTTAAAGAGTCACATGATGAAAAAGTAGTATGACAAAATCAATTCATAAATTTATTATATCTTTTAGTTTCTCATATTTACTTTACATTATTATTAATAAATTTGTGTTTGAAATTTCATTTATAACTTTTATATGTTTAGAAATTTTATTGATTTTTAAACAAGTTTTAAGTATATTTGTAAGTAAGAATTCTACTTAGAATACAAATCAAACATAAATTTAATAATGGCAAAATGGAAAAGTCACAAACAGGCTTATAGTGAAGCTCTTCGCTATATTTGGAACAGACAGCAAGGTACAATAACAAGTTTTAAAACACCTTGGCCTAAAGTAAATGATGCAGGAATTAACGGATTTGAATGGAACTCTCTTGTAGTTATAGGAGGGAGACCTGGTACAGGTAAAACGCTAATTAAAGATCAGATGATTAGAGAAGCTTATACGCATAATAAAGGACACAATATTAATGTGCTAGAGTTTTCTTTTGAGATGATTGGTAGAGTCAGTAAACAAAGAGAATTTTCATCTGTTATTGGTAAATCATATAAATATATATGTAGTGCTGATGATAATGATAAAATTACTGATGCAGAAATTGCTAAATTACAAGCTTATGCTAAACAAGTTACTTCAATAAAAAACTTTCCTGTTGATATTGTAGAAACACCTTGTTCAGTTAATGAGTTTATAGCAACTGTAAAAAAGTATATGGATACAAATGCTATTGAGGATCCTAATACTGGTATGAAAACATATATAAATACAGTAATTACTATTGACCATTCTTATTTATTTAAAACAGAAGGCAATGAAAGTAAGACTGATATGTTATATAATTTAGGTGAAGCTTTAACAGCTTTAAAGAGAGCATTTCCTATATGTTTTATTGTATTATCACAATTAGGTAGACATGTAGAAACACCAGAAAGAAATGAAGATGGTAAGTATGGTAACTATATACTTGAAACTGATATCTTAGGTGGTGATGCATTAATGCAACATGCAGATCTTGTAATAGGTGTTAATAGACCAGGTAAGAGAAATATTAAGCACTATGGTCCTTCAAGATACCCTATTGCAGATTCTAATGTATTAGTATTTCATTTTATTAAAGTGAGAAATGGTGACACAAGATTTAGTTTCTTTGAAGCTAAGTTTGATCAAATGAGGGTTGATGAAATGGCTACACCACAAGCTAATACAGGTAAATTAAGTATTAATATTTAAAATCAATTTTATGATAAAAACAGTTAATTACTTTCCTGAATTGTCAGCTAAACTTGATAAGCTAGACAAAAGAGGTAAGGTAAATTTACTTTTAGAAAAACACAAAGATTTAATTGAAAAAGAAGGAATTAATGGTCCTGTTAAATTTATTCCTAGAATGGCTTACTTCTATGAAGGTGAAAAAATTATCAGCCTTTATCCTTCAGAATTAAATGGTGGAGAAAATATTTATATAGAGTTTGTAAGTAAAGAATATCATCCTGAAGATGAAAATAGAAAACTTTACAAATGGATTTTTAATGCAGATTATGAAGTTGAATATAAAACTTCTGAACCGCATCCTGTTACAGGAGATAAAAGGTATTTAATACCTGTTGATGAACTTATTGATGTTGCTGAATTACATAAAGAGATTAAATTAAATACAGCACCTTTTGATGACTTTGATGCAGAACCTGCTGCAGGTACGGATGTGCCATATGCTGATATGACTTTAAGAGATTATGCAGCAATACAATTGAAAACTCCTTGTAGCAACAAGAAGTGGTTGAATGAAATTATAAATAAAACAAAGTAGAATGGCTGAAAAAACAAAAGAAAGTGGAGGTATTGTTTTACCTATGCAAAAAGTTAAGGCTGAATCGCAAAGTCCTAGCAATTTGATTATCTTTTCAAAACCCAAAGTTGGTAAGACTTCTTTATTAGCAGAGCTAGAAGGATGTCTTATTATAGATTTAGAAGGTGGTACTAAACATTTTGATGCAGTTAAATTAAATGCTACATCAGTTGAAGAGATAGTTGCTATTGGTAAAGAAATTATCAAAGCTGGAAAACCCTACAAGTATATTGCTTTAGATACTATTACAGCACTTGAAGAAATGTGTGTACCATATGCTGAGAAATTATATTCTCAAAAACCTATGGGTAAAGCTTGGTTTAAGAAAGGAGCTGATGGAAAACTAGCAGCTGATAGCGGTAAAGTACAATATGGTAATATTTTAAATTTACCTAATGGTGCAGGTTATTCTTACTTAAGAGAAGCAATGACTAAGATTATTGAATATGTTAAAACATTAGCTCCTAGAATAATTCTAGTTGGTCACATTAAAGACACATTATTAGAAAAAGCAGGTGCAGAATTTACATCTTCAGACCTTGATTTAACAGGTAAAATAAAAAGAATTATTTCATCTCAATCAGATGCAATTGGATATTTATATAGAAAAGGTAATAAAAATATCCTTAGCTTTGCAACTTCTGATTCAATATCATGTGGTGCAAGACCTCCACATTTACGTAATGCAGAAATTGTTGTAAGTGAATTAACAGATGACGGATTTGTAACAAACTGGGATAAAGTATATATTGATTAATTAAAAATTTAAAATTTAAAAAGCTATGGCATTAAAGACAAAAGAAATCGCAGAGAAAAAATCAAGTGGAAATTTAGCAAAAGTTATCTTTCCTGGACAACATAAAGTAAAATTAAACAACTTAGAGTTAAAAAGATTTAACTTTATGGAATCTGAAGGTGGTTATTACTTAATCATGAATGTTGAAACAGAACCTATTGAAGGGTTTGAAGGTTTCTTTATTGATCCTAATGATGAATCTAAAGGTAGATATGAAGGTCAAGTAGGTCAAGTAAAAACTAATAAGTATTTTTATAAAGATAATACTTTACCATCGGGAGTTCAGATTAGTAGAGATGAAGAAATCATTAAACAAATTAAAAACATTTGTGTTGAAACAGATTGTTTAGATTGGTTAGTAAAAGCTGATGGTAAATTTGATACAATAGAAGATTTAGTTGAAGGGTTCAATAAAGCTAAACCTTTTGCTGATAAGTATATGAATATGACTATTGGTGGTAAAGAGTATTTGAATAAACAAAATCATTATAACTATGATTTATTCTTACCTAAATACAAAAAAGGATTTACGTTATATGAATCTGCTACTAAAGAGAAAAGTAACTTACTTCCTTTTAATGAAGAAGATCATGTACAAAGAGCTGAAAAATCAGATGTAGGAGGTTTCTCTGGTAATGGTAATACATTATCTGATTTACCAACATCTGCTGAAATGCCTTTTGATACAGATGATACTATGCCTGATTTTGAATTATAAATAATTTGATTTCATAAATCTAATTAAGGGGAGATTTAACTCCCCTTTTTAGGTTATAATATTTACATTATGTTAAAGACTAATATTATAACTTCTATAAATGAAGTACCTGCTGGATGGGTATTCAATAACTATTTAAGTTTGCCAGAAATACTAAATGGCCAAGATGTAAAAATTAAATCTATATTTAATCCTAAAGACACTAATCCTTCATTTTATGTATTCTATTCAACAGAAAAAAATACATACTTGTTTAGAGATTTCTCTACAGGATTAAGTGGTAACGGTGTTGAATTAGTTAAGCAACTGTATAAGTTGGAAAACAATTGGATTGCAATGCAAAAAATATTGCAAGACTATAATAAATATGTATCTACTCATGGTAAAGAAATCAATAATGATTTTCAAATACAAGAAAGATATAAAGTAAAATCATTTACAACAAGAAATTGGAACACGCTTGATGTAGAATTTTGGAGTAAATATAAAATTAGTTCTAATTTGCTAAGCAAGTATAATGTAATACCGTTAGAAGAGTTTACATTAACAAAACCTGATAATGAATTTCAAGTTAAGACACCAAGAATGTATGGTTACTTTAGAAAGGATGGTAGTTTATATAAAGTTTATCAACCAGGAAGAGAAAATAAATTCTTTAAAGTGGCTCCCTATATTCAAGGTGTAGATCAATTAACTTTTAAAGTACCGTATTTGGTAATCTGTAGTTCACTTAAAGACATGTTAGCATTTCTTACATTAAATATAAAAAATGCTGAAGTGATTGCTCCAGACAGTGAAAATATTATTCTGCCAGAAAGAATAATAAAAACATTAAAAGAAAAATATAATAAGATTGTTACTCTCTTTGATAATGATGAGGCTGGTTATAGATCAATGCAAGAGTATAAAAAAATGTATGATTTAGATTTTGTACATTTTAAATATGAAAAAGATTTAGCTGATTGTATAATGGTACACGGTATCAATAATACAAGAGAGCTATTATATCCTGTATTAAAAGGTGTTATAAAAAAATGAGTTGGATTTATAATGGTGTTGTATTCACTGATGAAATGATTCCTGAAAATGCTATAGGTTTTGTATATGAAATGGAAGCTATAGTTGATGGAAAAGCTGTAAGATATATAGGTAAAAAGAATTTTTATTCTATAAGGAAAAAGAAATTTGGTAAGAAGGCCTTAGCCGCAATGACGGATAAAAGGTCTAAAAAGTATGAACTTGTTGTTAAAACAGATTATCATAATTATTACAGTAGTAATGATGTGCTGAAAGAAGCACATAAAAATAAAGTGTTAATTAAAAGAAACATACTTAAAATATGTTTTTCTAAAACTGAATTAACTTATTATGAAACTAAATATCAATTTGTTAATGAAGTATTAGAAAATGAAGATTACTTAAACGGTAATATTTTAGGTAAGTTTTATAAAATAAATGAAGATGTCAAAAAATAAAGAAAAAGATTTAGCTATCATGATGACTCTTTTACATAATGGTGTTAACTATGTAGGGATTACTTACAGTGGTGGAGGTGATGACGGTGCAATTGATGAAATATTTTTGTTTAATAAGTTAGATGAAGAATTTATTCAAACAGGTGAATTACCAAGTGATATATCATATAATAAAGAAGATTATCCTAATACAGTAACTGTTGATGATAAAGATTTTAATAACGATGCTATTGAAAATTTATTCTATCCACATTTAAATAATATTGAAGACTGGTGGAACAATGATGGAGGTTATGGTAGTGCAGTATTAGACTTACAAAGAATGATGTTAGAAATAGATAATCATACTTACTATACAGAAGTTCATGATCATCATAACTCAATAGAATTATAATGGCACATCCTTTTGATCACGCAAGATCCTCCGTAAGAAAATGGGGAGGAGCAGAATCAGATTATTTACCTATTCACAACTGGTTTGATGAAACTAAAGGTTGGATAGGGCACAGTAAACATAGAATGTTCCGTCATCATAGTGAAGGAATATTTGAAGCAGAAAGAGTTTTTGGTTTATATATCATTAACTCTGATGGTAAAAAAGTATATGTGCGTTACATAGGAGAACAACATGTAAAAGAAGATTGCTTTGGATATATTCCTACAGCAAAAGAATGGGTTGATAATATTAATGAACCTAAAGAGTGGATGTTAAGAACTTTAAAAATTGAAGACTAATGGAATTTACAAAAGATAAAATAAACAACTTAGTAAATATGTTAAATTCTGGTCCTGAAGATCAAAAATTAGGATTAGAAATTATTAATAATTCTGATATAAGAAATAATATTATTCCTTTATTATTAATATATAGAAAAGTAGTTCAAGTTTCTACATATGACTGGCGTGAACGTTGTCCAAAGTTTTATGAAGATATAATTCAAAAATTAAATACTTCTGGTATTTTAACTTATGCTGATATAAGCAAAATTATAAATAAGAAAACACCTATTGAGCATTTAGAATTATTCAGAGAAGATATAGAAGATTTCTTACATAGTTCAGCTAAAAAAGCAGGGTTTAATTTTATTGATAAACTATATATTGATATTAATATTCAACAGTATTTAAAAGATATTAAATATGACAAAGATAGAGTCTCTAGCTAAAGCTAGTAAAGAACTTATGTTGAAGGAGCCGTTCTACGGTCTCCTTCTTATGTCACTTAATAAAGTATGGAATGAAAAAATTCCTACTGCAGGCGTATGTCTAAAAGGAATTAATTATGAATTAGCAATTAATTCTCAATTTTGGGATAGTTTACCTTTAGAACAAAAAGTAGGTGTTCTAAAACATGAGTTATTACATATAGGTTTCTTTCATTTAGTAAACTATGAAAAGTATGCTAATAAAAAGGTACTTAATATTGCAATGGATCTTGAAATTAATCAGTACATTGAAAGATCATGGTTGCCTCAAGACGGTATGTTTTTAGATACATTTCCTGAGCTTGAACTTGAACCTAGAATGGGTACAAGGTATTACTATGACAAACTGATGGAGAATCAGGAGTCAGAACAAGATCAGAATTTCTCTGTTGTTGTACAAGCAATGGCTGATGGTCAATCTGAATGTGAATTACCTAATGGTCAAACTGTATCTCTTCCTGAACATGATTGGGAAGAAATAGAAAGTATTAATGAAGCTACTAAAAAGCTAATTGAGTCTCAGACGGGACATATAATGAGACAAGTAGCTGATCAAGTTCAGAAAGCTAAAGGTGATATACCTGGAGAGTTTGCAGAAATAATTAAAAGACTTAATACAATTGAACCTCCTAAGTTTGATTGGAAAGGTTATGTTAGGAGATTTACAGGGAAGTCTACAAAAACTTATACTAAAAAATCTAGACGTAAGTATAATAAAAGACAACCTGAATTTCCTGGTCTGAAAATTAAAAGACAAAAACATATACTTGCTGCTATTGATACTTCAGGATCAGTAAGTACAAAAGAGTTAAAAGAATTCTTAGGTGAATTGTATCACTTGAAGAAAACCGGTTCAGAGGTTACTATTTGTGAATGTGACACAGCAATTAGTTACATAGGAGTTTTTGATCCTAAAAAAGATTTAGAAATACACGGTAGAGGTGGTACTAACTTTCAACCTGTTATTGATTATTACAATGAAAATCAAAGCAAGTATTCTTGTTTAATGTATTTTACAGATGGTGAAGCATCTGCACCTGATAATGCTAAAGGTAGTATTTTATGGGTGATATCATCAAATGGAAGCAAAGATTATAATGATGTTTGGCCTGGAGAGGTAATTCAATTAGAAAATTAATTTATTTAAAAATTTTAAGACATGAATCAAGTAAGTTTAGACGCTCAAGAAATGAAATCATTTTTGCAACACATTATTGATAACAATAGATTTATTCAAAAGAATGGTAAAAAACCTGTTGCAACAGAAATTATTGGTGAATCTGGTTTAGGTAAAACTAGTGTTGCATTACAAATTGCTGAAGAACATAAGCTTAATTTAGTAAAGTTAAATCTAGCTCAGATTGAAGAGTTAGGTGATTTAGTAGGATTTCCTATAAGACAGTTTCAAATGTGTAAAGAAGGTGAGCAAATAGCTGCTGCACCTGTAAAGAAAACTGTTATGCAGAAAGTTACTCTACCTAATGGTAAAACATTAATGAAAAAAGTAGAGGTAGAAGAAGAAGCTCCAGTTGAGTCTAACTGTTTATGGATTGATGAGAATGCTGTTGATCAGTATTCAAAACAAGGATACATATTTACAGGACAAAAGAGAATGTCTTATTGTCCACCTGAATGGATAGCTGATAAAGTAGGCGGTGGTATCTTAATTCTTGATGACTGGAACCGTGCAGACACTAGATTTATTCAGGCTGTAATGGAACTTGTAGATAGACAGGAATATATCTCATGGAAGCTACCACAGGATTGGCATATCTTATTGACTGCTAACCCTGATGACGGTAACTATATGGTTAATGCTATTGATACAGCTCAAAGAACTAGATTTGTTTCTGTAGTAATGAAATGGAATCATGAAAGATGGGCTGAGTGGGCAGAAACAGAAGGTATTGATGGTAGATGTATTAACTTTGTATTGATGAATCCTGAGATTGTAAATGCAAGTGTTAACCCAAGATCCATTACTACTTTCTTTAATTGTATTAGCTCATTCAAAAACTTTGAAGATTCTTTACCTATGATTCAAATGATTGGTGAAGGTTCTGTAGGACCAGAAGTGGCTACTCTATTTACTACATTTATTAATAATAGATTAGATAAGCTTATTACTCCTAAAGAAATGTTATTAGGTTCTGATGATAAAGTTGTAAGAGATAAATTACTTGATGCTATTTGTGATGGACAAGGTGCTGTAAATTACCGTGCTGACATTGCAAGTGTATTGACTACAAGATTTATCAACTTTACATTGAACTATGCTGAGAATAATAAGATAGAAGATAAAACTTTAGATAGAATCTCTTACTTAATTAAAGATCAAGATGTATTTACAGATGATTTAAAATATCATGTTGTAAAGAAAATGATTAATGGTAATAAGAAGAAATTTCAAAAGTTATTATTTGACTCTAAAATTCAAGAGCTTGCGACAAAATAAATTAAAAAAGCTCTGGTGTAGTGCCAGAGCTTTTTAACAACATAAATTAAATAAATAATGATTTTATGAAAAATCGGCAGAAACATATAGTGCTAGATATAGACACATATGAATCAAGAGATGTGTTAAAGTTAAAAATAATAAATGGTTTTACAATGGAATCTATTGTAGAAACTTTAAACATAAAAACTGAATGGACACCTCAATCATCTGATACATTATATTTTGTTAGTGGATGTTCTGTACCAAGATTTAAATTGAAAGATAGATTTAAAGTAACAAATAAATTAAGTAAAGCAACAACAATATTTGTAAGTGATAATGAAATAACTGATAAGAAAAATTTAATTGTTCATAAACCAGTATATAATGTAAATCAATTTATTGAAAAATATGAATATAGTAATACGGCAGTAGATATATTAAAAAAGGATATTATTTTCATGTTTGAAAATGTATCTGATTATTATATAAATACCAATGATAGATTACATAATTACTATTTGAATCAATTGAATTTAGCAAGACAATTGATGTCGCAAGATATACCTATTTACATTACAGAAGAATTAAGACAATGTTTTTTTAATTATTTTGGAGCTTATACGTTACATCAACATTTACCATTTAGTTATTGGACTATAAAATATTATTATAAACCTTATAAAAACTTAACAAGAATTTATGAATTACCTCAATCCTCTGAATTATTTAAAACAAATGCTGAAATATATTTAGACAGAGAAATTTTAAGTCATGTTAATGAACAAAACTTTGTAATTGATTTTGATAAGTATAAAGAGTTTGTAACTATGGCTAAAGCAGATGATGAAGAAAACTTAATTCTTTGTATGGAACTAATGTCTAATTCTGATTTTGATAAAAGCTATCCTTATTTATTATTTTTAATATATCAGTTTGGTAATAAAATGAAAGATTTAAAAGAAGTTGAACACGTAAATTTTAGAAGTTTAATAAACTTTTTAAATTTAAGTCATTTAAATAATTTGAATATTGACTATAAAAAAGCAAATCTTTCATTAAAAGCAGGTAATAGATACACTCCAGAAAATGTAAGTATGTTAAATCAGTTAGTTAATACAGGAACAATAACAACAAATATAGTATGATTGACACTACAGAAAAAGTAAAAAATGAATTATTAGAAGCTGAATTTTACAATAAACCGTATAAATTTAGTTACACTAGCTTGAATAAGCTAATTACATCACCATCATCTTTTTATAAAGAATATATCTTAAAAGAAAGAGAAGATGAATTTAAAAAGTATTTATTAGAAGGTACATTGATACACTTCTTAGTATTAGATAATGCAGGCTTTGATGATAAGTTTGTTGTATTGCCTGACAAACTTCCTAGTGAAACTACTCTTATAGTTGTAGATAGAGTATTTGCTGAGAATGTTGAGGCTATTATGAATGACACCTCTCTACAGTTGTGTGACTATGAAGATGAGATAGATAATATCTTAACTGATATAGATAAACATCAAAGTATAAAAGATCGTGTTAAAAGAATTGCAAAAATTGTAACACCACAAGCTGAAGAATATTTTGCTGTACTACGTGATAAAAAACGTAAGACTGTAATTGACTCAGCATTACTTGATAAATGTACCAGACGTGCAGAAATTGTAAAATCAAATTTAGAAATGAGAGATCTATTAGGTCTTGATCTTATATCTGATGGAAAAAAATACGGTGTTTACAATGAATTAGAGTTATCTATTGAATCTGAAAATGATATGCTTTTTGGGTATAAAGGTATATTAGATAACCTTGTAGTTGATGTAGATAAAAAAGTTGTTAGAATAAATGACTTTAAAACTACAGGTAAAACACTTGTAGATTTTTCTGAATCAGTAGAATTTTGGAATTACTGGCTACAAGCAGTAATTTATATAAAACTTGTAGAAAATTATTTAGGTAAAGTACTAGATGAATCTTGGAAAATTGAATTCAGGTTTATAGTATTTGATAAATATGATCAGCTCTATGCGTATAAGGTTAGTGAAAAAACATTAACTTTATGGAAAGAAAAATTTATAGTAGCTGAGCGTGATGCTACGTATCATTATGAATCAAAAGATTATACTTTACCGTATAAATTTGCAAGAGGAATTGTAGAACTTTAAATTAAATATAAATGGAAATTAAATCTCTTATTACCGACTATGTTCAAAAAAGTAGAATCTTTTTATATCCTGCTTTGAATATTAGGCGTGGTGTTAGTGTAACACCTATAGAAACATATATGTGTTGGCCCGGTAAATATTCTATTAAAGATTGTAAACTAATATGTTTATATCATGTAAGAGATGATTCCGATTTTAAAACTTTTGAAGAGACGTTCCTTTTTAATAACAAATATTTTTCAGACTTTTTTCAAATTGAAGGAGAAAAGAAAGCAGCATATGTTTTTGACATGTCTGATTTTAAAGAAGAATATTTGTTAATCCTGAAAGGTAAATATAGTAGACTATCAACTGAGTATAAAAAGACCGTATTGAATTTCTTTAAAAATCATAAAGGTCATTATAACAGAATATATAGTTATCTATATCCCTTAAAGTATTACAAGGATTATGCAACTCTATTAAATGTAGATAAATCGTTATTATCTCAAGTAGGAGAATTATGTAGCAAACCTGACTTAACTAAAGAATGTTTAGATATTTCAGTAAAAAGTGTTACTTTTGACACAATGTAAAAAATAAAAACCAATGAAAAAAGAAAACAGTTACGGAAAAAATATGAAGTTAGTTACTTCATACTGGGGAAATGATTCAACAAGTTTTAAGTTAATTCCTGTATCAAATGATTGCCCATATACAGAAGTTATTTATATTCCTGATACAACATTAATGGTTGTTATTAGCAAGATTAAAAAAGAAAACTTTCAAATGCTTAATAAGTTAGATGATAACGGTGATATTGAGTATTCAAAAACTACAGGTAGGGATGGTAAAAAACAACCTAAACAACGTAGAACTCAAGTTGAAATCTTTCAAGAGTATTATATCATCAACTTTGAAGAACAAGAAGAGTTTATTAAAGAATTTGCAGTTAATGCTGATACATACAACTACAAACAATTCTTAAGAAACATTGACAGTGAAGCTAATGCAGCTATTAAAACAATTGAAAAACCTGCATTAGTAAATACTGATGGTGCTGTATTAACAAAATAATAAAACTTTTATTTAAATAAAGGGATTAGAAATAGTCCCTTTTTTTATCTCTAAACTTTACTATAATATGATGCAGAAACACTGGGTTATGGATTATGAGACCCTATCAGATTGTTTTCTAGGTGTCTTTGAAAATTACAATACAGATGAAACTCATGTTTTTACTATTGGTAAATTACGTAATGATTTATCAAAGCTAGGTACATTCTTTGAACAAAATGTAAATAACAATGAATGGCACATATCATTTAACGGTTTAGGATTTGATTCTCAGATAACTGAATTTATTATTCAAAACTTTGAAAAACTTTCTGCATTATCTGGTATAGATGCTGCTAAAGCAATATATGCAGAAGCACAAGATTGTATAAACAAATCTAATAATAGAGAGTTTCAAAAGTATCCTGAATGGAAACTTTCAATAAAACAAATTGACATATTCAAATTAAATCACTGGGATAATGCTGCTAAGTCTTCATCATTAAAATGGATACAGTGTAGTATGGATTGGCATAATGTTCAAGACATGCCTATTGATCACACAACAAGCATAACAACAGTTGATCAGTTGCAGGAAATTTCTAGATATTGTAGGAATGATGTTTCTAGTACTAAAGCTATAATGAAGCTTTCTAAAAAGCAAATAGAGCTTAGACAAGATTTAAGTAGTGAATATCAACTTAATCTTTTTAGTGCATCTGAACCCAGAATATCAAAAGAAATATTCATGCATTTCCTAGAAAAAGCTCTTCAAATTCCTAAAAAGGAATTGAAAGATATGAGGACATACCGTGATCAAATTAAAGTCAAAGATATTCTCCTACCTTATTTGCAGTTTGACGGTGTTGAAATATTTGAGAACTTACATGAAAAGTTTAAACAGCTTATTGTAAATGGTAAAAATACTAAAGGTGCGTTTAAATACTCTGTAAATTATAGAGGTGTACAAACAGACTTTGGTCTTGGTGGTGTACATGGTGCTAAGAGAGGTATATATGAAGAAGATGAACATATGATGATTATGTCTTCAGATGTTACCAGCTTTTATCCTAATCTTGCTATTAGAAATAAATGGTCACCTGCGCACTTACCTAAAGAAGAATTTTGTCAGTTGTATGAATGGTTCTTTGAAGAAAGAAAAAAGATTCCTAAATCTGATCCAAGAAACTACGTATATAAAATTGTTCTTAATTCAACTTACGGGTTAAGTAATGATGAGAATAGTTTTCTATATGATCCTGAATTGACAATGAGAATTACAATTAACGGTCAGCTTAGTTTGATGATGTTATATGTAATGCTTGTTGAAAGAATTCCTGGAGCAGTTCCTATAATGCAAAATACTGATGGTCTTGAAACTATGATTCCTAGAAAGTATGAAGCAAAGTATATAGAGATTTGTAGTGAATGGGAAAAGCTTACTAATCTTCAGCTAGAACATGATACTTATCAAAAGCTAATTGTACCTGATGTAAATAATTACATTGGTATAAACAGTTATAAAAAAGTAGATAAAGATGTTTTTAAAACATTAATGGCTGAAAGTCCTGAACTTAAATTTAAAAGAGAAGGTAGTGATTGCTACGTAGCAAAAACAAAATGTAAAGGTCGCTTTGAATTTAAAGATAGAGCTTTGCATAAAAACAAAAGTTTTACTGTTGTATCTAAAGCGTTGTACCAATACTTTGTACATGGTATAAAGCCTGAAGACTATATCAAAACTAATAAAAATATTTTTGATTATTGTGGTCAAGTAAAGGCAAAAGGTAGTTGGCAATTTAAAGCAATGTCAGTTACAAATCAAGAATTACATGTTGATGATGTTCAAAAAACATTACGTTATTTTGTTTCTAATAAAGGGTGTAAGATTATAAAAAAGAATACATCGGATGAAAGAGAAATAAATGTTGAAGCTGGTAAATGGCTACAAACAATCTTTAATCAGTATGAAGAAAAAGACTTTGTAGATTATAATGTTAATCTAAGTTTTTACCTTGATAAAATAAACAGGGAAATAAAACAGATGAGTCCTGAAATGTTTCATACTCAATATCAATTAGAATTATAAAAATTTAAAGTTATGCCAAAGAAAATAGGAAGCGTTACTAGACAAGCTCTAGTAAACGCACCGTTGCCTTCTGCAACTCAAACTTATACAGTTATCTCTCACCAATTTGTTATTGATACTGTTACTCAAGAACTAAATAATAATGGATTTAGTATTGAAAAAGAATTATATAAATGTACAGATGGAGCACAAGTTGCATCGGGGTTATTTAAACTTACATATGGTAATGATCCTGAATTATCTTTAATGTATGCATTTGGTAATTCATATGATAAAACAATGAAATTCAAATCTGCCGTTGGTGTTTATGTAAATCAAAATGATACTGTTATGATCAGTAAGTTTAATGATTGGACAAGAAAACATACAGGAAGTGCAGATGATGAAACAGTAGAAACAATAACTACTCAGATTGCACAAGCTGCTCAATTCTTTGATGAATTAAAATATCATAAAGACTTGATGATAAATATTAATGTAAACAGATTAGAGTTTGCTGCTATAGTAGGTGAATTGTTTTTCTTAAAGTTCATTACTATTGATCAAGTAAGTATTATTCTTAAAGAATATGATAATCCTTCATTTACATATGCTCATCCTGCAGAAAGTTTATGGACGTGTTATAATCATATACTAGTAGCATTGAAAAGAACACATCCTAAAAACTGGATTGATAATCAAATTGCTGTACACTTACATATATGTAATAAGTATAGATTGTATGATTACAGTACTACTGAAGAAGATGTAGAAGAAGTTGAAGACATGCTTGTTGAAGAGAATGCAACTGGTGCTGATTATGATATTGATAAAGAACCTGAAGAAGAAGTAATATATCAAACTGAAGAAGAAGTTGCTTTCCTACCAGGTTTTGAATCAAATGAAACAGCAAATGATTTTACATCTGATTTAGATGCTGAAGAAGATGCTGACTGGGAAAAGTTACCAATTTCAGAAGTAAAAGAAATTGTTAATACAGAAGAAGAGTCTACTGTTGAAGCTACAGAAGATGAAGTAGTATCTCAATTATATGGAGTGGATAATGATATTGAAGTTTCAATTCCTGCTGCTGAAGAAGAGGTGGTTGAAGAAAAAACTGCTGATGAAATTGTAGCAACTGTGATTCACAAGACTCTTAATCCTGAACCAAAAGGAGATGAGGATTTTGTAGATGATGTAGATAAAGTTATAGAAGAGCCTGTAACATCAGAACTTACTGAAACTTTCTACTTTATGAAAGAAGATTATGAAGATGTTTCTATTGGTGATTACATTGAAGAAGATGGTCAATACTTTAATATTATTAATGATGAGTCTGGTGATGATGGAAATTTCTGGGTTGCTATTCAAGTTAGCTTAGATGATGAATCTGAAGAAGTTATTGATGA
>Ga0070752_1001570_pt1 | contig 15856 bp, 17 predicted proteins | sample VirMetDEL_Aug_30_FD_77440 | JGI IMG/M metagenome (GOLD analysis project Ga0070752, IMG submission 77440) | Aqueous microbial communities from the Delaware River and Bay under freshwater to marine salinity gradient to study organic matter... | ecosystem: Environmental > Aquatic > Marine > Coastal...
CACTACATCCTGATCAATAACTAAATCGAAATTATTAATAGTATCAACTCTATGCTCACTTGTCAAATCTTTAATGATGGTGAGTTCATTCGAAAAAGTAGTAAATCCAGATAATGAACTCTTTATTATCTCAGTATCTGCAAAATTTTTCATCCCACTTACATGAACTAAATTTTCAACTGGAGATTGTTGATCTCTATATGTAATAGGACTTTTTATCGAATAAGAAAGATTTTGATAATAGTCATTATTGGGAGTTAATTGATAATCTTCACTCAGTTTTCCAGTTTCATTATTCCATCCAATATTTTTTAAGTTAGAATATTTTACATTAAATATTCCATCATTAGATACTAAATCTTTGATAAGTGCTATATTTCCAGAATCATTTCCAATAATTGTTTCTCCAATAGACAAATCATAAAAACCGGAAACTTTCAAAGATACATCATTGCTTTCAGTTACTTTTAAATCCCTAATTATTCCATTAGATAATAATTTTTCTCCAACTTTAAATGTGGATGGTTTTTGTAATATTTCAAAAACTGGATAGTCCGACTTTTTAATAATTGTTGCACTAAAATCTTGAACTATTTTCGCAGTTCCTATATTTGATGTTAATTTATCAGAAACTTCTATTGTTACAGTGTCATTAACACCAGTATTATCATAGTTAGTTACCTTTAAAAATCTATATCCATAATCAGATGAATTAAATCCATCACCAATAGATCCTGATTTTTGTATTCCTTCTATAAAAACTTCATCTCCTTCTTGGAATGGATCTTGTCTAAAAGTTGCTATACCAAGAATTGTTGGTGTTGATATTGTACATTTAAAAGTATTTGAAGTTAGAGTTTCAACCTTTTCTACAGATATTCCATTACTGTTGTTAACTGTAAATATTTCCGTTCCAACATCCGGTAATCCTTTTGGTTCCGAATTGACTCTAGCAGAAACTATAGAAGAACCTACGATTGTAAAATCTATTAATCCTGAGTCAATAACACTCCTATCGGAGGAATTTATTAACACATAATCTGGCAATTCAGTATATCCCTTACCTCCACTAATAACGGTGATTTTTTCTATAGTATTTGAATTTTCCAATACTATTGTTGGAGAAGCTAATACTTTAGGTCTTAATGTTTTGTCTGAAGAATATGTAAATCTATCATTAATTGTTCTCAGTTGACTTATGCTTCCAATTTTTTTGGATCTTGGAATAATAGTTAAATTATTCCCAGAAGAAGAATTTGTAGACTTTAAAGTTGGAAGTTTTTTATATGAATTTCCCGATGAAATGATATTTAAAGAATTAACGGGTCCAGATGATCCTATTGAAACTGTAGAATATTCTAATATATCACATTCTGTAGAAGAATATGAAACTCTTTCTGGAGACTTTGCGAGATTTATATTAAATGTTGTCGTCCCAATTCCACTAATTGTATATGAATTATTATATGTACTATCTACATATAGAATTTCATTATTATTAACAACTTCAATATTACTGGTGCTGATATTTCCAGATTTTTCTAAATTATAATAAAGTTTATATGGAATAGAAGAATCATATTTGAGTGTTAATGAAGCATCGATAGAAACACCAACCGTTCCTACTCCAGAAACGTTAAATGTTGAAGTTTTTCCAGTGGACTTAAATTCGTCTTTAAAATTTTCATCCTTATATATTTTAAATTCATATCCTTCTAAACTTGAATCACTTAAATCAAATACTAAATCATTATTTTTAATTACCTTTATTTGGGGGTTAATTATTGATATTGATTGACTCGATCCCCCAGTATTTGCAAAACTAACTATATTTTTGGTTTTTCCAAATACATCAAGATAAGTTTTTCCAAATTCTATATTATCATCATCAACTTTGTGTACAAAATATTCTCCATCATCAACCGGTTTTGTTGAATCATCACTTGAATATAAAATTTTATCTCCAGTTTCTAATCCATGAGAGTTTAATGTAATGTAGTTAGTAGAAGTACTAATATTTGAAGAACTAAATCCAATCGGATTAAAAACCAATGATCCCAAAGTATTCAAGACTCTTATAGCAGTTGAAGTTCCTATACCAACACTCAAATTTGGTTGAACATTTAACGTTATACTATCTCCGTTAGAAAGATTATGAGATGTTGAAACAGAAACTGTAGTTTCATTTTTATCAACATTTCCCAATAATTGAATAAAAGTAGATTCTAAAGAATATTTGTCACTATCATCTCCATTATCGTGGAAAAATAATTCTTGTCCCCCAATTTCAGTTTTTAATCCAATAATATTTGGACCTTTATTGATAGCAAAAACATTTGATGGTGATGGAAGACCAGTTGATGATCCCCCGTCTGTAGAAATTTGCAATCCAGTTGTGTCTGATGTGACAACAAGTGGTTGATTTGTTTTAAATGGGTGATTTTCAATGTAAATAGATCTTGCAAGAATTTGTCTCGTCTCATTTGTCTCACCAAAAACAAATGATGTTGAATATCCAACACCAGTATTGATACCAACACCTACAGATTCTTTGGGATTAAAAAATACTTTATCATTTACTTTAGAATTAAATTCATCTACCGATTTTAGAAATGTAAATGAATCTGGCAAAAATGTGACCGCAGTTCCAACAGTATGAGATACACCTGTGGCACCTCTCTGAACCCTTAAAATATTTTTATCTCTAAATGATCCCAGAACGCTTAAAGTTTCATTTCCAATAGTAATACTACTTCCTACAGATATTTGATTTGGAATTGGAAAAACATATATCTCGGTTGTAAATCCGACAGCAGCAGTGGATAATATTGTAGAGATACATCTTCCCGTGTCATAAGAAGGGACATTAATTCTATAAGTCCCATTTAAAAATGGTGAACTTCCAAATCCAGATATTGTAACATAATCTAAATTTTTAAAATTATGATATGGTAAAACCGATACTTTTATTTCATTTTTAGATTTCCAAGTAAAAACTGAATTAGTTTCGGATATAGAAGTTGTTTCTATATTAGTAATACTTTTACCTTTTACAGAAGCAACTTCAACTTTTAAACCATTTCCAGATGTTCCTGTATTATCAAAAATAAGTTCATCTCCGACCTTATAATTTTCTCCAGAACTTTGAATATCTATGGTTTCTATAGGTCCGGATGTTACAGAAACAACTTCAACTTCTTGTCCTAAAACATTACTAGTCTCATTAATAAAATCATAGTCAGAATTCTCTTCAGATACTTTATATGGTAGAGTATTTCTTAACAAATTTGAATTATTAAAATCAAAAGATTGGTCTAAATCAGAATCTGAAATTAATTTTGATTTATATACATTTCCTATAAAATAAGGAAATTCTTCTGTAGCATGATATGCATAAACTCCATTAGGAAATTCTGGAGTTTTTTCATATCTTCCATTGTATTGATCTAAATCCTTTCCTGCAGTAAATTTATAATCTTCTACGAAGAAACCATTACTAAATCCAGATGGTCTATCATCAACGTTTGATATATCTAAGACATATCCAGATTCTAATTTTTTCTTAACAGAATCTCTATTTTCAGGGTCACTATGTCCACGAGAATTATAAATTGGATTTCCGTCATATGCCCATCCAATTATTTTAAGACCACTATCATCATCTCCAAAAGATGTTTTTAGTTCATCAAAATAACTTAAAACAGAATATTGTAATTTATCTTTTCCTTTTTGTAGTGATTGTCCCGAAGAAAATCTTGCAACTTTATCATTAAGTTGTAGTTTTCTTATATTTGAATTAATGATTTGTTTTTTGCCGGAAGGTACTATTTGGATTTTTGTTGTTTCTTGTAAATATCCCGCACCGGCATTAATAACTTTAACCTCAGTTATTTGACCATTATTAATTACAGCTCTTAATTCTGCTCCCGTTCCAGATCCAGAAACAATCAAATCTGGAACTGAATAGTATTCAATTCCATTATATGCAACAACAACACTATCAATAGATCCATTTACAATAACAGGTTTCAGTTCGGCAAATCTACCATTTTTTACAGAAATCCTAGGATTCTTTTGATAATTTAATACTGTAGAACCATATCCAGTTCCATTTTCATACAAATACGTATCTATTATACTTCCTTTTACAACAGGAGTCGTAACTAACTTTTGAGTCTCAGATGTAGTTCCTAAACCTACAGGATTATATTCAATAGAAACTGAAATGTCTGGATATTTAAAATATTGATATCCATTACCAGTGCTTTGCAAATTTATATAATTTTTTGTTTCATAGTTGGATGTTATTGTTCCCCCAATTCCGGCATCACACAACCTAAAAGAATCATTATCAACTTTCAATATCTGATATTGATTTGCTGAATTTAATCCAGTTATACTAGTTGTTTCATAATCATATTCTATAATTTCACCATCATTAAAATTATGATTTTTAAAATTAATCGTATTTCGAGTTGTAGATATTCCTGTAGGTTTAACAATTAATTTTCTATTAGTATATCCTTCACCTTCATTAAGAATTTTTACGTATGAAACTTGTTTTTTTGATGCTAGTGTTGAAAATTTATGAAGACCTCCAGTCCCCGTATATATTCCAACGGTGTTAATTCCCGCTTGCTGATCTTCGAGAGTGTTAAAAAGTGTTATTGCTCTTGCACTGTCTACATTGGCATAATATACTGAATCATTTGGTAGTTTGTAATTATTAATTACCGATCCAAGAAGTATAGGATCATTGCCTAGAGAATTATAGACAATTTGCTCCCCATTTGAAAAATTATGATTTTTTAAAAATAAAATTTGATTAGTGCTTCTTACAACTCCACCACCATTAGTAAATGATTCCCCATCAAATAAAACTTCTCTAGACTTCTGTACTAATACTGGTTCAATAGAAGCTCCTTTACCATTTCCACCACTTATACTGATAGATGTGATATTATTAATATTATAATCCTGAGAGTCTATATATACTTTTTTTAGTGATCCACTAATTACTGGTTGAATTTTTGCAGTATTTCCTGCTCCTACAGCAACATCAATTAAAGGTAGATTAATTACATCAAAATCTTCACCTCCGGATAAAATTTCAGTACTTTCAATGGGTCCATAATATACAAAATCTTTAGATTTATAATTACTAATTTCCACACCATTTATTAGCATTCCCGTGTATCCGGGCAAAGTTTCTGTGCCTAATCCATTTTCAATATTTTTTCCCAAAGGAAACTTTCTCAAAATTCCCTGTATTCCAAGATTTTTATCTATTTGAGAACTTAAAATAAAACTATGAGTTCCAATACCAGAACTTGGTTTTTCGAAAGATAAATTGTTTCCAGATTCTATTAGGTTTGGAGAGGCATATAATTTAAAAGATCTTGAATCTTCTGCCTTTTCAACATAATAAAATCCAGTAGAGAGACCAATTAATGGTTCACCTTCAGAAGAATAATATACTTTATCTCCAGTAATGAATGGAATATCGGGTTCACTTGCTAATGGTTTAAACTGCGTAAACTTATTATTCGAATCTTTACCACCAATATTGTCAGTGTTATTAACATTGAATGCTACAACTGAGGCATCAATCTCATATCTATACAGACCCTTCTCATCCTTTATATCTTTTACATCTATAGTCTGTGATGGTAAAGAATTTGATGCCACATATGCATATTCTTCCCCATCTACGTACAAATTCAATACGTCAGATAATATAGAACCACTTTTAAAATTTTCACCAGATTCTGATGATTTATTTAATTTTCTTCTTAAATCATATGAAGTCTTTATACTTAAATTTGGCCTATTTGTAAGAGTTAAAGTATTTTTTCCAGAATCAATAGTTTCAATAGAAACAGTACCAGAAGTAGATTTAACTACTGTTTCACTATTTTTTTCTAATATCTCAACCTCATCTCCAAATTTTAAACTAGATTTATTAATAATAGATTCTAACTTTATACCCAAGTTTCCACTTTCACCTGTAGTGAATTTGTGTCTTGTACTTGTATTGTAAATCCACGAATTTGCAAATATTTCCTTCCAGTTATTGGAATTATCTTTTATCTTATCACCTATATTTTTAACTAATAAAATATCTCCTTCACTAACTTGAAAATCTTCAGATTCTTCTACTATATCATCAGTAACCCCAAGAAGAATTATCTCAACTTTTTTTGATGTGTCTCCATCTTCATATGAAAAATAAGTATCTTCAGATGATACTTCTGAAGTTTTTGCAAACTCTTTTACTCCAGAACATCCAATAAACTGATTAACAGTTTTTTTGCTATATGAAACTTTATTATTTTCGCAAGTAATGCTTCCAGATTCTGGAAATCCTACAGTAGAATCAACAGTCAATATTGTATCACCTTCATTTGAAGACTCTACTAATTTTGTATTTGGAGTAATAATAAAATTTCCTTGAGTAGAAGATACTTTATCATTATTTCCAACATATAACTCAATCTTATAAAAATCTTTTTCCTTTCTAGTAAATTTTTCTACAAAAGATACTGAAGCGTTTGTATTTAAATCATTACTTTTAAATAAAGTCTGTCCAGATATTTTTAACGGATCTCCTGATATTACTTTTGCAGTACAAACTTCTCTTCTTACATAATTTGCAGAAGATGGTTTTATTAGATAATTCTCTAAATTTATAATAGATGGAATTTCTCCAAAAATAACTTTAAATAATATTTTTATGGATTCATCTGTACCTTTAGACTCATAAAAATCTTTTGCTCTTTTTATAAAATTACCAACATCCAGTTTTTCAGATAAAGTAATATCTTCCAAACCAGGAGTAAAAGTATATTTTAATTTCTTATAAAATTCTTTTAAAAATAAAGAACTTAAATTTTGAACAGTTGATCCAGAAGAATGTGCTTCTGCAGTGGAAGTAGAAAATACAAGTTCTTCTTGGTTTAAATCTTGATGATAATCAGTAATTCCACTAAAACCTCTAATACAACCAGTAAAACTATTTGTAGTTAATCCGGTGTATGTAATAATTTCATCGTCGATTTTAAGAATTCCATATTCATTTGGAAATCCCTTTGTACTAGAGACACTGATAACAGTAGAATCTGATAATAATTCTGCTTCTAAAGTCGTATTATCTACAATAACTTCTGGTTTTAAGTTATCAACCTTTAAATATTGATCAAGGTTGTCTGTAATATCAGAAGGTCCACCCTGATATTCTTGCGAAATATAATATTGCTTTAAAAAGTCAACTGTTTTAGGACTTTCGTCCAAAATAAAACTTGGAATCTGGCTATTGATAAGGTCTTGTACCTTTACCTTAGATTCAAATCCAGTCTGTATCATATTATTCTCTTATTAAATTTCCGTTTGAATAACTTGAAGTATAAAAATCATTGACAAATCTGGTTCCAGATATTTCATCTCCAGATGCAATCACATCTCTTACCATATTTATTGAGCTTTTAGAAGTATCTAATGAGATATACAAATCTCTCAGTCCCACTACATCATTGGACTCTGGGAAAGCCTGTATTTCTATTAAACCATTACTTAAAGAAGTTGATGTTATATTTACCGTACCTAAATTTATTTCCCCCTTTAGGTAATCCACTGTTCCTGCAGATTTTACAATAACCCTTACATTATCAGAAGAAACTCTTTTTACAATTGACAATACTCCAGTTTTTAAATCTGGATTTGGAACATCCGTCAAATATACTGTACCTTCTTCACCTGCAATATTAAATCCTGTAGATTTAATATTATATCCCTTCTCATTTACATGAAATCTATTTCCATAGCATAGTTCATATTGTGCAAACACATTAAAAACCGGTCTCAAATCTCTACGAATAATAATTTTTGTAATATTTGATGTAATTGAAGTGCTAGTATTGTCAATAACCTGTTGCATTTTACTATATTTAAATCTTCCACCAAATTTATTTACATCAAAAGACTGAGAATATTTTTCAATTGAATTTGTAACTAATGCTTTAAGTGAGTTTGGAGATGATGACTGTGAATAATTATAATAAACATAACTATCAAGTTCAACGTAAAGTATTTTAAGATCTACTATTTTTTGATTTATTCCAGAAATTGAATATTGTTTTATTTTAGAAAGTATTTGAGATTTATCAAAGTCGGAAACAAATGTTCCGTTCTTTGGTTTAATGCTTATTTGAACCGTCCCAAATTCTGGCGGATCTAATTCTTCTCCACCGACAATTGATACCGATTCCGTATTTGGGTATATTTTTTTTATAATAGCTTCATAATCTCTTGATGTAACTGCTCTATATTGGGAGGAGTATAATTTGGGGGCAAAGTACTTAATCGAATCTATCGATTCAATTTCTCCACCATTGATCGATGATTGATTTGTTGTTACTACAACTGTACCTGGATCTATGATATTGCCTGAAGAATTTTCTAAGGTTCCAGAAAAAGAGAAGTTGCGAACCCCATTACCATCTCTTCCATCAGTTACAATATAATTTGCAGTAATGACTGTTCCATCACCAGAATCTCCCAATTTTTTACCAATTAAATCATCACCAAATCTTAATTCATATTTTTCATCTTGAACTTCATTGAGAAAATAAACTCTGGAATTTTTTCCAATATTAAATATATTTTCAGACAATGAGTATTCTAGTCCAAGTCCACTTGCATTAGTTTTTTTAACATAAACTTTAACTGTTGAGGTATCAATGAATGAATTATCTAAAATAAATTTTTGATTCAATGATCCATCATATATGAATTGATTTGTTAAGAATATTCCCTGATAAACATCAATGTTACTGAAAGAAGCTACACCATTTTCAACATTCACTACAATGTCTTCGGGTACTGCAAAAGTATATGAAGTGTCACTTACATTCCCTACACATACTATTCCTGCTTTAAGAGTAAGTGTAGTAGTATCTAAATCACTTATTGTAAAGGATATTTGCGCTTTTGATGCATTTCTAGATCTTGGAACGTATCCAATATTTCCTGCAAGAGAAACAACATTTTCACGTAAAGTTGCTGAATCTAAAAAAGATTCGTTCACAACCATATTGGAGTTAAATGCTGTAATATAGGTATTATATGCTAATATGTCAATCAAAACTGACATATTGGACCCTTCATAATCAAAGTCCTTAAAGTCACTGTTCGCACGAAGATAATCCTTAATGGATGTCTTTATCTGATCAAAATCTAGATTTGTATATTTTGTAAAAGGCATTTTATCTGGTTGCCTCTAAGAGGAATGAATATTCTTGTCTTGGAAACTCTTGACCAACAATATCAAATACTATAGTTACATCAAAGGCATTTTGATCAGGATATGGATTTACTTCAACAATCAAATTTGCCACTCTTTCTTCGAAGTTATTAATTGCTATTTCAATCTGATCTCTAATTATCGATGCAGTACCAAAATCAACAAATTCAAATAAACTCCTTCTTACATCAGATCCTAATAAAGAATTAAAAAATCTCTCAGTCGGTAATGTTTCTACAAGATTTCTTACCGAACGACGAATTGCACTTTCATTTTTTAAAACGGGGAGATCATTTGTAATTGGATGAGGTTCGAAAGATAAACTAATATCCTTAAATGACCTCGATATCCTTTGAGATGCCATTGTTAAAGAGTTTTCTTAATTTTATTTATACCTTATTCCTGAAGATTCTTTTGATTTTCTTCTAAATCATCGTGCATGATCTCTTGAATCACTCTTTCCTTATTATCCTTAGTATTTTTTGATAATGACCAGTAATCTGTCGTTAAACTTGTAGTTCCCCATACTTCTCTCATATAGTTTTTATTTCTATCTACAGGTAAGTTTCCCATTTTTGCTCCTGATTTGTGAAAATCAGAACTTTTAGAGGGGTTGCTATCCCTTTTTTTATTTATTTTCGCGTTCTTTTGCCGTTTTCCAAAAATATTCATCCTCACGACCCATTCCAAGTCGTTCATTTCCATTTTCAACTTGATAATATTGAGTTGAAACCTTAAAATCGGGTATTTTTGGTTCAACAGGAGTTAAACTATTGTCAAAAATACGTAATCTGTTGTTTGGATAGAGTGCATATTGTCCATTTTCAAGTTCAATTAGGTTATGAGACTTATGTTCGGCAGGATTTTCACTCGTTGCCCAGTCAACATAGTCTGGATCATGATGATAATTATCAATTGTGCAGATATAAGTGCCTTTTACATTACCATGATCTCTTGTATAGCACTCAAAGTCCATTGAACCAATAAATTTCTTATCAACCGAGACGACTCCATAATCCATACAATTCCAAAACTGAAGATTTGGTAGGTTCATGTCAGGAGAAGGAGTCTTAGGAACCGAGACAAAGGCACTGATGGGCAATTTATCGTACATTGCCGCATACTCTGGTAAATATGTCTCAAAATAAAAAGCACGTCCAGGTATCGATTTAACCGATACCCAGACGCCTTTGACAAATTCACCATGCCCACTTTGATGATCTGTTAGATATTCTTTACGAACCCACACTTCTATTGAAGGAAGGTTTGCGATCAAACATGCCATGGTAACCTTTACATTTCTAAATGTATATATTACCGTCCTTGACCACGATACATCTTTCGTTTTCCATTGCGAGACGTAGCGGCATACTTAGTATTCTTACCACTCCCTTGACGAGTTTTCTTCGGCTTACCCGGCATAAAACCGTCTTTAACCAAACCAACTTTTGAACGAACTGCCATAATAACTCCTTAAATTTTAAACATTTTTGTCTCAAGATCTTGAGGTCTTGGAGAACCTTTCTGATAATACTCTATCGAAAGGTTCTCCATAATATCAAAGTATTCCTCCTGTGTCAATCCTTTATACAGAACCTCCCCTTTATGGAGAATTGTATATTCTGTCTCTGACATCAAATCACACGAGTCTTTTCGTGTCCAACGCGAATGCGAGGATCACACCAAATCTCAAATCCTGCTTCCTTTGCATCCAGACAGAAACTTACATCCTCTCCACACATATCCTGAACCTCTCCAGACTCAAAGACTTGCATCTTTGGTGCAAACCATGGATACTTCATCTCCTCGTTCTCAAAGACTCCGTGCTTAATCAATAACCATCCAAAGCCTGCATAGTCAACGGTAAATGGTTTGCGACGCTTTGAAATACTCTCCCCAGTCTCATGATTCATTACACCACCATTATTACGGAAGTCTTCCTCTTCCATCCAATGTGCCACACTCGTCGTGCGACCGTCCTCTGTCATATACCATCCACTGGCAATATCCTTGTCCATCAAAATTAATTGATAGAACTTCTCTGTGTTAAACACAATGTCACTATCAATCCATAATTGCCAATCATACTTTAACTTGCCATCCCAGGGAATTTGATCCGGTCCTCGCAGTACATTCGCACCAAGACACTTGCATCTTGCAAAGTTTACCATGGAGGAATAATCCTGCGAAATCTGAATACTTCCCCCTGCTTGTACAATGTCAAAACAAAGTTGTACAAAATTTTTGAGATATGTGTAGGAGACTCCTCTACCGGGAAGGCAAAATACAATGCTCTTGCCTCTGATCATCTCCCTTGCCTTATCATAGTCCCATTCTTGAGTGCTCTCTGATGGTTTGGGTGCCTTTGCTTTTACAGTAAATCCTTTTGCCATAATTCAGTAACGTTACTTCAGTATCATAACACTCTATCTATACACTGTCAATATTCTCACTCTCCAATATCACGAATTACAATACAATCATTCTCAACCTCGATGTTTACTTCTACTCCCTCGTACCATCCATTCTCATCACATATCCACTCAGGGATTATTACATAGTGCTCCCCAGTTACTGGATCGACCTCTATAGTCGTAAAATTTTCTTGCGGATTTTTTTGCATATCTTTTAACCCTGTTGTCATTTTTTATATATGAAAAATTTTTTTTATGAAAGAGAAATAAAGAGGTCGATCTGGGTCGTTTATAGCTTAGGGAAGTTGGGGGTTTTATATACGGGGCATCGGGCACGGCGGGCAACACATAAGGGGGCATAATACCCCCTACTGCTGATTCACGAACGAATGACTATGCTGTTAACAACCTGCGAATGTCTCTCTCTATTTGATTCAATGAGTGACGGCAGGAAGGTGTTGCTGATGTAGAAATTTTCTTTCCTGTGTGATGCCTCCAAACTAAATGACGTTTCGAACGATGTAACTCAAACCCATGAGATTTCATGAGTTTGGTGAGTGCTTTCTGATGTTTCATGATGCAACGGAGAACTTAGAATTGTTGAAGTTAGCAACACTGAAACGACGACGATCTACCAACTTAAATGTACCGAACTCAGTGTCCATAACATAACCCTCTGCAGAAATTTCATCCTGCCCAATGAACGCACGGGGACCAACGTTGCGACACTGATTCAGCAATTCTTCCTTCAAAACTATCATCAACCCATACAGGTGGCAGAGATTAGCATTGCCCAGAAAATCGTCGTCTGTGAGTGCCCAACCGTTACGCAGAGCACTGTTAACATTCTTCTTAATCTGTGCTGCTTCCTTATCAGAAACAAACTCAGTCTTAGACATCACCTCACGGATCAAATCTACGATCGGGGGAATCTCAAACCCGTCTGCACCTTGGTAATAATCACCAGACCAAATGTAGGTTTTGGGTTTCACAAATTTGCAGTAAGATGTGTCAGTGATAATGAACTTCATCGGGAACGCAATTGCACCCCTTAAATCATCATCAGCAATGTAGAAGGTGTGAGGTGCAACGATGATTTCCTGAGAGATTACCTCATCGAACTTGTAGGTGATTGTGTTGGGAGTATATTCGTCAGATCCACCGAATCCGATAAAATCCCCTTGGAAAATGCCATCTGAATGAGGCAACCAATCAAAACAAGAGTGCAGAATTGTTGCAACTTCACCGACATGGTTCGCATCAATTTCCTCATGAGATTCGTTGATTTTGATTTTAACTTTGTTGAAGACAGATTTGGTGCCAACGAAGAAGTTTCCGGTAGCAGGATTAGTGCCCCAAACGATTGCCGGAGCACCATCGATTTTGGTAGAAAGATTGATCTCAGACTTGAGAGATTGCAGGAACGAAGTGTCACCTGTCAGGATGGTATCTTCGGGATGTTCGATGTGAAGGTTTTGAGTCATGATTAAAGAGAAAAAGTGAAAACAATTGAGGGGGAATTTAACCCCCAGAGTTGTCAACCTGCCAGACGCATTCCGTCAACGAAAGGAATAGTCATCATCTGCTCAGTCTTGGTATCGACAAAGTTAACGAACCATTCAAATTGTTTCTGGAAAACATACTCACGTTTGGTTCCGCAAGTGTAACCGAACTCAGAAAGAAGTGCATTCAGACGTGACTTTGTGGTCTTTGACTGATAACCACCGTCAAACAGAGTGAGGGAGTCATCATCGATCGTTGCAATTTGATTGCCGTGGAGATAAACGAAACTTACACCTTCGATGTTGATAACTTCGGTGTTATCGCACTTCCAGTCAGTGTTACCTTTGATTGCGGCAATCATCTGCTGTTCGATCTTACGCATGAGAGAGAAGAGAAAGGGACTGGGGTCGTGGGGGGGTGTGCTCCCCTCCACTCCCTTAAGATAGTCGATTTTGGGCACCGTGCCAAAAAATTGTGCCACTTAGTCGATCGTCCACCCGCGGCTCCGATTCTCAATAATAAAAATACTTGAGAATCGACACGGTTAGTGTTAACGAAGAGGTTGCAGTTTCACAACCTCAGGCACACTATGATCCTCCCTTACGGTGTGAATGTGAAAGTGAGGATTGTTGCGTTGGCATGTTGCAATTGCCTCTTCTTTACTGGCACTAATGTATGCCAACTGATCACGCATAATGTGACCATTAGGACGTTCAAAACGACCGGAGATGATGAACTTAATTTCTTGCATTGTTATCAGTTACCGAAGAAAGCATCGTGTGCATCAAGGACGAAATCTATCACCTCATCGGTAGCACTCACGTCGAAACGTTCGCAATACCAATCGACTGCCATTTCTGCAGATGCCATAGTGTCGAACATAAAGTTCTGAAGTTCAGTGAGTCGATCGGTTTCGATTGCCATAGAGCAGGGATCTTTGAAGGTGATTTTTTCCATGTGTCTACAATACACGATTTTGGACCCCGTGCTCATTTTGTGTGACACTTAGAGGATCGTCCACTCGCGGCTCCGATTCTCAATAGTGGATGTATATTGAGAACCGGTACGGTTAGTGTTACTTTGCTGGAAAGTTACGGCAGACAGCATCACACAAGGTGCGGATGAGATTCTCACAATCTTCGGGATATTCGTCACCCCAAGTTGCAACGAAGAATTCCTCTACGATACCATCAATGTCCTCCATTAGTTGTTCACGTTGGGTCAACATTTCCAGATTAGTGTTCATTTTGGAATAGGTGAAAGTTGAAACGAAAGACATCAATAATCGGTGTTTCCGTTGATGTAAGATTCTACGTCAAACTTATCATCTTTCTCCCATTCTTCCTTGTATTCGATCACATCGAAGATCTCACCGGGAGCATCAGCGATTTCGGACCAGAGTTCATCAAACATGAGTGAAATTCCTGACGACTTGATAACAATACACGATTTTGGTGCCCTGTGTCGGTTTGGTGGACACCTTGCCGATCGTCCACCGGCAGCTGCGATTCTCAATAATAAAAATACTTGAGAATCGATACAGTTATTATAAAGAATCAGAGGCAACCATTCTCATCAAGTTTGCCCCATTGTGCGGTGTTTCCATACACACCGAAATAGTAACGATTGACGGAGATACCGAAACGCTCATCACCCACGGTTTCTGATACCTCCGGACGAAGATCCATGCCCAGGTAGAACCACTCAGAAATCTGGTAGGGTGTGGAGAATTTAACCTTACGCAGTTGGGTATACATTGCCCCAAGAATTACCGCGCAGATTGCACCAATGACCAGCACATTGTTGATCAATTCTTGATAATCATACTCCATCACATCATCGACGAAGTTGAGAGTTTGTGTGAACATTTTCACAAAAAGTGTAAAGAACTTGTGGGGGGAAAAATGTTACTTTCCCGACCACATTTCTACAATACAGCATCACGAACCCTAGGTCAAGGGGTTGCAACCAGTTCCCAGATTGGCACACTGTTCTCAATAAGACTTGATATTGAGAATCAATAAGATACTAGTGTGCCAATCTGGGAACTGGCAGTTTAAAAGATATCTGCCAGTTCTTTGATGCTAACATCAACATTCTCATCACCCTGCAGGTCTAGGATTTCTCGCCAATCCAGATCTTTCAGGTCTAGATCATCATAACACTCGATGTCTAGAGTAACACTTACTGTACGTTTGTGTGTATACATGAGAGTCTCGTGCGATGTGTACGTATTATATCATGCATAATGACGATATGCAAGTGCGTCATAATCACATGAATCTCGTGCATAATCATCATCTTCATACGTATATGCATCTTGTATATCTCGCATATGATTATATTGATTATGCATATGATAATCGTACATCTCGTCGAAATCATATGTATAAGACTCGTTGTTATTCTCGCACTGAAACTCGTAGTCGTCGTACATGGTTCTCGTAGAGATTGTGTATGATACTCTGTTATTATACTGATATCTCGTGCGAGTGTCAAGTGTTATCTCGACGAGATTCATAAGTGTTCATGATAATATATATAAGATCTCGTAATTTATGTGTAGGTCTCGTAACAATATCTCGTCCCTGTGGGGTTGACAGATGCTCGTTCATGTGCTAACGTCCTAAACTCACAAGTC
>Ga0070752_1001571_pt1 | contig 15845 bp, 5 predicted proteins | sample VirMetDEL_Aug_30_FD_77440 | JGI IMG/M metagenome (GOLD analysis project Ga0070752, IMG submission 77440) | Aqueous microbial communities from the Delaware River and Bay under freshwater to marine salinity gradient to study organic matter... | ecosystem: Environmental > Aquatic > Marine > Coastal ...
AGCGTACCAATCAGCGTTGCGGCTATTTGTTGAGAAGTAGTAATTAGGGAGGTGGGCTCCGCGCATGCGAGGTGACGTGCAGGTCTTAACTTCTACGGTGACAAGACGCTCATCCGGCAACCTACACCACAGGTCCATGCCGAATCTGTCTACATGGTGGCACTCGACGCCGTGCCTCTCTAGCACATAGGCTACGAAGAACTCACCCACCCGCCCAATTTTGGTCGTACGCGTAGACTGCACTGCACCGATCCCCCCGATCAATGCGGCCCGTGCGGTTTAATCCCAGATAGAAACGCTTCCTTCGTAGTCTGCCATGGCATCTAACAGACGGTTTTGCAGTTTTGGGCTATATGTTACGCCATGGTGCATTCGAGTAGACGTGCGGATATGTCCCTTCAAAGATCGAAGCAGCGAGTCCTTACCTATCGGGTAGTCAGGGTTCCTTTCGTTAAACTTCATAATCTCGCTAAGGACATCATTCGCTTCTTGCGTATCGCCTTGCCGTAAGGCTATGTAGTAATTCTTCATGAGCTTGGAACGCTTCTGACTGACGCTGCGGTCGATACGCTTAGCGTTCTGATTGATCTCCATCTTTCGAACGTACTCAGCAGGGGCAAACCCTAACGCCTGCAAGGCAGCGTGGCCGAAGCCCACATCCTCAATCACCGGGTCGCCCCGCAGCGTCTCAGCGCCTTCGGCGTAATAGCGGACAGAACGCATAACGTTTCGCATAGCAGCGGGAGCCATGGACTCGATACCACGCTCGGTGTTCCCTGCAAGTACCTGCTCGACACCACGCTCAAAGTTGTTAGCAATGCCAACGGCAGGGCCACCAAAGGTCATGACCATTTCCCAGAGGAAGCTTTCGTTCTCGATGATAGGCTCACGGAACAATAGGTCTGTCATCTGCACCCGGGAGGCTATGTCCACTCCGGTCAAGTAGTTAAGTGCGCCTCGGGCAATCAGGGGAGGCGTAGCCTTCTGCACAACAGCATCGAAATCGTCTTCGTCATCCTCACGGAAGGCGTCATACACCATAGAGATAACACCGTAGAACGGCAGGCCCATGGCCCCGGACAGAAGCCCTGCGGCACCCCAGGTAGCAACAAGCTGTCGCTTGGCAAGGTTACGCACTTCGGGGTCTTGACCCTTGAACGCATCCCGCATCATCTTGAGCTGCAGGTACACCATGGAGACGCCGTAACGCTTATACATGTACGCAATACGCCCGATGTTGTTTTGGGCGATGGGGGCAGCACCTGCCTGCGCGGCGCTACCATTGGCGAGTTCCACGAACTCTATGGCGTTTAACGCGGCGCGTTCCATCTGAGCTTCTGAGGGATTTTTGTTCCCAGCAAGCTCGACTTCGTAGGCCATCATTAGGGCCACCTGCTTGTTCATCTTTTCCGCGTTGTGGAACATGAACGCCATACCGGTGTTGAGTTTGGCTGCGAGTCCCCGGCTGTCTTCTATGTCCACCATGTCTTGGATGATGGACCGGCCCAACACGTTGTTATCAGCACCGACACGGGCAAGCACACGCAGCTTATTCCAGTATTCATCACTCATGTGCTTGGGCTTGGGGCCATCAAAGTCGAAGTTGTCGATGGACGGCATGGCTCTAGTGCGCTCAACCACATTCCCATCGGGCCCCACCATCTCTACCTTGCGCGAGGTGCCACTTGCCATGAAGGCGCGCACTGCACTGCCGAAAGCGGAGGTTGTCTTACCCATCCCAACCCCGGGACGCGCAGCAAGCATAGGTGCCACCACGAGGCCGATTTGAGAGAACTGTAGCAGCGCGCTCGACGGGTTAGCCCCAAGGGTCCATGCGAAGATGGAAGACGTTATGCGCTTGGACCAGTTTGCAACGTTGGGGTTCTGCACGAATTTCGCACGTCCTTGTAACTGTTCAAGGTTCCGCACATCTGCATCGGGCCTACCCTTTGCCCTAACGCGCTCCTCTGCATCGGATACTATCTTCTGAATTTCTCGGTTGTAGCGGAGCTGAGAAACCTGTCGAGCCAAGGCTGGGACGCGCTTCTGCAACACATCAACCACATCGTGCCTAGGCATGTTCACCGACAGAGGCGTGATGTCTCCTCGCATGCCCCGTACACCTTTGCCGCCCGGCCCTTTACGGAACTGGAACGCCTGTGCCATGGACTTCTCAGGAAGGTACTCAAGGAAGGTCCGCATGACGCTGTCCTTGGTTTCTTGGTTCACGTCGTTGGCGTCAAGGATGTCGAGGATTTCTCGCACGAAGGACCCGGGCGGTGCCTTGTTGTAGTCAGTCTCGGCAATGTTCGTGAAGCGGTTTAGACCCGTAAGGCTGATCTCGCCTTTTTTAGCTTCCAGCGCTTTTACTGCACGCTCCCGAGCAGCCTTGGTATCGAAGGCCTCAACAAAATACTCCGACTGCTTGGTGCGTGGGTCGATGGCGTTGTACTCAAGCCAGAACTTGCCCTCACGATCAAAGGCAACGTAGGGGTCAATGCCGCCCTCATTGATAAGCCGGTCGTATAGCTGCTTTACCAGAGCGGTACGTGATTTGGAGTTAGGCGTTGCATCCTTCAAGGCGATCTCGAGGGACTCGCCGATCTGGTCCTTGAAGAACTTATAAGTGTTCAGCAGGCTACGGTACGCTGCTTGTCCTTCCGGCCCCAACTTGTCGTAGCGACGCTTAACGTAGCGGTACGCCTCTAGCTTATCGGTGTTCTTGTACCGACTCTCGTCGTAGGTAGGGTTAACACCTTCATAGGAACCAACATGGGCGGCGTCGTTGAGCGCCGTGCCTTTATCCATCTGAACGCCATCAACGGTAATGCCCTGCTTGCCCTCGGCCTTAAACCACTTGGCAACTTTCGCTACCGTAGGCTCGGTCCTCTCCAACATTTTGGCAAGCATGGCGCTTTGCTTGTACACGATGTTATCAAGCTGCTTAGCTTCAGGCAGGGAGTCCTTCACCAAGTCCGCAAAGTTATTCAGCGGCGTCAGGTCGAGGATGAACCGCTTAGCCTTCTCTGCAACATCTACGCGGCTAAGGAAATCCCCCAAGCTTTCGACAGCTTGCTTACCCCAGGTCGGCGCATTCTCGTAGGCAGCGGACAAGACTTGACCACCCTCGCCGGATTGAGATGCCATGTAGAGCGCGCCAGCGTCCCGGGTCTCGGGGGAAGGAGCCAAGATGTTATCTACAAGGTTGAAGAATTGATCTTGAGCCGTGGCCGGTTTGGTATCGAGCCCGACGATAGAACGTAGGAAATTAGCCACCGCACTGACAAAGCGCGTCCATGCGTTGATTGGATCGCCTTTAAGGTTGATGGTTTGTAACTTGTACTGAAACTCGGGATTGGAAAACGCCTCAGACACAAACTCATCGAGAGACTGGGCACCGTAGGCCGTATCGAGGCTGTCCTTCACATCGTTGAAGAGCTTGTTCAGCGCTTGCGTAGTCGGGTGACCTTTCTTTGCCAGATTCGCTGAGGTAACGGCGTGCGCCGTCTCGTGCATGAGCGTGTGGGTGTTGAGCCCCATGTCTCGGTCGAGCTTGATGGTGTTTGTCTTCGGATCAAAGAGACCCGCAACAGGGTTACCCGTTTCGTCCTTGAGGTTAGCGACGAGCTGCAGCTTGGTGTTGCCAAGACGACCCGCCAACTTGTTAGCCAGATTACGGAACTGCTGCAGCGGATGAGTTTTCGCTACGGCCTCTAGCGCGCCGGACAGATTGCTATCAAGCAGCGCGCCCATGGCATCAGGAGCCAGCGGTAGATCAAGGCCTACAACCGCTTCTGACTCTAGCGGCAAAATCTTCCCGTCCCGAGCGATCCGCACCTTATCAGCCAATTCCACAAGGCGCTTCATGTCCAGCTCACCGGCTTTCTTGAGGGCGGTAACAAGGCTTTTCGTAGCAGCCCGCTGCGTGGTGGTCTGGTCTCCACGGATTAGCTTGGCGGTGCGGTCCAACTCTGCATCGAGCTTGACGTTTAACTCAGCGCTACCGTTCTGCCGTACCCATCGCATGACGAGAAGAGACAGCTTATTGCCGTTGGGAATGCTGTTTTCCTGTGCCACGGCGTCGTTGGCAGCAGCCTCAACAACTTTATCCATAGAGTCGTTGTTTGTGGTGTATCGCTTGAGCGCCTGCTCATCGAGCGGTAAGTCGTCTGCCTTGGCCTTCTTGATCTGGTCAAACTTCCTTTGCATCGTGATGAGGCCTGCAAGGCTACCTTTGTCCCCCTTAGGCTCTGCTTTCGGCGCAGCTTTCTTGGGGGCGGCCTTCGGTGCGGGCTTAGCAGCAGGGGCTTTTGGCTTTGCCGAAACCGGAGCGGTAGGGGCTTCTTTAATGGTTTCGGTCACTGCCGTATTAGCAGGAGGTGCCGTTGGTAAGTTTGCTGCAGTGAGCGGGGACTCGCTAGGCGCACGCGAATCAAGATACTTCTTCATCTCCGCATTCGGCAAAGATGCCTTGCCTGCCAAGCTGGCGTACATACGCCGGAGAGCCGCAGCAAGCCGCGCAAAAAACTGCTCCACAACGGTGATCGGGCGCTCGGAGCTTACAGCCCACTTGGATACCTGATCGGCAAAATACTCAGAGAAGCTAGTCCAGTACGCTTGCGGCTCTAACTCTGTGGCTTTGGCGTCCTTTAGCGTGGGGTCACTTCTTACCTCAAGGCGCCCGCCCATGTGAGCACGTAACTCGCGTACCCAGGTTGCCGCGTTCTTTTCGTCCCTAGTTGCAATCCACTGCTCATACTCGTTCATGATTGCTTGGCGGGTTTCTTCCGGCGCGGATGTAAACGCTTCCTTCTCAAGAATATGCCCCATCTCGTGGGCAAGCGTCTCTAACGTCGCCGTTTTGTTCTTACGCACTTGTATAAACAGCACGCTCCCAAGGACGCCGGAGTCATTAACAAGTAGTCTCGTTGACCCAAGAACCCTGTCTGGTCTGTGCCCAAGGCTACGAACGGGGCCCCCAAAGGACCCGTAAAGGTTCCGTTTTTCTAGCTCTTCAAGACTTTGCAAATCTTCTCTAGTCGCAAAGAAAACACGGCCTTGGAGACCTAAAAGCTGCGCCCATTGGGTAGCAATTTGCGCTAAGTCCTTGGGGAAGTTGGTGGAGAAAGCAAGTTGCTCTCCTTCCGCGAACGGTCCGTTCGGGTTTTGGGCTTCCTTTAGGTCTTCTTGAAATTCAATTTCGTTACGGGCATTAATGAGTTGCTGTTTTTCAGCATCGGTAAGCATATTGCCCGTGTAGTTGGTTACATCTACCGTACCAAATCTAACTCCGGCATCAGCTTTTTTAAGGGGTAGATAGTTGTAGGTCCCATATTTTTTATCGTATCCGCGAAATAGCCCAACATCCCCGTTTACGTATACGACATCCCCAACGTAATCCTCACCAACTAGTGTCGCCCACTTGGGGGGTTCACCAAGCGCCTGCTTCCAACGCGGTACCGTTGCAGGTTCAGCGTCAGCCGGAGGGGTAGTAGCTTCGGCAATGGGCGCCGCAGGGGGCGCCGGGGGCACAATGGGTTGTCCCGCCGTGTCAAAAAGTTGTTGCTGCGGGGACGGGCCTTCCTCGACGCCAGCTTCGGGTTCTGCTGGGCGTACGGGGGCAACACCTAGGTCAGCACCGGGGAAGAGTTCCCCTTGGCCTTCTAATGGAGGGGCAGATATATCTTTTATTCGTTGTATGGCGGCATCTACTTCAGCCGCACTATCCTTAAGCGCGTCAATTTTGCTGTCTTGGGAAACGTCCCTGTACATTTCCAGGGTTTGCACCACTCCGGGGTCGCTTACCTTGCGCTTTTCGATTAGGCCGCGTATGAGAGTTAAAGTTTTAGGTATGCCCAAAGCATCCATGACCGCTTCGTCGATAACGGTGTCGGGGGTTACGGTGATTGCCCCTAGTGGACCGGACTGTACTCCCTCTCCATCCACAGGCTCTGCAGCAGGTACGCCAGCACCCTCCACTGGTCCGGGTTCAGGTGCTTCAGAGACGGCGGGACCTCCCTCGGGTCCATCTCCAACATCGCCCTCTCTCCGTCCCACAGCAGGGACTGGTCTACCATCTGCAGGGCCAACTCCAACTGCGCTAGGCTCAACTCCTGCAACACCTGCTCCGGGCTCGGCGTCAGGTTCAGGCACCGCTGTAGTGGGTTCACTAGGTGCTACCTCCTCCCCAGCAAGGAACCTTAGCACTTTAGCACGGCGTTCTGATTTGGTGTTCGGGTTCCGCGCATAGCTTCGCAGTGCTTCTAGCACCTCGGCGTCGTCAGTGGTACGCCCCTTATACTTCTTACGGACTCCTGCCGCTTTGGGTATGTCTAGCGCATCAAAGAGCGCGTCATCGAGGGTACGTATGGGTACTTCTGCATCTTGCTCTGCAAGCTCTAGCTGGCGCTGTCGCATTGCCTCAATTTCGATACGAGTCAAGTCAGCTTCTTTCTCAGCTTCAAGTTGTGCAGCGCGCTCTGCTTCGGCCCGTTGGGACTCTATTTCTCGAACGATAGGCGCCATGGCCTCAGGCATAGCCGGGCTAATCGGGGTTTCTTCTTCAGTGAACCGCCGCCCTGCCGGGGCATCAGGAGCAAACTGCAGGGCGCCTTGTGCACGCTCTAGTCGCGGATCAATTAAGTCTGGCGCTTGTGCATCAAACAAGTCTAGTTGGCGTTCGGGGGGACGCTCCGGCGGTACGCCCATCTCTTCAGGAGCAAACATCTCAAGCTGAGCTTCAACATCTTCCGGTTCAGTAGCAGGTTCTTTAGGGCGCGTACCCATCTCTTCTTGAGTGAATAGCTCTCTTTGCGTCCCAGCAGGTGCGGGCAATCTTGGAGGTTCTTCTGGCGCGGGGAGCTGCAGGGTGTCATCTTCAGGAGCACTGGGCGTCCGTACGCGGCGTCCCGGCAAGAAGTCTACGAGGGCTTGGAAGATCGCACCGGCACCGCCGCCAATCGTACCTTCGTCAATAATCCCCGCATCAAGAAGTTCTTTCGCGGGGTTGTAGCCTTGCTCAACAAGGTTCTGAAGAATAGCCGCCGCAGCTTCCTGCGCACCTTCCGCTACCCCAGTAGCTCCGGCACTGCGAAGGCGTTGTCCAAGACGCCCCACAACGGTCTGGGCGTCGATCTTCCCACCCAGCCTGTCAAGGGCAGTGGTAAGCCCGGGTATGCGGAAAGCGCGTGCAATACGCCCAAGGGGTAAAATCTCCGTAAGACCAACAAAAGAACCTTTTATAGTGGCTTCACGGATTTCTTCTTCCGTAGCGCCTGCAGCGCGAGCCCTTTCTCTAGCCTCTGCGCCCGACAGACTAACTCCCAACAGCCCCGCCGTGCCAAGCGCAGCGGCAGAAGCAACAGAGGCGGGAGCGGCAGCGGCAGCGGCAATGGCGGGAACAGTTATACCAGCGATAGACCCAAGCCCAGAAGCTAATTGGTAAGTAGTAGACTCAGGATCGCCACCTTCAGGACGGAACTCCTCCGCAAGGGCCTTTATTTTGTCTCGGGCCCGCAGCTCTTCTTCTTCATCTAGCATGGCGGCGCCGTAAATAGCCGCACCTTCCGCCGTCCCCACTACCCCGCTGCCAAGTCCCGACAGGACGTTTTCTAAGAAACTAACGTCGTCCGTGGGTCTAGCGACGGGCGCCGCTGCACTTGCGGCGCTAAGCCTGCGAAGCTCTTCTTCCATCGCTGCAGAGTCATATCGTGGTCGTGCGGGGGCCGCAGTGGGGGCAACCTGCTGATTTGCTAGCGCGATAAGTTCATCCAGCTTAGCCCCCGCAGGGGCTTCTACTGAAACCGCGCTGCCATCTCGCAAGTTTAGGTTGTATACGGGCATGTCCTACTCCCAGCGAGATGTTATCGAGAGAGGTCTTGGATAGCTTGAAGTATATCTAAACGTTGTTGGTTTACGTCAAAGCCTCCAGCAGACCCCATGCTAGTAGTGGCATTGTCGATCTTCTTCTCTAGCTCACCCAACGTCGCTGCCTCGCTGCCAGAAAGCGCTCCAAGCTCTGCTTTGGTCGTTAAAGTTCTATAGACGCCCAGCTCTTGAGAAGACAGTGCGTTAAGTGTAGCCCGCCTGCGGTGATCTGCGTCGATTTGGTTAAGGGCCTCAAGTTGCGCCGACAGACCCGCAATGGTGCTACGTTTTTCAGTAGCCGTTGCCGTACGCTCAGTAGCTAGGCGTCGTGCTTGAGCAATATCGTTAGCAATCTCGCCTTGGATACGCTGATTCTCCAATCCCATACCCTGTAGTGCTAGTGCGGCAGCGGCATCGGCAGCGCGACGTTCCGCAGCGGAAATAGTAGACGCCGCTTGCATAGCCGAATTAACCCGAGAAGTAGCCCGAGTAATTGCGTCGCTAGCACGGGCTTGCACATCTTTTTCAATGCCGATCTTCGTAAGGTCAATGTTGTTGGCTGCTTCCAAGATTTCTCTGTTTCGCGCCATCCTTGCGGTGCGCTGTTGACCGCGTAGCTGCATAGCGGCTTTACCACCTGCACCGAGGGCTCCTGCCCCAGTAGCTTGATCTCCTGCACCGAGAGCAAAGGCAATTAGCCTATCCAGACGCTCATCTTCAGGCTTGAACTCTTTCGTCATACCAGCCTGATAATCTCTTAAGCGGCGTTCCATACCCGAAACGATGCCGCTGTACCCTTCGCGGGCACGCTTCGCCGCTGCATCCTCCACCTTGGATAAATCTTCCCCAGCAATTCCTTCGTACAAATCGCCAAGCCGCCCTAGCCGTGGAGTTGCTGCTGCGGTAGGTATCTGAATAGGTGTAGTAGTCGTCCCCGGACCGCCCATGGTAACGCTTGTTACGCTGCCAGGAGTGATGGGTCCTCCGCTAGCGGGGGGAGGAGTGCCACCAGCGGAAGCAGATTTCTTAGAAGGAGTAGGCTGCGGCCCACCCGGCACAGGAAAAGGACCTCCCGGGTAGGCGGGCGGTTTTTGCGGGAACAGATCATCTAATGTTAGCCCAGCACCAGCACTTGCCACGCGCTTTCCGCCAATCGCCTCTATTACGTCTTCTACCGTGTCTTCTTGCGGCGTGGCGTCTCCCTCTGCCGCAGCCACAGCAAACATAGGGTCTTCTAATCGAGCGTCAATATCACGGTCTTCGCCGCGTGCTCGGTCAACGATACGCTCAACGTCACCACCAACAACGCGGCGCTCTACGTAACGAACCGCAGCTTCTACCTTATCGGGATCATTTCCCGCAGCTTGTAGAACGGCTAAATTGCGACGAAGCGCGTCAGCTTGTGCAAAATCACGCTTGCGTTCTTCGGGTAAAAATCGTTCTGAGCCCATCCGAAGGCGTCGAACGTTGAGTTCTTTTAATTGATCGTTAATCTGATCTTTTAGCTGCGAACGTTGCTCAAAAGGAGTACCCACTAAAGCCCCAGCTTCGGGACGAGGACCCCCCTCAGAAGGAGGAGCCATTAAAGACCCTGCAACCGGTGGAGTTACTTGCGGCCCTCGCGCCAAAGCCTGTTTGACCTGCTCTGCCACGCTCATGGGCATAGGAGTATCAACAGCAGCCGTAGGGATTGCCTCAATAGCAGCTAACGTGGAGCCTGCGGAAGGACGTTCAAACCGTAATCCCTCTGCTCCCGGGGCCTCCGCCGCTGCCATCTGTCGGGGCTGGCTGGGCACAAGTGCGTCTAACCCAAACTCCTCAGGGGTTTTACCAGAACGAGACAAAAGATTAGCTAGGTCTTCTTGTGAAGCCCCAAGTTGCATGGCCGTTTCTACAAGAGAGCGTAGTTCCGCGTCTTTTTTTGTGCCCCCTGCTTGGAACGCAACAATCCCACCACCGGCCATGCGAGCAGTTTGTGGAGCAAGACCAGCAATACCGCCTTGAGGACGAGCCATAGCTTGAGCCATACGGGCCATGTTTTGTTGTTGCTGGCGCGCTTGTTGTTGCATAACGCCGCCGATCTGCTGGGCCATTTCTTGCTTGGTGCGGCCTAGCATTTCTTGTTCCATTTGCTGAGCGACCGTACCGGGCGCTTGCTGCATTTGCGTCCGCATTTGACGCACCATGGCGTCCTGCTCGGCCTTGAGCTTTTGAAGAGCAAGTAAATCCAGCAACTGCTGGCTCATCTGATAGCGTTGCTGTAAGCCTTGCGGATTACCACGGTAGGCATCCATGCGGCGTTGGATTTCTTGGTCAATGCCCATAGCCATGGTGATACTCCGTTAAATAGTGGGAAGCCCAGCGTTGATGTTTACCCCGGAACTACTCGGCGGTAGGCCTCCAAAGACCGGTGCTGCAGGTGTCGCGCCCGCATTGATATTTACCCCAGAACCACTCGGCGGTAGGTTGTTAAAGACCGGTGCCGAAGGCGTACTACCAACATTCGGATTGACCGTACCTGCAGGGTTAGAGCTACCAGCAAGGATAGACCCCGGCGTCGGCAACGTAGGTGTGGTAGGCGTCGTAGGCGTAGGCGTAGGTGTAGTACCACCAAACAAATCACGAAGAAGTGTGGCGATCCCACCACTACCCTGAAGAAACTGACTAAGGGGGCTAGCGGCTTGATAGTTATAGGCCTGTGCGGCCAACGGCATACCTTGCAGGAGAGATTGCTGGAATTGAATCTGCTTATAGGGGAACAGGCGCTCTTCTTCAAACTGTTGCCGAGCGGCCTCCACCGCCTGCTGCTCCACTCCACGTTGCTGCGCACCAAGAGCAGCCTGCGCTGCAAGAGCCTCAAGACCATAGCGATTAGCCGCATCTAAAGCCGCTTGCTGACGGGCCTGCTCCGTATTGAACTGCTGTTGAGCTTGCGTGAAGGCCTGCTGATACCCTGCACCGGTGATGTCGGCAAGGTTACGGAGCATATTCCGATTAAGTTCGGACTCCATAACTGCCTGTCGGCCACCGCCAAACGCACCGGCCTTAGTTAGCCGCCCTGCCTGCTCTACCCGAGAGATTTCTGCCTGACGGCGGGCTTCGGCAAGCTGGGGCTCAAGGGCTGCTTGAAGGTAGGGACTCATGAACTGCTGAGCAGTGCCTTCGGCAGTAAAGGACGTAGGGGTGAAGGCGCCCATTTGCTGGGTCGGAACCGCAAGCCCTGCCACCCCTTGAAACGCCGCTTCTTGCGGCGCGGTATAGCCTGCCGTAAGTGGACCGGTATAGGCTTGATAGGGAGTCTGAGCGAGCGCCTGCCCACGACCGAGCATGTCGGTAACATAAGGGCCGGCCCATGAGGAAAGAGATGACTCTCTTCCGGTAATATCGCCTACTTGCGGGGTACCATCCGTTCCTGCAGTGCTCATAACTTATGCTCCCATTCCCGGCATGTACCGTCTTGGGTTAATCTCTTTGCCTTGCTCTTTACGACCGGTGCGCTCTTGACGAACCTTGTCCATCATAGCGTAAAGTTGTTGTGCTCCGGCATTAGAATTGCCGTTGCCAAGGTGGCTGACGACATCCGCAGGTACCACGAACTCACCATCACTCAACCGGGCTTCCTGCCGCCCATCAATGCGAGCGGGCACCTTGTCTGCCATCCCGTCCGTCATCCCCCCAAGGAAGTAACCACCCTTAGCGAGACCGAGGAGACCGCCAGCAGCACGTAGTTCGGGTTGCCCTTCATCTAAGGTCCCCGTACCGACACCGCTACCACCAGAAGCACGGGGTGGAGGGACGTAATTTGGACTAGACGGGGGTACTCGGGGACCTGCACTTCCTAACGGATACTCGCCATACCCAGGACCGCCTAACGTGCCCGCCATACCACTACCAGCACCCCCCGTATTAAGTGGGCCTAGGCCGACTTGGCTTCGTGCCATAGCCCGAGCCTGCTCCAGCGTCGGCGGCGTTTTCATGCTTTCCGGCTTCTGGGCGTAGATCACATCAGAAAAGTACCGTTGCCCGGCGGCACCGGGGCGGGGAGGTGCGATACCCATCTGGGGAACGCGTTCCTGTACTGCTACATAGTCTGGAATACCCCCCTGATACCCCGTTGGCGGAGTGTTCCCATCAAGCAATCCAAACTGCTGCGCCGCTAAGCTTCCAAGCCCTGCAATCAGTGCCAGATTATTTGGGTTAGTGTTACCTCCGGGCGAAATAAAATTGCTAACGCCTCCCAGCAACCCCCCAAGACCACTGGAACCAAAAATATCGCCAGCAACATCGGTAACCGTATTAAACGCTCCACCGATTGCGCCGGTTACATCATCCCAAAAGCTAAAGCTCATATTATTTGGCTCCCAAGGCTCGTAGTTCGCGGATTAAACGCTCTTCCGGGTCTTCATACGGAGCAGCGAAGCGAGCCCTTTGTTCTGGAGTACGGAATATATCTTCGAAGGTGTATAAATCACCAATATCCGCGAGTTCCGCTTCCCCTACATCAACTTGTTGTGATAATACACCGGGCTGCAATAGCATATCTACAAGATCGCGCATAGCCGCTTGCTGCTGTCCTGCACTTATTTGCTCGCCAAGCCGACCTTCGGCTTCACCTAGCGCCTCACCAAGGCGTCCCTCCGCTGCACCGATTTCGCCTAGTAGCTCGCCTTTAGTGGTGCCTAGCTCGCCAAGCAAGTCTTCCACGGCAACACCAAGGTCGTCAGCTACCCCTTGGATGGCGTTATCTAGGGCCTCGTCTCGGGCTTGCCCTGCGGCTTCGTTGGCAGCAACTTCTTCAAGGATGGAGTTCTCGGCATCAGTAATACGATCTTCGAAGGCCTGTTCAACCTCACCAATGCGCTCCCCAATGGCCTCTTCCGTAGCACCGATCTGGTCGAGCACTTCTTGTCGCGTCGTGCCGAGGTCCTCAGCTACAGCGTCAACAGCATCGCTAATAGCTTCGTCACGGCTCATACCCGCTTCTTCGTTAGCCTTGACCTGCTCAAGTATGCTGGATTCGGTTTCGGCAATGCGTCCTTCTAGCGCTTCCTGCGTTTCAGTAATGGCGCCTTCTAGTCCTTCACGAGTGGTCCCGATCTCACCAAGCAGGTCTTCAACCGCAACGCCAAGCGTATCCGCGACGGTAGCGATAGCCTCATCAAGCGCCTCATCCCGAGACATACCGGCTTCTTCATTGGCGCGGACTTCTTCAAGGATATTTGTTTCTGTCTCTGTGATACGGTCTTCGAAGGCTTGCTGAGCTTCGCCAATTTTCCCGCTTAGGGTTTCTTCCGTAGCCCCGATCTGGTCTAAGATTTCTTCGCGAGTAGTACCAAGGTCTTCCGCAACCTTATCTACTGCGTCGTTCAGGGCCTCATCACGAGACATGCCTGCTTCTTCGTTGGCAGTAACCTGCTCCAGAATGCTGGATTCGGTCTCAGCAATGCGGTCTTCTAAGGCCTGCTGGGCTTCGGAAATAGTCCCTTCCAGCCCTTCACGCGTAGTGCCTAGCTCACCAAGTAGGTCTTCAACAGCAACCCCAAGGTCCTCTGCAACTTTATTGACCGCAGTCTCCAGCGCTTCATCTCGACCTAACCCTGCTTCTTCGTTGGCATTAACTTGGTCGAGGATGCTTGCTTCAATCTCCGACACTCGGGCTTCGACCTCACCGATAGCACCTTCAAGCTCACCTCGGTTCGTGCCCATCTGGTCAAGGAGGTCTTCAACAGCAACGCCAAGATTATCTGCAACGGTAGCAATGGCTTCGTCTAAGGCCTCATCCCGTTCCATGCCTGCCTGCTCATTGGCAGTAACTTGGTCAAGGATGGCTTGGCGACCTGCTTCACCCTCCATACGGACGTTTTCGACATCGACATCAACGCTTTCACGGAGGTCGCCAAGCTCTCCTAGCACATCCATAAAGGATTGGTTCGACTGCGCAGCAACATCGGCAACGGCTTGCTCTAGGGCCTCGTCCCGGTCTACTCCTTGCTGTACATACTCGTCGAGGCGGTCGTTAACGGCGCCAATGAGTTCTTCGTTACGCGTTACCCCGCCTTCAAGGCCCTCGATGGACCCACGCAGCTCTTCTTCAAGGACATTGACCTCAGACAGAATAGTTTCTTCCGTAGCGCCGATCTGTCCGAGCAATTCTTCCCGAGTAGTTCCTAGGTCTTCGGCTACGGCGTCAACCGCATCTTGGATAGCTTCGTCGCCCGTCCGCCCTTCTTGTCGGTACGTTTCTACCTGAGACAGAACCGCGTCGATGGCTTCGTTGTACGCAGTGTCCGTGGGCTCAGGCTCAGGCTGAGGTTGGGCGGGGAGTTCAGGTAGCTGATATGCCCACGATTCCCCCGTATAGTTTTCCCACTCTCGTATCAGACCAGCACGAAGGTCAGGATCAGCTTCACTAAGGATCGCTTCGTACATCTGCCGCTCTATTACAGTACTTCCATCAGGCACTGTAACTTCATCCGGGGCTACTTCGTCGTAAGTAGCTTGTTCGGCAGCAGCTTGTTCGGCAGCAGCTTGTTCGGCAGCAGCTTGTTCTTGTGCTGCGCGTTCTAATTCAGCCTGTTGTGCAGCGGCAGCGGCGGCTTCTGCGGCACGTTCGTCTTCTACCCTTTGCGCTTCAGCTTGTCTTGCGGCCTCCGCTGCGGCTTCTGCTTGTCTTGCGGCCTCTGCCTGTTGGGCTGCTTCAGCTTGCCTTGCGGCCTCCGCTGCTGCTTCTGCTTGACGTGCTGCTTCTGCTTGCTGGGCTGCTTCTGCTTGACGTGCTGCTTCTGCTTGACGTGCTGCTTCCGCTTGCTGGGCTGCTTGCTGCTCAGCGACACGCTCATCCTCCGCTCTACGGGCCTCTGCTTGCCTTGCGGCTTCGGCTTGTCTCGCAGCTTCTGCTTGCCTTGCGGCTTCGGCTTGTCTCGCAGCTTCTGCTTCTTCTGCCTGCCTAGCGGCCTCGGCTTGTCTCGCAGCTTCTGCTTCTTCTGCCTGCCTAGCGGCCTCGGCTTGTCTCGCAGCTTCTGCTTGGCGGGCTTCTTCGGCTTGCTGCGCTTCAATCTCTTGTTGCGTCGGCAGTGTCGGCGGAGGGATTTCCGGCTCTAGTAACGGCGGTTCGCTGATGTCGATAGGTAGGTCTTCTACAGGACCCGGAGTTGGCCGATCAGGAGTGTAATCGGGGCGCCCGCCAGTAGGCGTAGTTGTAGCCGGAGGTGCCGTAGTAGCCGGAGGTGCCGTAGTAGCCGGGGGCGTAGTAGCTGGAGGAGCGTACCCGTCGCCCGTGGGATCACCATAACGTGTTTCGTCAGTCTGAGGACCAGTACCGCCAGTAGCGCCGGTATAGGCACCGTAACCACCAAAGGGATCGCCGCCTTGACGCCCAGCACGAACTACGTTGTCGTAGTAATCCCGCATGAGCAGGTCTTGGTAGTTTTCTTCAAGGCTGTACCCAACATTTCCGCCAATTAAATCTGCGGCAGTGCCAGCCGAAAAAGGCCCGCCAAAACGAGAAGCAACATTCCCCGAGACAGTCGGATTATCCCACCCAACCATCCACTCCGCCGCATCAAACTCCTGAGCACCGGTTACCGGGTTACGGCGGGCTGCACCGGAATCCACAACGCGCTTAGCAGGGTCGATGCCTGCACCGGACAGGGCCTCAAAGATAGCTTGGGCAAGCGCGGGGTTAGACCGCATCAGTTCGGGCGGGATGATGGTGTCGCCGGGGGCAACGTGGGCAAGGTTCCGATCATCGCCACGAGAATACTGAGACAGGCGTTCAACGTCCCGTGCCATGGGGGCTCTAAGTCCGGCTATGCCTTGCTTGCGCTTATCCATGGGCACCTCAGTAATTACTCACAAACGAGACGGCGACAATAGCAGACGGTATACCCGGATGTGGAGACGTAGGTGCAGTGGAGTCAAGTGATAAAGCTAAGTCCGCTGTAGCCCAATACATTTCGATGTACTGACCCGCCGTTAGA
>Ga0070752_1001572_pt1 | contig 15840 bp, 20 predicted proteins | sample VirMetDEL_Aug_30_FD_77440 | JGI IMG/M metagenome (GOLD analysis project Ga0070752, IMG submission 77440) | Aqueous microbial communities from the Delaware River and Bay under freshwater to marine salinity gradient to study organic matter... | ecosystem: Environmental > Aquatic > Marine > Coastal...
ACTGCTAAAGTTGCAGATGATGCTATTGGCCCAGATCAATTATCAAACACTGCTGTAACTGCAGGTGCATATACAAATGCAGGATTTACTGTTGATGCTCAAGGAAGATTAACTGCAGCAGCTTCAGGTGGAGCTGCAGGTGGAGACTCTTTTGATTACACACTTGCTATCGCAAGTCCAGGACCTGTATCAACAACTTACTCACCTTTAACTCCAGGCGTAACAGCTGGAATTGGTTATGCAGGTGGGGGAGCAGGAAACGGTGGTACTAGAAATGATCCAGTAAGACCAGGAGGCCCAGGCGGTAATGGTGGAATTGGTTTCTTTGCAGTATCAGTACCTGGAGGATTATCTGGTCAAACAGTTAACATCGGTGGCGGTGGAGGTTCAACTCAATTTGCAAACGTTACAATAGGTGGCGGTGGAAATGGTGGACCTAACGGTGGTGATGCAGGCGGAAGAGGATCACCTTTCTCTCCTTATCCAAGCCAACCAACTATCAATGGCTTATCTGGTTTAGATCCAAATGCTAACTCATTTAATCAAACAAATTTATATGATGGAACAACTGTGTTCCCAGTTATTAAAGCTGAAGGTGTTAATACAGATGCATTAGGAAATACATTTCCTGCTGCTAACTCTGGTTTTATGTTTTTAGCAAAAACTATAGGTGGCCCAGGTGGAAGCCCTAACCAAAGTGCACAAAATGGTGGACCAGGTTATATGTTCTTCTGGGAGAAAAATGGAGGTGGATTCTAATGGCAGCTATTGTTTGGAATCATGAAGGAATAAGTCCTATTGTATTTTGTAGAGACGATGCGGCAAAAACTTATGCTTTAAAACATGAAACGGGAGCAGATGCTACTGAAATTTCAGATGAAGATTTTAACGCTTTAGTTAGAGGTCAAAAAGTAATTGATTTTGAATCAAGACATAATTCAGTAACATATACTGATAGACCTGATGCAATTGCAAATCTTGAAATTTTTAAAAGTGAACTTGAGAGATGTAAGTCAAAAATAGAAGATCATCTTAAATTTCATAATGATGAAGCTGATCAACCACACAACACTAGATATCAAGCACATCTTACAAACATAGAAACTGTAAAAGCTGAAGCAGATGGTGGTGCGTTAAGTGATAACCCATCTTTTCCAATGGATTCTTTTTATTCATATATGGAGGCAAGATTTGGATCTGCTGTAAGTTATATGGAAATTCCAGTATAATTCACTAGAACTATCTCTAATTTAGTATATACATACTTGGTATGTTTGATAACAAAATTGTTTTTAGGGCACTGCCAGAATTTATCAAATGGAATTCAGATGTAAAACCTGAACCTGTTTCAATGAATGTACCAGAGTGGTACAAAAAACTAGAACATAAACTAGGACTATTTACTGTAAAAGGTTGTCTGCCTTTTATGGATTCTCTTACTACAGGTTATATGCTTAAAACTGCGCAAGATTATTATATAACAATGAAACCCCAAGAAAATCCAGAAATTGAGGAAGACAAATGGGAATATAAAGTTCAAACAAGTTTTTCAATGGCTCCCCCTTTTATGCAAACACAAGCAAATTATTTAGGTATAGGACCAGAACCTGGGTTTCATCCTTTCAAACAATTAGAAGGTTCATCATTTATGGAAAAAAATTTGTCTTATAAATTTTTTAAATTTGAAAACCCTTGGTTTATCGAAACTCCAAAAGGTTATTCATGTCTATTTTTACCTTTACTTAATAATAATGATGACAGGTTTGAGATATTACCAGGAATAGTTGATACTGATATGCACACACATAGAGTGCAACTTCCATCTGTTTTCAATGGTTGGAAATATAAAAATGGTTATGAGGGAACAATAAAAAAAGGTACACCTTTTGCACAAGTTATACCTTTTAAAAGAGATAGATGGAAAATGCAAATAAAACCTATTACTAAAAAAGAAATAGATGAGAAAGACTTTAAACTTTCAACAACAAGATATAAGTTCATAAGAAGTGTATGGAACAAAAAAATAACAAAATAATTTTAGATCAAAAACAAACAGACTTATCTAAATTTGTTAAAGTGTATGACAATGTTATACCAATACAAAAATTACAAAAGTTATTAAGATGGCTTAATATAGTTCAACCTAGTTATTGGGAAGCAGGAAAGATAGGAGATACTGGTGATGGGGGTAAACTTGATAAGTCTTTTAGAGTTGTTGATTGTTTACCTTTATGTACTCATCATGACTCCATGACTAATGTTCACTACACATATTTTTTCCATGAAGTAGTTTTGCAAATCGTAAGAAAATATGTACAAGATACTGGTATAGAATTTCACGATTGTAACGTGTCTCAACTTGAGATCTTAAGATATAATGTTGGTGGTAATTACAAACCACATGTTGATGCAAGTCTAACGTATCCAAGAAGATTAAGTTTTATATATTTTTTAAATAATGATTATGAGGGTGGTGAATTACACTTTCCTGGTATTGGTAAGATTGAACTTCAACCAAACAGATGTGTTATTTGGCCTAGTAGTTTTATGTATCCTCATGGAGTAAAACCAATTACAAAGGGAGTAAGATATAGTTTAGTATCATGGATAAATTAAAAACACCAATACTTATAAAAGATTTTATAACTCCTGATGAGGCTTTTTTCTTTCATAGTTATGCAAAATTAAATTTAAGAAATAATGCAGGTGGGTTGTCTATGGCTGATGATGTTGTAACTAATTTTGATGCATCACATTATGCAGATCCAGCCACAGAGATTTTGTTAGTACAAAAATGGAAACGTATGGAAGAAATTTGTGGTGTTAAATTATGGCCTACATATTCATTTTATAGAATGTATGTAAATGGATCAGAATTAAAAAAACATAGAGATAGACCTTCTTGTGAATATTCAGTCACATTACATTTAGGATCTGATAGTGTGCCATGGAAAATGTGTGCTGATGGCAAGTGTTTTGATTTAAAACCTGGAGAAGCTATAGTTTATAAAGGTATTGATTGGGAGCATTATAGAGAAGGACCTTATGAAGGAGATCAATACAGTCAAGTATTTATGCATTATGTTAATCAAGAAGGGCCACATAAAGATTGGAAGTACGATAAACGACTTAGAATAGGTTTAAGAAGATAAGCTAATATGCTATAATCTGGCATGCCATTAGCTAACATACAGATACAACCAGGATTTAACAAACAGGTCACTGCTACCGGAGCTGAAGGTCAGTGGGTCGATGGTGATTTTGTTAGATTTAGATACGGACTACCTGAAAAAATAGGTGGTTGGGAAGAAATTATAAATAAAAAAGTAGTAGGTGCTATTAGAGAACAACTTATTTGGGCTGATCTTGATGGTAGAAAATATATAGCTTTAGGCTCAAACAAAGTTTTAGTAGTTTATTTTGAAGGAGCTTACTACGATATTACGCCTTTAGATACTCCAATAACTGGTGCTACTTTTACGACAGTGAATACAAGCACAACTGTTACTGTAAATAAAATTGGTCATGGATTGACTGATGGAGATTTATTTACATTTACATCTGTAACACCTCCCTCAGGAGCAGGATATATAGCTTCAGATTTTGAAACAAATACATTTCAAGTAGTTACGGCTTCTGTAGATACATTCACTATAACAATGGCTTCTGCAGCAAGCACATCAGTAGCTGCTAGTGGGTCAGCTGTGCTTAATCCTTATGTTGAAGTAGGACCATTGAACCAAACTGCTGGTTATGGTTGGGGAACATCTTCTTGGGGTGGTCAATCAGGACTTGTCACAACTTTAAATGGGGCACTAGCTGATGACACTCAAGGTAACAATGGATCTGCAACTGAAATAACAGTGACCTCGGCTCTCGGCTTTCCAACAAGTGGCAGTATAAAAGTTGGAGCTGAGTTTATTTCTTACACAAATATAACAGGTAATATATTACAAGGTATTACGAGAGGTTCTGGAGGTACAAGAACAGCACACTCAGATGGTGCGTCCGTTGAATATTTTACAGCTTGGGGACAAGCCTCTACATCTACGACAGTATTACTAGATCCTGCTTCATGGTCATTAGATCATTTTGGAAGCACTCTTGTTGCAACAATTAAAAATGGAAAAACTTTTAAATGGGAAGCAATATCTTCTAACCCTCCTGCATTAACAACAAGAGCAACAGCTATTGCTGGAGCTCCAACTACTTCTGTAATGTCAATAGTATCAGAAAGAGATAGACACCTTATTATTCTTGGAACTGAAACAATTATTGGAACTGAGAACACACAAGATAAAATGTTTATAAGATTTTCAGATCAAGAAAATTTATCAGATTATACACCGACATCAACGAATACTGCAGGTACTTTTAGAGTAGACTCTGGGGTAAAAATTGTAGGAGCTGCAAAAGCTAAAGATTATATTCTAATACTTACTGATACTTCTGCTTATATAATGCAATTTGTTGGACCACCATTTACATTTTCTATAAGACAGGTTGGTTCTAATTGTGGTTTGATTGGTCAACATGCTATCAAGTATGTAAATGGTAAAGTTTTTTGGATGGGTCAAGCAGGAGGATTTTTTGTTTATGATGGTACTGTTAAATCGTTACCTTGCTTAGTAGAAGATTTTGTATTTACAAGTAAAGGAGATAACTTAGGTATTAATTATACAGCAGGTGAGCAAGTATATGCTGGATTAAATCATTTGTATGAAGAGATAACTTGGTTCTATGCAAGGAATGGACAAGAACAAGTAGATAGAGCTGTAACTTACAACTATACTGAAAACACTTGGACTACAGGATCATTAGCTAGGACTTCTTGGGCTGATGCAACATTATACGATAATCCTTATGCAACTGAATTTATTACCGCAGATGTGCCTACGTTTCCAACAATACAAGGAGCAACAAACATAAATGGTGCGTCTACATATTATGCACATGAAGTTGGTAACAATGAAGTTGATGCTCTTGGTAACAAAACAGCAATACCTGCATTTATTACATCAGGAGATTTTGATTTGTCTACCGGTGGAGATGGACAATTTTTTATGAGCATAAGAAGATTTATACCAGATTTCAAAATATTAACTGGTGATGCACAAGTTACTTTAAATTTAAGATCCTATCCTGCAGTAAATGCACAGTCCTCTCCTTTAGGTCCTTTTACAATAAATTCATCAACTGATAAAGTTGATACAAGAGCAAGATCTAGATTTGCAAGTGTAAAGGTAGCAAATACCTCCACCGATCAGAATTGGAGATATGGTACATTTAGAGTAGATGTACAACCAGATGGTATGAGGGGATAATGGCTAGAGTTGATCTATTAATACCAGAACCTACACCTACTTATACTGAAGAAAATCAAAGACAAGTAGCTCAGTCTTTACAAACCCTCAAAGATAAATTAAACACATCTTATCAACAAGAATTAAAAAATGAACAAGATGCATTTAACTATTTTTTATCATGACTATACAATATAAAAATCAAGGTTTTAAACAGACCGATACAAGTAAGACAACAGCGTTTACATGTCCTACTAATGCAACAGTTATAGTAAAAAGTGTTTATTGTGCTAACAATGATGCTTCATCAGCTATCTTAGTTAACATGAACTTTGTAGATTCTTCTGACTCAAGTGCTGAATATGAATTTTTCAGAGATGATGTTGCAGCTAAATCTCAAGTTAATGCTGCCCCACAAGGTTTAAATCTTGAAGCAGGTGATGCAATAACTGTGCAAGCAGCTACAGGCAGTAGTAAAATTCAAGGTGTTATTAGCTATGCTCAAATAGACAGATCTCAGGAGAATGGCTAAACAAAAATTTACACACTTCATACCCAGAGATAAACCTAAGAAAAGAGGTCCTCGGCAACACAAGAAAAATCTAAACAAACACGAGAAGCGTCAAAAAAATTTAAATAGATACAAAGGCCAGGGTTGTCCGTGAGAAACCTTCATCAACCTTCCTTTCAAAAATTTCATGAGTTTTTAGTTACTCATCAAGTAAATCTAAAAGAATGGGATATATTTGATATCTTAAAAATATCTAAAAGATTTCCTTATCAGTTTCACCATGGTCATGAAAGTATTTGTTTATTAGATAATTTAGGAACAAAATTAAGAAAAGAGTTATTTGATATATATGGTTTTTTAGATTTTGACAAATTTAAAAATTTTTATGACAAAGGGTTTTCATTTATTATAAGTGATGTGCTTGATATTAATGATGAACTTAAAAAAATAGAACAGGTTGCTTTAGAAACATTTGGTGTAAGAATATGTGGTAATTTTTATTTTTCAAAAGGTTTAAATAATCAAAATGTTTCATTTCCAGAACATACAGATGATTATTGTTTATTTATTAAAAATATATATGGAGAATCTGTTTGGAATATAGATAAAAAGGAAACAATTATTAAAGATCAAAATGTTCAATTTATAAATAGAATGACTCCACATTGTGTGACTTCTATAAAAGAACCTAGACTTTCATTAAGTTTAGCTATATACAAACAGGATTAATTATGAAAATAGAAACTACAAAAACAAGTCTTAATTTATTTTTCAACGAAAGCGAAATACAAAAAATTAAAGATGATGGAGTGATGACTATCAAAAATGCTAATAAAAAACATTTTATTAATATTATGGTAGATCAGATGATGAACATTTATAAAACTATGGTAGGTAGTGAATATGCTAATTTATTTACTGAAGGTAATACAATAGAAGAGCCTGATGGTCCTCACGAATACAAAGCAGAATTAAATGTGATTGAAAGAATTTTAGAAAACAATAGGCATTATACTAATGTAATACAATTTTCTAAATTTAATAACTTTAAATGGAAAGGACTTAAATTATTAAAAGATCCTATGAGTCTAACTATTTACCAACAAATGCTGCAAGAGCTTAAACCAAAAACAATACTAGAATTTGGTTCTGGTGAAGGTGGTTCCGCTTATTGGTTTTCTGATATGACAAAAACATTAGGCTTAGATACAAGAATTATCACTGTAGACAACCAAGAGATCAAAGATATACCGAACGTTGAATTTATAAAATTAGATGTTAATAATATAGATTCATATGAGTTTGAAGAATACGAATCACCCATGTTAGTTATTGAAGATTGTCATGCTAATATGAAGGGTATAATTAATAAGGTATCATCAATGATGACTACTGGTGATCGTTTAGTTGTAGAGGATACCATAGACCCAGATAAGTATGCTATATTTAAATCTTGCGATTTAACTTCATTTAGTAGAGATAGTAAATATTGTGACTTCTGGGGAAAAAATAATTCTTGGAATTATGATTCATTTTTAAAAAAGGAGAAATAATATGACACTTAAGAAGATACCAGCTGAAGCTAAAGAAATAATTAAACATAAGAGAACAGGTAAAGTTTATGCTAGTAAAGCTGATTTTGATGCTGATGTTGCTGATCCCAATACTGACACTACTAATGATGATTTTAGACAGGACTTGGAAATTAAAGTTACGAAAGTATCTATGGAGAGCCTTACTAAGGAATGATAGCTAGACAAGTTGAAGATTTTATTCCTAGGTTAGATTACATTTTACCTGAATTAAAAAAAATAAAATTATATGATCAAGAAAATCTCAACTCGTTACGAGGCACTACTGAAACATTCCCTGGATTAAGAAGCTTTCCATTAATTGAAACAAATATTTTTTTGTATGAATATATTAATTTTTTAATGTTTTATAATAAATTAATCAAACCAGAAGATGTAAGTTTTATTACACATTGTATACATTTAAGACGAGAAGAAGATAATGAAAAAGATTTTATACATCAAGATTTTTTTAATTTTTCATCACTAATATATTTATCTAAAACTAATCTTAACTCTGGAACATATTTATATGATAAAGAAAAAAATATAATTAACGATTTTAAATTTGTAAAAAATAGATTAATAATGTATTCTAGTGAATATTTTCATATGGGTTATGGACACCATGGGACAGATATAGACAACGGAAGATTAACACTTAACAGTTTTATAACATTAAAATAATGGAACCTAGAGGCGCAACAGAAATTCAAATGGAAATGCTTAATAAGCATGTTTCAAAAGATCTGCTTGATCAAGTTCAAATTTGTACATCCATACCAGGTAAAGTTCCAATAGACCCAAACAAACTAAATATACTTTGGCAAAAAAATTCTTGGGATCAAGGTAATCTTCAACCTTTTTTTAATAATAAAGAAAGACACAAAGAATATGATTGGTATGTATTTAATAGTCATTGGAACTATGAAAAATTTAGATATTTTTTTGATATACCTACAGATAGATCAGTAGTAATTAAAAATGGTATTGAAAAGTTTCCAATAAGAAAGATATATAAAAAAGGTGAACCAATTAAATTAATACATCATTGCACACCTTGGAGAGGTCTTAACTTAGTGCTTCGAGCAATGCAAGAGATTGAAGATCCTAATATTACTTTAGATATATATTCTTCATCTCAAGTTTATGGATCAGAGTTTAATAGCGTACACGATAAACAATTTGAGCCACTTTATGAACAAGCTAAAAAACTACCAAATGTAAATTATATTGGTTACAAACCTAACGAGTATATTTTAGAAATGATGCCTAACTATGATATGTTTATATATCCAAGTATATTTGAAGAAACGTCTTGTGTGTCTGCACTTGAAGCTTTAGCTTCGGGTGTACATGTAGTTACTAATAACTTTGGAGCTTTGTATGAAACTTGTGCTGAATGGCCTGTTTATATAAATTACAGTAGAGATTACGAAAGAATGGCTGTTGATACTGCAAATGCAGTAAAGGTAGCAGCAAATTATTTACATGAAGATTACATTCAAGAACATTTAGAAGAACAACAAAAATTTTATAAAAGATTTTATAATTGGGAAAAAAAGGGGGCTGAGTGGTCTGGTTTTTTGAAAGGAGCCTTAATTGAAAGAAACAGTAAATAAAGATACTTATCAAACTCTTAAAGAAATAAAAATTCCAGGAGAGTCACATGAGAAATCAATTACACCTTTGTGGAAATCTAACAAACCAAAAAGTAAAGTATCATTGTTTGTGGCTACACCTGTGCACAGTGATTGTTCAATACATTACACTCAAGCTTTATTAGAGCTACAACAAACTTGTATTAAAAATAATATTTTAATTTATTTTCATTTACTTAAGTCATCTCTTGTTACTCAAGGAAGAAACCTATGTGTAGCAGGATTTTTAGAATCAAAGTGCACACACATGTTGTTTGTTGATTCAGATATTTATTTCAAACCAGAGTCAATATTAGCAATGTTAAAAAAAGATAAAGAAGTACTATCAATACCTTATCCTTTAAAAACTATGATGTGGGATAAAGCATTAAGTAAAATAGAAGAAGGAACTATAAAAACTGCAAATCATTTAAAAGCATCTTTAAATACTTATCCAATGAAAGTTGGGGATAATAATGATATCACACTAGATGATGGAGTTATTGAAGTAACTCATAGCCCTACAGGATGTATGATGATTCAAAGGTCTGTTTTTGATAAGATGATAAAAGCTTATCCTGATAAAAAAATTGTACAAAAGACAGTCATAAATGGTAAATATGTAGATAGACCAAACTTATGGAATTTTTTTGACACACTTCACGATCCAATAGAAAAGACATATTTAGGAGAAGACTTTGCTTTTTGCCAACGTTGGAAAGAAATAGGTGGTAAATGTTATGCTTATATAACTGATCCAATTGTACATGTTGGAGAGCATCAATACATAGGTCGTTTTGCTGATGAGTTGAAACCTAACAAGTAAAATGGTAATATATGCTATTATTAGGAAAATAGACTATGGATCCATTTACATTAGCATTAGCCACATTTGGTGTACAAAAACTTAGAGGTAAATCAACAAAACGAGCATTAAGAGATGCCGCCTTAATCGGTGGTGGTTCTTTTGCATTAGGTCAAGCCACACAAGCAGGAATGCTTGGTGGGTCATCAGGTTTTTTAGGTAAAGTTGGAACTGGAAATCCATTTAGTGGTATCAAAGGTTTGATAGGACAAAAAGCTGTTGAAGCTAAAGCAGCTACTACAAATGCAGCAGGAGAAGTTGTTCCGGCTGTTGCCGAGCAAGCAGGTAAAGGCATTTTAGGAATGGATACACCAACTAAATTTATAGCTGCATCTACATTACTTCCGTTGTTAAGTGGGGAAGATGAAGGTGATGGTCAAATGGAAGGCTATAGAAAAGAAGATTATGATAAAGCTTACAAAGAACAAAGTGAAAAATTAGAAGGTGGTTTTGAACCAACAAAAAATCCAAGACCTACTAGACAAGAAACTTATGGATCTAATATGTTTTATGCAAATGAAGGTGGATTAGCTACGGCTGTAAAATATTTTAATCAAGGTGGGGTAAACTATTTACCATCAAAAACAGATCATGATGAGAAAGATTATAATAATTATGTTAGAGCTGAAGGTTATGTAGAAGATGGAGCAGGTAATGGTGACAAGGATGAAGATACAATGCTTGCACAATTAGCTGATGGTGAATTTGTATCTAGAGCTGATGCAGTATTAGGTGCAGGTATTTTATCGGGTGGGGATCCTAAAAGTTATAAAAGCATGAGAAAAGCTGGTGCTGATTTCTTTTATGATCAACAAAAAAAATTAAAACGGATTTATGATTTAGTCGATGCAAGCAGAAAAGATAATTAAAAACGATATTGAAGTATTACCAATTATACCTGCAAAGGTAGAAGATATTTGGTCATTAGTTCATTTTATGATTGCAGAGGCTTTGGTATACAGTGGAAAATACGCAGAGCCAGAAGATATAAAACAACTTTTAATATCGGGAGATAATCAATTGTTTTTAATTTTTGGTTCAGAAGAAGGAGAAACAAATAAAGTTTATGGTGTTGTCACAACGAGAATATTTGAAAACCCAAACTTTAAAGAATTACAAGGTTTAATATGTACAGGTAAAAAAATGAATTTATGGGAAGAAAAATTAATTAATACTTTAGAACAGTTTGCTAAGGTAAATGGTTGTAAAAAAATTAAAGCTTATATGAGACCAGGTTATAAAAAAGTTATGCCTAAGTATGGTTATAAATCAAGACACATTGAATTTGAAAAGGAGTTAAACTAATGAGTATATTTGGCGGAGGCGGAGGCGGAGGCGGAGGTGGCTCCTCTTCTGGAACTCAAACAAGTATTGCAAGAGAAGCACCAGGAGTTGAGGCTAGAAAATTAGCTTTATATGATGAAGCTGCAGGTTTAGCTAAGACACCTGTATCCTTACCGGGTGTTCAAGTAGCTCCTATTTCCGCTTTAGAACAAGCAGGAATTACTCAAGCAGGACAGACAGGTGTTGGTGCTGGAACAGTAACGGGAGGTATTGGTGCTTTTACTGGAGCACAACAGACTGCTGCTGCAGGACCAAACATTTCACAATTTTTAAATCCTTATCAACAATATGTAACAAATGAAATTGGAAGACAAGGCCAGATAGCACAAAACCAATTATCTGCTTCAGCAATTGATGCTGGTGCTTTTGGTGGAGGAAGACAAGGTGTACAACAAGCAGAGTTACAAAAAAGAACTTTAGAAGCTATGGGTCAAGCACAAGCTCAAGGTTTCCAAACTGCATTAGGTGCAGCTCAAAATCAACAACAACTTGCAACGCAAACACAATTAGCAGCAGGTCAAGGGTTAGGTCAACTTGGTGCACAACAACAAGCAATGAGTCTTGCAGATATAAATGCACAGATGCAAGCAGGTGCATTACAAAGAGGTATTGGACAACAAGCTCTAGATGCTCAAAGAGCAACGGAACTTCAAAGAGCTTATGAACCTTATCAAAGAGTTGAATTCTTAAAAGGTATTATGACTAATTTACCTACAACACAAAGTACTCTTACAGCAACCACGGCTCCCGGATCAAATCCTTTAGGACAAGCAGCAGGAGCTGGTTTAGGTGCTTATGCTACTTATAATTTAATGCAACCGAGGTAAGCATGGATAAAGTTCTAACAAGAAAAATGTTTAAGGATAGATATTTTAAATCATTAAAACCTACTGTAAAACATTATCAAACAGGTGGATTAAGTTCACTTACTCCTAGAGAAAAAGCTATATATGCCTTGACTTTAGCGGGACCATTACTTCAAGCCAAAGGTTCTGGTGTAGGTAATGCTATAAGTGCTTTAGGAGAAGGGGTATCAAAATTACCTGCAACAATGATTGCATTAGAAAAAGCTAAACCTAAAAAAGCTGCACGTCTTATGACTACTGAAGAACTAAAAGCTGCAAAGTTGCCGCCAGGAACTTCTGCTCAAATAGATGCAGAAGGTAAGATTAATGTTATTAGTAAGCCAAGTGCAGATGCTTAAAAGAGTGCATTTGGTGCAAAACAAATTAAAGCTATTTTAGGGGATGTAGCAAATAAATATGTTGCATTAGATAAACCTGTAGGTCCTTTATCCTATAGACAGATTGCACCTATAACTAATTTGTTAGGAACAAAAAATGCAAGACAATATGCGGAGTTAAAAGCTGATATTCAAAAAACTACTTCTTTTTTAGGTAAAGCAATTTCTGGAGCAGCAGTATCAGAACAAGAAGCTGAAAGAATTAAAAGAATGATACCTCAACTTGGTGACACAGAAGTAACTTTTGAAGGAAAAATGGCAGCACTTAATAAATATTTAAATCAAACAATAGCACTAGCAGAAGATCAAAATGCTACATTTGAAGATGCTATGAATATAATGGATAATTCTGGTGCAACTGAAACAATTACATTTGACTTAGCACAAGATATTAAATTTAAAAGAGTAGGTGATACAATAGATCTTACAGGAGCACCATAATGGCTGACATAGTAGTATCAGGACAAAAATTTAAAATTGAAGGTGAACAACCAACTGCAAAAGAACAATTAGCTATTGATACTTTTTTAGGTGCTAGAAATTTCGAAGATGAAAAAACAGGATCATCTATATTAGACAATGACGAATTTTTAATCAAACCTGAAGATGTTTTAACTGAAGCACAATTAGGTAAGTACAATAAAGATACAGAAAGTTTTTTATCATCACCTAGCTTTATGAGAATAGCAACAGAGGTTGGTTTATCTATAGCTGGTGGTATAGCTGGAGCTGCAGCCGCACCTTTTTCTGGTGGATCATCTTTAGCATTGACTGCAGTATCTGCTGCAAGAATAGCTAGAATAGCAAGACCACTGTTAAATATAAGTGCAAACACAGTCGGTAAAATTGGAAGAGCATCATTAGGAGCAGCCGCAGGGGGTGGTACCGGTGCTGCAGTTGCACAAGCATTTGACCCAAAAGAAAACATTGTAAGAGAAGTTGCAAGAGCATCGATGCAAGGTGGCTTTGGTGAAGTTTTAGGTTTTGGTATGGCAGGTGGTTTAGCTAAAATGTATAATAAAGTTGCAACAGGAAGTGTCAATACATTACGAACAGCTAATGCAGCAACAAAAGTTTTAGATAGACAAAAAGATTTTTATAAAGCATTAGGAAAAATAAGATCTGGAAACCTTACATCAAAAGGTATTGATGAATTAATTGAAGCCAACCCAGGTTTATCTGCAGATCAAATAGCTACATTAAGAGACCCTAAAAAAGCATTAGAAGTATTAGCAAGACAAGAACAAAAACTTGGTGGAGATTTTTTAGGACAAGTAGAAGCTGGTAGTATTACTCCTGCCATGTTAACTGAAAATGCAGTCATTGATCAATTGCAATCTATAGCAGAGGCTTCTTTATTTGGAGCAGGTAGAATGAGAGCTGCATCTGGTGGAGCAAGAATAGGTTTAGTAGCAGGTATAGATGATCTTGTAGAAAATGCAGTAAGAGCTGTTGATGCTAATGTACTAGACCCTCAAGCTTTTGGTGAAATGATGCAACAAAGTTTAAAAAATTCTCGAAAACTTTATGATCAAACTTTATCAGAAGGTTATTTGAAAGTAGCAGGTTTAATTGATGAATCTGGAGTTGTACCTATAAGAACCAATGGTGCTAATAAAATTAAATTATGGAATCCTCAATTAGGTAGAATTCAAGAAACTGATTCATTAGGTGTTTATTTAAGTAAACAGATGAATGAGATGCAGACTAATCCATTTAAAGGTCAGTATGATGAAGCAATTAGTATGATACAAGAAACAATGGCAGGTGTACCTCAAAACGCCACCTTTGGTCAATTAGCAAATGCCTATAAGAATATTGGTAGAACTGTAACTAAAACTGCAGAAGGTTCTAGAATGAGAGGAGAAATTTTAAGAAGAGTATCTGACTTAATGGAAAGAGCAGATCTTCCTAGTAATGTAAGAACTTTAAGAAATGATTTAACAGAATTAACTAAATTAGGTAGTAGATCTTTTAACAACGGTATCTTTGCTGGAATTGCTAAAAAACAAGTTGGCCAAGAAAAGATATTCGATATGATTGTAAAAGCAAATCAAAAAAGTTATACGGATGATTTCTTAGCACAAATTAATGCTAAGACATCACAGGGTACAAGATTAATTCCTTTAGAAGAAGCTAAAAAAATTGAAGATGGTGTTAGAGGACATTTCTTTAAAAAGTTTTTAGATGACACTGTTAAGTATGATAATCAATATACTTATCTTGATGCTAGTAAAGCAAGAGACTTTGTTCAAAACAAATATGCAAGTTTTATTAAGAGTGGTGGTCTTATAAGTAAAGAACAAGGTAAATTAATGAATGAGTATGTGGATGCATTAAAATATGCAGAGGGTAAAATATTTAGACCAGGTACTACTGGTAAAGGAAGAGGAACTATTTTTATTCAATTAAAAGAAGCGGGAGCTATATCACAACTTGGTGGAGCTTTAGCTTTAGGGACAGGAGCTGTTGATCCTGGTACTGCAGGTGTGTTTATACTTGGTCCCGCAGGATTGGCTAGAATGTTTTCAAACCCTAAACTAATGAAACTTGTTACTGAAGGTGTAAAAGGAACATCTACAAATAGTTTAGTTGGTTATACAAGATACATGAATCAGTTAGGTACAGGTTTAGTTGGTAATAATATAATTACAGAAGATCAAAATACTTTAGTGCAAAATACAATAAAAGCAAATCAAGAACAAATTCAAGCAATGCTTGATGGTGATTTGAAAGCAGTTAATGTAGTTCCAAATGAAAATCCTGCAAGTGCTGATGTTATACCAATAGATACAAATCAAGTTCCACAAACAGCTGAACAAGCAGGTAATAGAACAACTGCAAATATACCATTACCAAATGTAACACCATCTAATTTACCTATGGGTGGACAACAATCAAACACAGAATTAGCACAGGCTTTAAATCTTTTTAGTAAGGGAGGGATAGTCAGTGCCAAGAAAAGCTTCTAGTAAAGATAACCTTGCTCATCAAAGATTAGATGATCATGAAAAATTATGTAGGATTATGCAGGAAAATACTAATAAAAAAATTTCAGATTTACACACAGATATACATAGAATTGAAAAGATTCTTATATCCTCTACTGCATTTTTAATGACATCTATGATTGGAATAATAGTTGCTCTTCTATTTAAAGTATTCTAAAAGACCTTGTGCGTCTTGTTAGAAAAAATAATTCATTTAGTATTACCGACTTAAAACTCGAAAAGAAATACAACTATCAAAAGTATACCCGAGACAATGACCTCGGCTCACGGCACTATAATGTTGGAGATAAAAAAATCCCATCGGTTACAACTATATTATCAGCTACACAATCAGAAGATAAGAAGGCAGGCT